>Ga0316217_10001492_pt1 | contig 30256 bp, 29 predicted proteins | sample 1anoAmetaG_FD_203633 | JGI IMG/M metagenome (GOLD analysis project Ga0316217, IMG submission 203633) | Freshwater microbial communities from Trout Bog Lake, Wisconsin, USA - 1anoA | ecosystem: Environmental > Aquatic > Freshwater > Lake > Hypolimnion/Profundal zone | place: USA: Wisconsin... | reverse complement strand
ATTTATAAAGTTAAACGAATACATTATAATTGGCTAATTATTTCATTAGGATAATTCATATCTCTTAATACTTTCATTCCTCCTTTTACTTTAGATATTCCATCTTTTAATTTATATGTATATTGAAATTGTTCTTTTTCATTTTCATTTTCTATAGTATCCATATGACAGTTCAAAAATAATTCTAATAAATCTAATTTTTTACATAAATCATAAAAATGTGTAGTTAAAATGCAATTAATTTTTGTATATTTTCCCAAATATTTCATAAATGAATAAGCACTATTAACAGCTTCTTCTGGATTTGTTCCAGAATATAATTCATCAAATACGCAAAAATGTGTATCATTTTCTTTATCGTGAATTAGATCTAAAATATCCTTACATCTTCTTGCTTCTGCTTGAAATAAACTATCTCTTCCAGAAGTATCTGGAATATTTAAATAACAATGAATATATTTATAAGGAACTAAATTTCCAGAAGAATAAAATCCACATCCTAATTGTTGTGAAAAAATAACATTAATTAATGCTGTTTTTAAAATAGTAGTTTTTCCAGATGCATTTGGTCCTGTTATTACCAAATTTTTATGTAAATCAATATCATTACATATATGTTTTTCTCTCATTAAAGCTGGATAATAAGCTTTCTTAAATAAATTTTGTTTCTTATTAAATTTACAGAAAGAAATATTCTTCTTTTTAATATTATAAATAAGACCTTCTAATGTATCTATATATCCATTGATTCCAAACGACCATATCATGGCTTTATTTATTTCTTCTGATTTATATAATATATAAAAGTATTTCATAATTGTACCTAATTGATAAAATTTACTTATAGAAAATTCATATGGTGTAATTATGCTAATATTATTTTTAAGTTCAGATAATATTTTCAATTGATTTTTTGCTTTTACATTAAACTTTTTGTATGTTTTACAATTTTTTGTATAAGATAATAAATTTTTAACATTATTTTCAGTATGTTTTATATAAGTTTTTATTTTATGAAAATATTCATGTATTCTTATCATATTTTTATTGTATTTTATACAAGTTAATACATTTTGGTAAATAGAAAATATATAAAAGAGAGAACTAAGTAATAGATATACTTTTTTATCAGAAGTTACCGAATTATATTGAGTAAATAATTGTCCGATCGCATTATTTTTTGCATATACTTTTAATATATCAAGATATTGAGAGAATGTTAATTGTAATCCTTTCATTTGAATAATAAAAAAGGGAATTGTTAATACAAATACAGGCATTAATAAAGAAATAATTGGTGAAGATAAATTATACATACTCAAAACTTGTAAAAATTCCGAATTTGTATTTAATGATTCACAAAAAGATAACTTCCATTCTAAATAATGATATTTATCTTTAAAATTTGTATCATTTTTAATATCATCCCACAAAGTTAATACTTCTTTATATAGTTCTTTGTAATCATCTAAATTTTCTTCTGAATTATATTTTTTTAATAAATTTTGAGTATCATTTAAATAATTTATATTTGTTGTATATATTTCTGGATATTGTTTTAAGACTTTCTCTCCAAAAATAGTTTTTGTATTAAAGATATGATTGTATATAGGAGTTCCTGATATATCATATGTATCATTTAATTCTAAATCTTTAATTATCGTAGGATTTAAGTTTTCTTTATTCTTATCATAATAAATAGGTAATTTAAAAATATCATTTATTTTTTCTATATTTGAAAGCATAATAATATAACTTATATTATTATTCTTTATTTTACGAGAGATTACATAATTAATGTTTCAATATTTCCTGGCAATTCAGTTATTTCAGTTGCATAATGCTGCTCTATCTCTCTTATTTTGGTTACATCTCTTCTTGTAATAAAATTAATTCCAACACCTTTTCTTCCCCACCTACCAGAACGACCTATACGATGAAGATATGTATGTATATCTTTTGGTAAATCAAAATTAATTACTACACTAACTTGTTGAATATCTATTCCTCTTGCAGTTACATTAGATGAAATTAATACGCGAAATTTTCCTAATTTAAATTCTGTAAATGCTTTATCTCTCTCTTCCTTTTCCATACTACCATGAATACAACAAACTGGAAAACCATCTGTCAACATTGCTTGATACAAATCATTTACTCTTTTCAAACTATTCGCATATATAATACATTGACTTACTGAAATAATAGAATATAAATCTTTTAATGTATCATATTTTTGTAAATCATTTTCTATAGCAACATAATATTGAGAGATTCCTTCAAGAGTTAATTGTTCTGATTTCACTTCAATTCTTATAGGATCTTTCATAATTTTATTTATAATTTCTTGAATATAATTTGGAATAGTAGCACTAAATAGACAAATTTGTATTTTATTATTTAAATATTGAAAAATATTATATATTTGTTCTTTAAATCCAGATGATAACATTTCATCAGCTTCATCTAATATAATCGTTTTTATATGTTTTGTAATATTTTTATTTCTTTTTATAACATCATATATTCTTCCAGGACATGCTGCAATTATATGTGGTGGATTTTCAATCATAATATCCATATCATCTTTAATAAAAGTTCCACCAATTAATACTTGGACGTTCAATTTTGGCATCATACAACCAATTCCATGAATCACATTTGCTGTTTGTTTTGTTAATTCTCTCGTTGGAGAGAGAATTAATACTTGTGGAGCTTTCAAATCCACATCTATAACAGATAATGCACCTATAGTAAATGTTGCTGTTTTACCTGTCCCAGATTGGGCTTGTGCTATAACATCTCTTCCTGAAATAATTGGTTTAATTGCTTTTTTTTGTATAGGACTTACCGACTCAAATCCATATGCATATATTCCTCTTAATAATTGAATAGGAATATCTAATTCATCCCATTTTTCAAAAGAATAATCAATCGTTTGTTCTTCTATTTCCGACATAATATATTTATACCATTTTATTTTTAAGCATATAACATTTAATATATTATTATTATATGAGTTAGTTAGAAGAAGAAAAAATTAGTGAAGAAGAGACTAATGTAATATTTACATTAACAAGTATGATTTTAACCGATTCAAAAGATTCTTTATATTATTTTTTACAAATGGTATTTCCAGATTGGGATACAATATTAAACGGTAGTTCTTCTTGGGATGATAAAAGTTTAGGTTCTGATATTTTATTTACATTACATGATAAATCAAAAATACATAAATTAATACTTGATTTTATACATTATTTTATAAAAAATAGAAATAACTATGATATAAATACTCAAAATGATAATGGATACACATTATTATATATTTTAGTATGGTATCTAGATTATTGGAGATTCACTTTTTTAACATGGGCGAATGATGATATTAATGATGATAATCCATTTATTTTTTATAATCCAAAAGAAGATAGTGATTATTATGATAATCATGAAGATAAGTACTCTAAATCTCTAGCTATAATGAATTTTATTCAAACAGAAGAAGAGTTAGATTATTATTTAATGCATCCATATTTACTTTTATATAAAAAAAATACTTTTCTAAAAATATAGTAGATATTTGTATTCAGTTCAAAAAATATATTTATATACTTCTTCATGATAAAAAACTTAAATTATTTACATTTCATGATAAGGGATTATATAATTTTGGATACGGTAATATAAATGATGTTGTTGATTTAATAAATCATTTAGGTGATCCAGATATAATTAGATGGATGAATAAACGAATATCTAAGAAAGTAATACAAGATATTCCAAATGTAAAAGTTAGTCCAATGAAATCTTTATATGATATATCAAAAAGACATGCTACGAGAGATTTTTTATCAAAAAAAGATTTTTTAATAAAACCAAATAAAATAACAAGAAATAGGTATCGTCAGTTTTTAAATATAGCAAAACAAAATGAAGATATAAGAAGACATTCTAGTCCAAATTCACAATTATTTTATAAAAAATCTAAAACAAAAAGAAGAAGAAATACTGGTAGTAGAAAGAGTGTATAATTATAAAATATATTATTATTAATAACAAAAGATATAAAAAATTCTTATAATACAAATATTATGACGCAAATAATACCCAAAAAATATTCATTAACAGAAATTAATGATATCGCATTTAATGGGTTTATTTGCATCATTCCAGAAGAGACTATAAACTTAATAACAGAATTAAATAATAAAGTGTGTTCTTCTAGTTATTTAAAAACTCCGGTTTTCAATAAAAGAACAAAATTAGTTAGTTCAACAAAAAGTATTAGTAAACCAGTAATAAATAAAAAGAAAAAAATAAATATAACAGAAGTATTTAATGATGATGATTGGGATTTATTAAATTCATTTGAAGTTACCAAAATAGATCAAAAAGAAGGATTTGAAAATATAATTGTTTCTATTCGTTCTCAATTAAATATGTTAACTCAAATAAATTTTATAGAAAAATTTAATTCTATTATAGAAATAATTGAAAAATTAAATGAAGAAGAAATTATTAAAATTAGCCATGTTATCTTTGATATAGTTTATAGCAATAAATTTTATTCAGAAATTTATGCAAAGTTGTTTTCTCAGCTTATTACCAAATATTCTCTCTTTATGAGTACTTTAAATGAAAAATTAGAAAAATATTTGGATAATTTTATGACAAATGAAAAGATTGATTTAAATGATTATGATGTTCTATGTAGAATAAATAAAGAAAATGAAAAGATAGAATCATTATCTCTCTTTATAGTTCAATTGGTAAAAAATAATATTTTAAAAAATGAATATATTTCTTTATTGATAAAAGAACTATTTGATATTTTATTTGTAAATATTGATAATGAAGAACAAAAATTATTGATAGATAAAGTCATATTAAACATTTGTATATTGTATGATAAAGTTTCTCTCCAAAATGAATATTACAAAATGAATAATGAAAATATACTTTTTCAAGATGTTGTATTAAACATTATTGATAATGTAAATAAGAAAAAATATAAAGGGTTAACAAATAAGTCCAAATCTTTATTTAAATTAATGGATTTATTAAATATATAATTTAATATTTATTAAAATATAAATATTAAAAATATATTTCTTTATGGTGGTTTCAAGAATAGATAAAACAGTTAATTATATTGAAAATAAAAAATTAGAATCAAAAGATATTTCTAAAAAAAAAATTTTTTTATATGAATTACAAGTTGCGAATGAAGAACTTTTACAAAAAAAAGTTGTAATATCTATTGGAAAAATTCAAAGTATAGATGGAAAAGAAATTTATTATTTTCCTATTTATTTAATTACTAAAACTAAAAAAGCAATTCAAATTGGTGTATATGAGATTATGTCAAAAGATAAAAGTTTAATTTATAATGAAGATATAGATGAAATTGAAAACACTAACTTATTAAATCCTCCATTATTTTATTCTTGGGTAGATAATAAATTTATAGAAAAAAATGCATTATTACCTTCTGTTATAGATGAAGAAGAGAGAAAACAAAAAGAAAAAGTTTCTGAAAAAGTTGTAGTAAAAGAACCCGAAGAAGAAGTTATTGTTGAAGAAAATATACCCGACTATAGGGCGGATATTTTTGAAAAACAATTAGGCCCAATTCCTTCTTTATTGAAAGAAGAAACCAAAGAAGATGCTGATAGATATAGAACAAAAAATGATTCAAATAATATCTCTCAATTTATGGAAAATCAAAATTATAATATAGTTAATATTCCAACTATGAAGAATTCAGATAGTTTATTATATTCTATTGTAACCGCTTTTAATACAATTAACCAAACTACAAATGAAAAAAAATTAAAGAAAAAATTGGCTGAATCTAAATATATTATGAAATATTTAACTTCCCAAAAAGAAAAATATGATGAAATGTCTGAAGTTATAACACAAATAAATACTGAAAAAAAAACATTAACTGCTCGTCATATTGAAATTAAGACTGAATATGATAAAATATATAAAGACCCTTCTAGAAAAGGAGAGGCTATTAAACTTGGAGAAGAAAATAAAATAGTTGTAAAAACAATAAAAGATTTGAAAGAACAGGAGAAAAAATTAAAAGAATTAATTAAACCATTAGAATACATTAAAACTATAACTACTGAAGAAAAAATGAGAGAATATATTAAATCTAATAATTTTATATCAAATGAATATATTCTCTCTATTCTTGAAAAAATATTAAATATTAAATTTATTGTATTTTTGTCTGATGCAATTAAAGAAAATGATACAAATAGTGTTATTGATTGTGGTTTATTAGACGAAACAGTTACCAATTTTAAACCAGAATTTTATATTATGTTAGAATATTCTAACAAAATAAATAAATATGAATTAGTATCTTACCATAATAAAGTTATTTTTAAATTTAGAGAGATACCTTATGATTTGAAAAGTATGATTATTACAAAATGTGCGGAGGAAGCTGGAAGCACTTTTGTAGCAATACCTGATTTTAAAAGTTATCAATTAGTTGGGGGAAAATCTAGTAGTATTATTTATGATGATGATGATAGAAAATATGATGGTGTTATAATTATAATATATTGCCCTTCTTCCAAAAATAAGTTTCCAGGTCAGATAAAAGGAGAGAAAATGCCTACTGAAAATATCAAAAAATATATTCAATTATCTAATTATGAAAATTGGAGATGTATTTTAGATAACAACTGGTCTGGTTATAATGATAATACGAGAGAATATCAGTTTATATTGGATGGTTATTATTGGAATAGCGTTCAACATTATATGCAAGGATCTAAGTTTAAAAATGGTAATCCATCATATTATGAAAAGTTTTCACTGGGTAATATAAAAGAAAAACCTAGAATAAATGATATATCAAAAAATGTTGAATTGGCAATATTTTTGGGTAAGAAAAAAGGTGGAATAGAATTTAAAGGAACTTCGGATGGCGAGTTTAAAGGAATAAAGAGAGAAAGTACAATTGATATAGATGATGATTATGATAATAATAAATCTTATTATTTGAAAAAAGCATTGACAGCAAAATTTCAACAAAATGATTTATTTAAAGAAATATTATTGGCTACACATGAATCAAAAATAAAATATAAACAGAATAGAACTTCACCTGTTTTAGCTACAGAATTAATGAATGTAAGAGATGAAATAAGATAATAATATTAATTTCTTTTTTTGGAGAATCTTCTTCTTTTAGAGTTCTTTTTTCTTTTGGTAATTTTTCTTTTTTTGGTAATTCTTCTTCTTTTTTTATAACCACCTGTAATATCCATATTATATTTTTCTTTATCTTCATTATCAAATCCTTCATTATCAAATCCTTCATTATCAAATCCTTCATTATCAAATCCTTCAACTCTAATTTTAAATATAAAATTTTGATTATCCTCATCATTTCTAAGTCTTATATTAATTGTATAAGATGTTGATCTATTACTAATTTTTAGATCACTTATATCTTTTATCTTAATACTAGATTGTAAACTTGTAGAAAAATTTTTACTTTCAATATATTTCATAAGAAGTTTAACAGGATAATAAAATATTTCCAAAAATTTATCCAAATTTTGTTGTCTTAATTCACTATTATGATGAGCTTTTCCTTCATTTTCTGCATCATCCTGTTCAAAAACTCGTTGTCTTTTACGTTGTATCATTCTTTTTATTTTTTCCATTAATTCTTTTTTAAGAGTTAAATCTGTTCCAAATGTTTGAAGACGACCATTTCTAACTTTTGTATTATGAAATGTTTCCCCGGGTTGTAACCCATATGTCGCTTTATCTGTTATACCATCTTTATTTAACGGTTCAATTACTACATCAAGTTGTTTTATAGTATCTGGGGGATCATGTATATAAAAAAATTTTGCACTAGATACTTTATTAATATCATAACTTTGTGGTAATTTGGATTTTTGGTCTTCATTCGTTTGGTCTTCATTCGTTTGGTCTTCATTTAGTTCATCATTTCTAGGTCTTTTTCTTTTAAACATTTGTTATATATTATATAATGAAAAAATAATTATATAATATATGCTACATAAAAACAGTGAAGAATTAATAAATTATTTTACAAAAACAAAATGTCTATATAATAATCCTTTTAATAATTTAACGAAAAACTTATTTCTCTCTTTTTATGATAAATTAATAGAATCAGAAAATTTTGTAAATAATATTAAATCTTCTTTCTCTCCAACAATAAAGAAAATTAATAATATTCATGCTATACCTAAATCTAGATATTTTAAATTTATTCCTTCTGATATATGTAAACACATTGAAGAAAAATCTATTTATTCAATTACCTATAATTTCTCTCTTTTAGAGAGAAAATTTATAATACATTTTATAATTGAAGAAAACAATCCAATACATATATTTAATTCTTATTTATGCAAAATGTTAATGTGGTTATATATATTACAAAAAAATATTTCAAATAAATGTTCTAAAACGCTAACAATTTATTTATATTTTACAAAATTAGAAAAACAATTACCAAATAATAGTAATGTAATATTAGATATATCAAATGTAAATACAGCATTTACATTTTCTTGTCGTTATAATAATGAAATAGTTCTTTACAGGAAAGAAGAATGGTTTAAAGTATTTATTCATGAAACATTTCATAGTTTTGGATTGGATTTTTCAAATATGGATATAAAATTCTCTTCTATGAAAATATTAGAATTTTTCAATGTAGTTTCAGAAGTAAATCTCTTTGAAGCTTATACAGAAATATGGGCTAGAATAATTCATTCCATGTTTGTAAGTTATTATCTTTCTAAAAGAGAGAAAAAGCAATATATAACTTTTCTCTCTTTATTTATTTATTTAGAACAAATATATTCAATATTTCAAATGAATAAAGTTTTAAAGTTCATGAATCTAGATTACAAAGAAATAATTTATAATCCAAATAAAAATATACATTTAAAATACAAAGAAAAAACAAATATATTAGCTTATTATGTAATTACATGTAATTTATTAGTATATTATCAAGAATTTATAAAATGGTGTAAAATAAATAATAAAGGTTCTCTCTTTCCTTTTCTTCAAACAAATGAAAATCAAATGAGTTTATGTAATTTTATAAAAGATCATTATAAAAGAAAAGATTATTTAAAATTAATAGAATGTGTTGAAAAATTACTAAAAGAGAGAGAATATAATATTTTCTTAAAAAATAATTTAAGAATGACAATAATAGAATTACAATAATTTTATATAAAGTATTCTATTTATATAAAATAAAATGGATTATTATAATTCAAAAAATTTATACAGTATAAAGTATAGTATAGAAGCATTAATTGATAATATTTATTTATTCAATTTAATAGATATATTAAAAACACAAGATTTAACAGAAGAGTTTATTGTAAATTATATATTGAATCCAAATTATCAATTAACAATAGAAGAAAAAAGTATTACAATATTAGATGTATTAAAAAACCAACCAAAAATAAATGTAAATAAATTTATGAGATTATATATTATCGGACCAGTAGATCAAATAAAACCAAACTTTGAAGATTATGTATAATAATAAATAATAATAATTATTTATTATTTTAAATGAATAATTTTATAAAATTTAAACAACTGGAGCAACAACCTCCTCAACCTTAACATTCTTGTGGAAATGAGGACTCATGTATCTTTGAAGATTGAAATAAGTCAACTCATCCTCCTTAGTCAACTTCAACAAAGTAGCCAACTTAGAATCAGGATTAATCTTTCTTCCATTGTCAGTATCCTGAAGACTGTTTGCACGAATATAGGCATTAATATCTCTTGTCACTGCAGTTCGTGCCATCTCAGTTCCAACCTCCTTACCGAGGAAAGAAGCCAACTCATCACTGATACGAGTAGGCTTAACAAATCCACTGGGAGAACGGTTAGTAGCCTGTCCGGATGATCTTCTGCGACCTCCCTTCTTTTGAGCGTTCTTCAAATCACGAGACCACTTCTTTTCCAAGACTCTAAAGTCAGTCTTCAAAGAAGAAATCAAAGCACCAGCTTGTTGAAGCTTTACCAAAAATTCAGTTGTTTGCTCTCCCATAGTAGGAGAAACAGTTTCCAAAACTAGATTCTCATCCAACACATCAGAGACATCCTTAGTTTCAGGAACAACATTAACAGAAACTTCCTTCTGAACGAGACTCACTTCAGGAACTGGTTCCTTCTTAGACTTCTTAGCACGCGGTGTTTTTGTAATAGGAGTATTTTCAGATAATTGGACGGAGGAAACTTCCTCCAAAATATTAGAAGATGGAACTTCAACTGATTTAGACTGAACTGATTGCTTGCTGCTTCTCGGCATATTATATTCTATCTAAACATTATCTTTTTAAATGATTTAACGCATATATTATATTATTTGTCATGATTATAGATTTCATTTTCCTAAATAATTGTATAAACTAATAATAAACCGATTGATATAACCAACTCATACTAGTTGCTGCATCTTGGCTTACCAAAGTCAGTGCGGCTAAAATATAATATGCTCCTAAAACTTTTGAATCATTATCAATTCCCAAATATAACATCTTTTCTAAAATACAAGATATTTTTAGTTGTAATATGAGTTGATTATTTTCATTAAAAATACTAGTTCTCTCTAAATGAGAGAAAAGAATTCCATTGGGAGGACATATTTTTATTTTAGTTTCATCTGAAATATTTGCTCTATAATTCCATATATCACTTAATTCTCTGAAAAATTTATATAATTGAATTTTGTTTAAAGAGAGAAACCATTTTGGTTCACTATAATTTCCCAAAGAGTTAATATATTGAAAAATATCTAATATTTTCATTTCTATTTTCTTCTTATTACTCAAATCATTCATTTCATTTTTAATTGTAACATTCATTTGTTGTTTACAAATTTTTGATAAAAAAATAATTTTATAAATATCTTGGACCACTTTATCAGAAATTATACTTCTTGTATAAGGATTAACTGGTTGTTTATTTTTTTCTTTATTTATAAGATTAAAAATAGAGAGAATATTAAATCCATAAATTTTTCCATCATTTTCTGTATAACTAAAAAATTGTAATGGTGGAATTAAATTTAATTCATCCATAGAGAGAAAATCAGTTTGATTTACACATTTACTTCTATCAAAAAATCCAGATCCTCTTAACTCAATAATTTTTCTGTATAAAAATCCTCTGAAAACTTTTTGAATTTTAACAATATATTTGTATGATTTTAGAAATTGGTATAGTCTTTCAAGTAAATCTATTTTTTTACCCGTAATTTTTAATTTATATTTTTTACATATTTGTTTTAATTGTGTTATATTAAAATTTTTTGAAAATAATATATCATAATTATTATAATCTACATCATAATTATTTTGAGATTTTTTTACAATTATTTCATTCTCAGGATCCATATAATATAGTATATTATTTCTTTTTGAATATTTATAATAAATAATATATTATTGCTTTGTAACCATATCTAATCTATATTATAAATTATAAAAATAAAAAATTGATTTAAAGATTTATAGTTAAATAATTCATATAAAAGCAAGATGTCAGACACCATTATTAACGGAACCGAATTTAACTGTGAAAATATTAAATATTCTTCCCCTAAAACAAATTCTGTTGGAGGAAAAAGTGTAAATATATTTAATAAGCTCACAAATTCAAGATTGAATATTTCAACCCCAATGATGTTGACATGGGGAGCATCTGATTATGTTGATAAAAGTTCCGGACAAGGAAATGGAAAATTTGAAATGTCTCTTCAATTTCCAACTGAAGATTACAAAAATGAAGAAGCTAGTACCTTTCTTGAAAATTTAAAGATGTTTGAAACAAAAATTAAAAGTGATGCATTTTCTAATTCCAAAAATTGGTTTGGTAAAGTTCACAAAAGTTTGGATATTTTGGAAGAATTGTATTCTCCAATGTTGAAATATAGTAAAGATAAAAATACAGGAGAATTTGACTTGACAAAAGCACCATCTATTCGTGTAAAAATTCCAGTTTGGGAAGGAACATGGAGATGTGAAGTATATGATGATGAAGGAACAAAACTATTTCCAAACTCAAATGGAACTACTCCAGTTGATTTGATTCCAAAAGCAACAAATGTCAAAGTTCTGATGACATGTGGAGGAATTTGGTTTGCAAATGGTAAGTTTGGAATTACATGGAAACTCGTCCAAGCAATGGTCCAAAAACCAAGACCTCAACTTTCTGGAAGATGTTTCTTAAAACCATCTGCTAGTAAACCAATTACACCACCTTCTTCTCCAGTTGAAGAACCAACACAACCAACTGTCTTTCAAGAAGAAGAAATCAAATCTGAAATCAAACCTGAAGTAAATGTTGAAGACTCTGATTGTGATGATGAAGACGACCATCAATCAGCAAGTGGTTCTGTAAAAGAAGAACCTCAACTAATAACAACTACACCAGCAAAGAAACCAAGAAAAGTTGTTAAGAAAAAAGAATAAATATAATCTAATATAATTTAAATAATATAATAATAAATTTTATTTTTTATTATATATATAATTGTAATACTAATTAATATAATAATATAAATATTATTATATTAAATGATATATGTATTTATTTTTTTTATATTTTCCATTAATACTGGCATTTCATTTTGAATTACCTTTAACAAAAATTCTTATAAAAAATAATCAAAAATTTGTATTTGGAGAATTTTCCAAAGAGTTTCAAGATTTATTTCAAGAAAAATATAAAGAAAATATTAATTGCATTCCAATTTATGATTCGTATTATGATAAAAGAAATAATAATAATTTCATTGAAAGTAGATACGATCATAGACTTATAGATATTTATGAAATATTACAACCAAATGATTTAAAAATTATAAAAATTCCAACTAATTTATTAGACTGTTTTTATATTAGTGAATATAATAGAGGAGAGAGAGTTTGGTGTAATATCAGTAAAAAATATAAAGATATTTTATTTCAGTGTGTTGAAAAAAAAGAATTTACATATAAAATGTTAGAAGAATTCAAAATTATAAAAGAATGTGAAAAGTATTTAAAAGATAATTATATTGATTTTATTTAACGAGTTGGAGGAATTGCTTCATATAATAAATTTAACAAATTTATTCTCTCCATTTCTTGAAGATAATGAACTAGATAGTTCAAAGAACCATCAAATCTATAAGCAAAATCAAATAACCATCCATCAAAATTTATTGAGTCAAGAACAAATGGCATCATATAATCCATGACACATCTTTCTATATTTCCATTATATTCATTTTCACAAACCCAATCAAAATCAGGATCTTTCATATTTTTTAAATAACAATATACATGTTGAATATAAAACCTACAATAACTATCTTTCATTTCATCTGTAATATTTGGATGAAGCCTAACTGTTTCTTGCGAGTCTTCTCCATATGAAACTGTTTCATCATCGTTATCTTGATTGAGTTGTTCTTCATCAAAATTTTCTACAACAGTTTCTTCATCTTCTTCCAAATTTATTTCTTCTTCTCCAATTTCCAAAATTATATCTTCTTCTCCAATTTCCAAATTTTCTTCATTCATTTCTTCTTCATTGATAATTTGATTAATTGAATTTTCTTCAATTGAAGTATTATTTATAAAATATGTATTAATATATCCAGACAAATCATTTTGAATTTCAAAGTTCATGTTGAGATTTCAATAGTAAGAAGTTATTATATTAATTAAAGCATTTCAATTTTTTATTTATTTTTAAATAAATAAAAAATAATAACAAAGAACAATTAATTAAATATATTCTCTCCCAAAAGACAATTCAGCATAATCTGCTCTTTTATAAAATTTTTTAAATGCATTTAATGCAACTTCAAATTCACCCGTCAATCCAAAATAATGAAGATAATCTCTATGTTCGTCATTTTCTTCATCATAAGATTCATTTATGTTACTACAAGTGAATGTTAATTTTTTATCTCTACTATAGAAATGATATCTATAATTAAAAGAATAAATATTTCCTTTTTGTTTATGAATTTTTTTTAATTGTTTTTTTTCTTCAGAACAACGAACCATATTTTCTTCAAAATCAACATTTATTTCATTGCAAAATTCTCTAAAATTATTTATTTCACATTTGTCAGCACCAAATTCAATATATTCATCATAAGATAAATCCAACACATCCAAATATGGATAACTAATTTTAATTTTATTATATTCGGAACTATTCATTTCTCTCTCTTTTGAAAAATTTTTAATAAATTTAGTTATATTATTTTTATTTTCCAATAAATCTTTCATCTTAATTTCAGAAAAGATTATTTGAATTTCTTCCATTAATTGTTGAATATAATTATTTTTATATTATAATAATATTTTCAATTTTATATATTAACATTCGTAATACTTAAAATTAAATGATCTTAATTATCCATAGTAATGGATTCCGAAATAATTGATATTTCAAATTTGAGTGAAAATATTGATAATATTTCATCAATTAACTTATCTTCTTCTATTTGTGGAGGAGGTTTAGAATTATTAATGAATGATAAAGTTAAAGATTCAAGTAAAAAAGTGGAATTAGAAGATATAAATAGTTTAGAAAATGAGTTGAATAATTTAGCAGATGAAACAATACAAATTGGTAAAGGATATGATACAAAATCTGATTTATTTGGAACAAAGACAATTAATACTTCTTTCTCTCCTTCTTCTGAAAAGAGAGAAGAAAAAAATTTAGGACAATCAACTGCTTCTACTACTTCTGATAATACGACATGGGATGGTTTTTCTAAATTTAATAATATACCTATTAATCCTGATAAACCTATAAGTTCTCAACCACAAATGTCAAAAGAAGAGACATTAAGAGAGAAATTCAAGTATCTAAGAAAATTAGAAGCTTTGGAAGCAAAAGGTGTGACCTTAACAAAAAAATATACAATGGAATCTTCTTTACTAGAAATGCAAGGAGAATATGAAATGATTATGGAAGAAAAATCTAAACAAAATTCTATTAAATTTCAAGGAAATATGTTAATGGCTTTTATTAATGGTATTGAATTTTTAAATAATAGATTTGACCCATTTGATATTAAGTTGGATGGATTTAGCGATCAAGTGAGTGAAAATTTAACTGATTATGATGATATATTTTCTGAACTACATGATAAATACAAATCTAAAGCATCATTAGCACCAGAACTAAAGTTATTATTTCAGTTAGGAGGTAGTGCTATGATGATACATATGACAAATACATTATTTAAATCTTCTATGCCTGGAATGGATGATATATTAAGACAAAATCCAGAATTAATGAGACAATTTCAAACAGCAGCAGTTAATTCAATGGGTCAATCTAGTCCAGGTCTTTCTGGATTTATGAATGGAATTATTAATAGTGATCCATTACCACCCCCTATGGCTACAACTAGACCAGGAAATAATTCTAGTACATTAGGAGCAACTGATTATAATAGATTTTCTACAGCTAAACCTATTTTTGATGATGGTATCAATTTTAGAGAGAACTATGATGATACTAGTCATAGAGTTGAAATGAGAGGTCCTAGTGATATTAGTGATCTTCTTTCTGGACTTAAGACAAAAACAATTAATATCCAAGAATCTCAAAAAAATAATAATAATGATAGTACAATTAGTATTTCTGATTTAAAAGATTTACAAGGAGATGGAAATATGCCAAAAAGAAGTAAAAGAAGAACAAAATCTGATAAAAATTCTATTAGCTTAGATATATAAATATTTATTATATAATAAATATTTATTACTTTTTCTCTCTTTCTATTGTATTTTTTAATGATTCTTCTTTCTTTGGTTCTTCTTTCTTTGGTTCTTCTTTCTTTGGTTCTTCTTTCTTTGGTTCTTCTTTCTTTGGTTTTGGAATAGTAGGAACATATTCTATTCCAAATAATAAAGCCCATGCTTTTCTAAGTTGTTCGTAATTATTATTACAACTAAATTGCAATTTTTTATTTAATCCTATTTCTTCTGTTCCTTCATTTAAAATTAATTTTATTGGAACATAATAATATAAATTATTATACTTTTTATCATTAATTTTATTTTCTATTTGAACTTTTATTTTTTTATTTTTAATAAATTGTTTCATTATATTTTCTATTTCTTGTTTTTGGTCGTCTCCTCCTTTTTGTATTTCTGAATCTATCTTATTTTTTAATTCTTTTAATTCAACTGTTGAAAATTCTTTTGTAGAAACATGATCTTCTTCATCACTATCTTTTTTTAAATCTAATAACTCAGAAATATTTTTAATAAATCTATTAAATGATATTATGGTATTATTTAACTCTGTTTTGAATGTTTCTTTTTTTTTAATTTGTTTAGCATCATTTGCTTCTTGTCTTGCTTGTTGTACTGCAAATAAATTAGATGGATTTGGTGTTACTCTTTGTATTGCTTCAAAATCTTGTGCGTTTTTTTCTGTTTGATCTACTGTTATTAATTTTGTAATCAAATCATTATAAATTTTAATTATATATTTTCCTATATTAATCTTATATTGATCTTTAATAATTATCAAATCATCTAAAGAATATATACTATTTGTAACATTTATATTGCCAGTTGTTGAGTCTGGAATTTCAAAATTATATGGAATTATATCTTGTTGTGTTTTATAAGGAGTTATATCATCTGATATATCCAAGTCTGGATTTGAATAAAGATTATTTTGTCTAGGTGGGTTATTATACATATCATATATATTTACTCTATTTAATCTAGTTAAATATGGGCGTATATTTAAAAAATAAAAAATCCAAAATATAAGTTTATTTAAATTATCAATATCATTTATTTTTTCATTTTGAACGGTTGAATTTTTATTAGGAATATCATTATAAGTATTTTTTACTTTTACATAAAAAAATTGATAAATTAAATTTTCTAATTCAATCTTATTTTCTCTTATAACTTGTGTTATATATGATTCAAATACAGTATATAATAATATATTTGTAGTTTCTGAAATTTTATTTTGTATTTTTTCAAATATTTTTAAAAAAATTTCAAATATTTTTAATAATATTTGTAATAATTTTTCTTTTACAAAAATTGGTTTTATTATTAAGTTATTTATAATATTATTTTTACATAATTGTGCTGTAGATGGAGGTATTGTAGCATTAGGATCTAAATCAGAATTAAATATGAAAATAGGTTTTGGCGTACCATTATAAAAATATATATTATAATATGTTTCTATAGATTTTGGTTTTTTATTTTCTAAATTTACAATTTCTTCTTTAATGCTTTCATTTAATACATATATATATGGGTAATCATTAATATTTTCATTTTCATTTTTTATAATATTAAATCCTTCTTTCGTTTTTCTAATTATAATTATATTTAATTTATAATTTTCATAAAAAAAATAAATTATTTTTAATTTATACTCATAATTATTATTTTTATCAACTGAATTTAAATTATTACATTCTTCATTGTATATAAATTTATAATTATCAAAAGCTAATTGCCATTTTATACTATCTAATATTGTTTTTAATAATTGGTTACCATTATAAATGCCATAAATAATTTGAAGTGGATTAGCTAGATTCCCATTTATTAAATTATCTATTTCAGTTCGTTGTGCCACATTAATAAATAATTCACGAAATAATAAATATAACGGAAAACTAAAATTATTATTCATTTGTGTAAATTCACATTTAGTTAGTTCATTATTAAATTCATCAAATTCAGTTGTTTTACTAATATTTTCACATAATCTCTCTAATTGTTCGTTTGTAATAGAAGGAGTAATTAATTCAATTGAACTTTTATAATCTTCAAAACATAAATTATCAAGAACATAACAATTTTTATTTGGAAAAGAAATACATTTATCTATATTTAATTTTAATTTATTAAAATCATAAATAAAATATATTTCATTAAATGTATATTTTATATCTTTTTTATCATAATATTTAATTTTTTTTGATAATACATTGCAAACAAAATAATTAATTTTATTTGTTTTATAATATCTATATAATGTAATAATATTCAATTTTGAAAATAAATTTATTAATTCATAACAAATAATTTTCATTGCTTCTCCTTCACTAAAATTTGAAAAATCTAAATTATATAAATTATCCATTTGTGTTTTTATTCTACCGACTAAAGTCTCATTTGTATCTTCATATAAATTAATATTTTTTGTATATTCATTGATACTTTTTGATATAAAACACTTAAATTTATTTTTTATATCTAATGTTTTTTTACTTATAATATCCCACATGATTTTATCTAAATTAAAATTTATAAAAAAAATATAGTAATAAAAATCTTTAAATAAATTAATTAATTCATTATTATTATCTTGTAAACTATTTTTTGTTTCATCTCTTATATTAAATTTTGTCATTTCAAATTCTTCTAATTTTTTAATAGAAGTATCTATATTTTTTATATATAATTCATATACATTTCTATAACATTTATCATAAATTAATGTATTATATATAATTACATCAAATAATATAATTCTAATACTTAACTGAAGTCTTATATTATCTGCATTTTTAAATGTTCTAGAAGAACTAGTTATATTATCATATTCTTTTTTCTTTAATGTATATAAAATTTTGTAAAATACAAATAATTTATTTAAATAATTATTTTGAGAAATAAGTTTTTGTTTAATTAAAGAATATACTCGTTTACATGTTTTAAAAAAATCTATTTTATTTTTAATAAAATCAACTGGAAGAGTTTTACCATCTTTATTTAATTTAAATTTATCATAAAATTGGTTACTAATTTCTTTTATTTTTGATAAATCAGTAGTAAACTCAGACACTGCACTATTCAGTTCATCCATTTTTTTTTTTAATTTAGTTTCAATTGATGAATAAGAAATTATATTATTATTTGAAAAAATTGAATTACGAACATTAATATCCATAGTATCAATATTATTATTGATCTTACTTACTTGTTTTCTGATATTTTTTAATTTTTCAACAATTTCTTTTTGTTTTTGAGAAGTTAAAAATGTTTTTATTGTTTTTGTTTTATCTTTATCATTAATATATTTTTTAAATATATTATTACTTAAATCTTTATAATTCCTAATAATTGTTTCTATTTCACCTAATTGTATATTAAACCATTGCTCTCTAAAATTATTATTTTTTATATGATTCTCAAATTTTTTTTTTAAACTTCTTAAGACATTATTAAGTTCAGTATTATATTCTATAATTGATTTAAGTATTGTATTATTATCATCATTAATATTTGTTATAAATAAATTATTTTTCGTAATAATATTATTTATTTCATTTATAATTTCAGTTAATTCATTTGCATTTATAGTTACTGCATTATAATATTTTAATAAAATTGGATAAGCTTCAATATCTTTTATAAAATTATTTCCAATATATAATAAGCTAATAGATAATGGGTCTTTATCAAAAGAAGGAATTTGGTCGTTTAAATTAAAACATAAATAACTATCAAAAACATTAGAAGACATTTCTTTGTAGGTTTTAAATATTTGATCTATATTTTCTTTATTAAAAAAATTATTATTTGTAAACATTCCCATCTTTTGTTGGTATTGTTTTTTTTGGTTTTCAGAATGTATTAATGATATAGAAGCATCACCTTTTAAACAATTTGGTGTCTTTTTATTAATTATTTCATATGCTTTTTTAGTTTGTATTTCTAAATTTGTTTCTTTCTCTCTTTTTAAGGGATCTTCATTTATTTTTGTTTTTTTATCTAATTCAGAACTATAAATAAACCAATCTCCAGTAGTCCATTCATAATTATTTATGGTATAAGGTTTATCTTTTATATAAAATAAATTTCCAGATTTAAACAAAATGTTTAATATATTCTTTATATTATTATCTATTACTTTATCTTTACAACTTTGATCTATTTTTAAAAAGTTATCACTATTTTGATCTACTTTTTTTTGTAATAGTTCATTAAAATTTTTTTCATTAAAAAAAATATCAAATGTTTTTTTAGGTAACTCTTTAGGTCCACTTAATAATGAAATATCAGGAAGTAAATCTGTTTCTGTCAATTTAACAAATGGAGAGAAATAAACACTTGAAGAACTTGTACTTGGATAACTCATTTTTGGAGTATAATCAATACTTTCATCAGAAATATTTGTAAAAATAATAATATTTAATTTATTTGGATAAACATCTTTTTCATCTTTTTCATTTAATAAATTATTTTTTGTATCAGGTATGGTAGAAGAATCAGTATTTCTATCATTTAATATTTCATACATATAATTTCCAATATTATTATTATTAAATTCTTATTTATTATAACCATTACTCATTATATTTTGTTGTTTCTCTTTCTTAGCTTTTTCTAATATGCCAATAGCTGTTGTTAATTCATCTTCTGTTACTAAACCATTATTATTATTTTTTTCATCTGGTTTAGGTAAAATCCGCTTATTATAAGGAACAATACATAAATTACTTTCTTCATTAAATAAATGTTCTGATAATATTACAAATACAGCCGTTAATACTAATGAAGTATAAATATCTCTCGTTGCCATCCATACCATAGCAAAAACTAATATTTGTTTACTTAAAGAAAATTTTAAATATTCTTCTGTAGATTTACTAAAGTTTACAGAAATAAATTTTGAACCAATATTTAACATAATCATAATTATTCCTGCAAAAAATTTACTGTTATTTAAATACATTATATGATCGTGTATATATTTAATCGGATTCTTAAAAAAACTAACTGAATTAACTTTTATTTGTAACGCATTTATTGGATGTGTTGAATGAATATAATTATTTCCTCCTTTTATTTTTTTACTTTTAACATTCATACTATTTAATATAATAAAATATATAATCATTCATTAATTTTCTAAATCTACGATATTGTGGTCTATAATATTTAGTTACAAATCCTTCTCTCTCTTCATTATTATTTTGATATATATATATTATTATTATCATTATTAATAATAATATTAATAAATAAATGTAATTGGAATGCTTCATAAATTATAAATATAAAATAATTAATAAAATAAATTTAATATTTCACTCATTGAGTTATAAATAGATGGTTCTCCTTTATTTCTTTGGATAAATATTATTTCAGCATTAGAATCTTTTGGTACAAAATATTTATCTAAATTTATTTTTTTATTAATTAATTTTAAATAATTTAACATATCACTATCTTTATCTTTATTATTTGTAAACTCTTCTAATTCATATGTTTTATGAAAATAATCATTATATACTAATAAAATAAAAACAGAGAGAAGAAATCCAATTATATTATTTACATTAATTATAAAAATTATAAACAAAAATAATAACAACCTTCCTAAAATTGTATTAAATAAAAAGTTTATATAACACGATGTTATATATATATATAATACTATACATATACAAATAATACATATTAATAATTTGTTATCAAAATTCATAATATATAATATAATATTATATTATATTATATTATATGAATATTTGTGTATGTATGTATTATGATGATACAATTAAAAATTATGCTAATATTAATTCTATTATGAACGAAAAATATTGCAAAAAATATAATTTATCATTTATTTATAGTAATACTCCTGTTTATACAGACCGCCATCCAGCTTGGGAAAGAATACCTTTAATACTTAATAATATTAGTAATTATGATTATTTAATTTGGATTGATGCAGATGCTTTTTTTTATAATCATGCAAATAATATTACAACTATTATAGATAATTATAGCAATTATAATTTTATATTTAGTAATGATATTGGTAATAATAATATAAATAGCGGATTTTTTATTGTTAAAAATACACAATATAGTATAGATTTTTTAACAAAATGGGGTTATGATAATAATTTATATAATAATAATCCACATCCATATTGGTGGGATCAAGGAGTTTTAGTTCATATGTATAATAATAATATATTAGATATAATCAACAATTCAAAAATAATAGATTTTGGAATTTTACAAGAATTTAAATTAAATAATAATATAAATAACAAGACATTTATATGTCATCTTGCAGGAAAATCACAAGCTAAAAGATATAAAGTTGTTAATAATTATTATAATAAAATAAAAAATTAATAATTACACTGTAAATAATATAAATTAATAAATAAAATATATATAATCAATAATAATATTAAATAGATATATTCAGTTTGTTTTCTAATTTATTATCTTAAATTTTATTAAGAGAATGTCTTTAGCTATATTTGCAGCTCCTTTTAATAATGAAACTATACATACTTTTGAAGAAAATGATACACTACATAAAAAAAAAATGTCTAAAACTTTAAAAAAATATCCTACCGTTCATAGTTACAATGAAGATTTCGTCCATAAAAATCATAAAGATGTTGATTACAATAAAGTAAACCAAGTTATGAAAGCTATGAATAATTTACCATCTCCTAATGATGAATTAGGAGAATTTAAACCTTTACCTCCACCCATATCTTCTGGCGTTCAATCTACTATTAGAAGAGAAAATGTAAAAGAAAATATGTCTAATCATAATAATGATATTACTCCTGTAAATGAATATAAATATTCTTCTTATGAAGAAGAACAAACTCCAGTTCCTCAACCTCCTTCTTTTTATAAAATACCAACTGTTTCTGAAGTTAATACTTCTTCAACCAAAGAACCTTTAATGGAAAAAATTAATTATATGATTCATCTATTAGAAGAACAACAAGATGAAAAAACTGGTAATGTTACAGAAGAAGTTATTCTATACTCTTTTTTAGGAATATTTATCATTTTTATTGTTGATTCTTTTTATTATGTAGGAAAATATACTAGATAATTATTAAACAACTATTTGCATCTAATTTTTTGTATGCCAAATTATGAAAATAATAAAATGATTTAGTAATAATTATTTTTTTTGACAAATTTATTAATTTATTATTATCCGAAATATTTTCAATCATAATATAAGTAATTTCATTATAATCTTTTTTTATATTTATTAATGCATTCTTAAAACCATTGATAAATATATCTTCTAATAAACAACAGTTGAGAGAACCTATACAATTATATACTTCTTTTATCTCATTTACATACATACATGTCTTCTTAAAATAATATACTGATATCACTTGTGTTTCTTGTATTAACATATATATTAACATATTTTCTGTATTTATTAACTCTAATAAGTTCGCAATAGAACCAGAAATATAAATATTAAATTTAGAATAATTTAATTTTATAAAATTATAAAAATGATTTATATTATTCTTTCCTACCTTTATCAGTTTGATATTATGTGGCAACTTTTCATTATGTATTTCTTTTATAGAATATAAATAAGAAGAAATTTCACATAAGGGCATTGCGATATCCAACTTCTTTTCTCTCTTAAAGAGAGAAACTACAATATTTTTATTCATATGTCTTTGGTTATAATTGTGGGTTTTCATTAATTCTAGTGCTATATTTTGATTTCTGTAATTTTTATCAACACATAAATAATCTACATAATAACAATTGAATGAATTATTTTTTATCATAATCTGAATCGGATAAGAGAGAATAGTTCCTATCAATTCACAAGAATCTATTCTCTCTTTTTTATAAATAGAGAGAAAAGTTTCACCGCCTTCTAATCCTATGAAATAAGGAATTATATTTTCTTTTTTTGGAAAGTATAAGAAGTCTTTATTTTTTGAAAAATTATTTTCTAAAAATAAATATAATTTGTCTTTTGTTTTCTCTTGTAAAGAAATGAATTTTAGTGTTTTTATATCTTTAAAATTATGATACTTATTCTCTCTTTCTGGTAATTCTTTATCAATAATTCCAGGAAAGAAGTTATACCAAAATTTGTATGTATGATGTATGTTTTGATAAATCCAAAAATTGTATTTGATTTTTATATAACTATAAATAATAATTACAATAACAATTATAATTATTATTCCGTATAAGAGCATATATTAGAGGATAATATTAATATAATGAAATAACTAATTTATTTTCTTGAGAATCTAACCCTTTTACGATTGGATCTTCTTTTCAACCTTCTTGAGTTTCTTTTTGTTCTTTTGGATTTTCTTTTTGTTTTTCTTCTTTTTCCTCCTATTCTTGCCTCTTTCAGTTCCTGGTCCCGTTCCTGGTCCCGGGAACGGGAACGGGAACGGCCATTTCGGGAACTTTCCTCTCTCAAAAGAGGACGACCCCGAAAAGAAAAATCAATTTCATTTTCTTTTGGTATATAAGTAGAAGTACGGAGAAGACCACTTATTGGTTTATGTGTTCCTGGAAAAGTATTACTGCGGAAAATATCACGACTCATTACACCTTGTTGTGTTTCTGGTGGAAAAGTATGATGACGGGAAAGAGTCAATGCACTTTGTTGTTCTGCTTCTCTTGGTGAACCCATTGGTGTAACAGTTACAGATGAAGGATTTGATCTTGGTGTTCCATAACATGAAGCTGACTCTATAAAAGAATTTGCTGTTTTATAAGTTAAATTAGTAACTATGCTGTTTTCTTCAGATTTGGATAATAAATCATCACTAATTCCAAGAACAAATCTTCCGCCATCATCAAAGTAATTTTTAATATAAGATAATAATGATAATAAAGAATCTTTATTTTTTTCATTAAATATGACTGGTGCTAAATTTTGTAATAATGTAGCAATTTTATCAACACTACTCATACAAATGTTTAATAAATTTATTGTTCCTCTATAATTACTTGCAAATGTAATATTCATAACATTAATAAAATTATCCACACCCATTAATCCAGCCAATATACCAAAAGAAACAGTAGTTTGTGATAAGTTTTGGAGGTTTTCTTGATTATCTATAATAAATTGAATTGTGATACCTATAATACTATTATCACCAATTGAATTTTTTAATGTTGATAATAAACCTATTGATAAAAATGGAGCTACTGCCATAAACCCCCCTACTACAGATAATATATATAATTTATCTCCATAACTTTCTATCGTTTCATAAAATTTCATTACTGAAGCAAAATATAATTGATATAATCTATTTAATTGGTCTGGTTCATCTATCTCTTTACATTGTTGATTAGAATATTCCATCATAATAGTTAATATATGTCTTTTCTCATGACTTGTTAAACTTTCGTCACCACAAATTGACTCATTTAATATATAGTACAAATCGTAAAGTTGTGTAAAATTTTGAGTACTTTCAATTTGTCTTTTAATATCAGCCAACTTTTTATTTATTTCTGTGGAAGTAGATGTTATAGGTTGTGGATATCTCAATATATCTGATATTCCCTCAATATATCTAATATTATAACTAACTCTAGTTACATCATCAAAAACTGTATTAGCAGTAGGTTCCATAGCACTCATTCTTATATAATAATATTATATTTTATTTTCTTCAATTAGATTTTACAAATATATACAAGTTATTATATTCATATCCAATATTCATTAAATCTATTATTCCCTGAAATATAAATCCCTGACTCTGAGCTATATTCACAATTGATTTCTCTGAAGGCATATATAATTTATGGTCCTGCTTTTTTATTTTTCCATCATTAAATTCAAACTTCTCTCTAAATTTGGCTATATTTGTATTCCGATCCAAATTAAAATTACTAGTATATGTAAAATCATCAGTTTTCATTTTACTATACTTTATTCTCTCTTTATTTTCATACGAATTATTCAATACAAACGCATTCTTACTAGAAGAAATATTTGGATAAAATAAATCTCTATTTACTAAATGAACTACTAAATAACCACCTGGTTTTAACCATGCTAAACAATTCTTAAAGAATAAATCTTTATCTTCTATATAATAAAGTGTTAAGTTCAAACATAATATGTGTGTAAATGAATTGGTATAAAATATATTATTTGTTAAAACATCCGCAATTTTAAAATTACAATCTGAATACTTTTCTTTTGCTTTTTTAATCATATATTTTGAATTATCAATTCCAATAACATTATAACCTTTTTCTTTCAATAAAGAAACATGATCCCCAGTTCCGCATCCAACATCTAAAATAGTACTCTTTTGATTTGGACTAGTTTGTTGTATTATCTCTCCAATTTCATAAATATTTTTATTAGTACTTTGTGCTAATAAGTCATAAATATTGCTATAAAAGTCATCATATATATTGGAACTTTCATTATAAGAAAATACTCCATTATTAATAAATCCTTCTCTCTTTACAGAGAATAGAGAGAGTCCAACTAATATTAATGTAATAACTATTAATATTTTTCCCCATGAACTTGTTTTATTAAATAATGTTGTTAAGGATTTAGCTGGATTCATTCTTTATATGTATTGTTTTTATTTTTTTGTTATTATATACTTTATATGAACGAAAACTCTGAAATTAATGATAAAAGAGAGAATAAAGTATTCAAAAATATAACATTTTCAGAGTTTAGAAAATCAGATGTTAAAAAAGTATTAATAGATAGTTTAATAAAATCAAAAATAGAACAATCATGTTATTGGAGTGTTGAATTTATATGTTCCGGACATTATTCAGAATTATGGGAAATTATTTTATATGTATATAGCAAATTTATACATTTAGGAAATCCTAAATTAGCCATTTATTTAGATAATAGAGTTCAGGCTTTTAAATCAATTATAAATAATGGATATATTTCAAATGAATTGGAAATGAGAAATAATGATAAAATTCGTAAATTATTTTGTGAAATTGTTTGCATACTATGTTTTTCTAAAAGAAAACATAGTTTTGATGAAATAAAAATTAAAAAAGAAGATTTTGATTTGACTATAATTTCAGAAAGATTTAAAGCTCCAACTATTTATTACAATAAAATTATGATTGAAAATGATCCAAAAGAATTATTTGTACCTATCAATGAATTTTCTTTTAATATTTCAAAAGAAGGTAAGAATACAATTTCAGCTTGTTATTGGACGGAATGGTTACTTGAATATGATAGTATTTGTCAAACTAAAAAAGTAAAATGTAAATGTGAGAGAAGAGAGAAAATGCCAGTCAATGTTAAAGACCAAATGGATATAATATGGCTAATATGGGATGCAATTTTATTAGAATCATCTACAAATCATAATAAAATTATTAATAAAATTCTGGAAAGTTTATTAAAATTATTTTGTTTGAAATATACTAAAACAATTGGAAAAAAAAGAAAATATATAATTTATTTTGCGATTTCTCTCTTAACAGAAATTGTTTCTTTGGAAGAAGAAATTGTAAAAGAAAAAGAAGAAATATCACAATTGGTTAGTAAGATTAATAATATCTATAGACAAGTTAAGAAAAATGAATGTTCTCCAAATATGGATTATTTATTTACAAATTTAAATAAATCTAATTTGGATAAAACAATTGAAAAATTAGATAAAATGAATACATTTGGAGAGAACTTTATACCCAGGCTTTAAATTTAATAAAATTTTTTCAATAAATAATCTTTATTTAAAGATTTACATCCTAACATTTTTTGAATTTTATTTCTTATAGACTTTCCATGCAAAGTATAATATTTAAATTTTCCATTTTCTAATTTTCTAAATTCTGCATATTGATTCATTTCCCATTCAACTAATTCAATCATATCTTTGATTGGTTTCCATATAGATTTATATCTACATTCCCCATATCCATCAGATTGTTGTTCTAAATTATTATGTCCGACTTCTTTCCAACCATATTCTTTTTCATCCATGTTTTGAGTTGTTACATTTAACTAATTAAACAAAGTTAATTCAATTTTAAGTTTTTAATAAAATTATAATATATAATGGTTTCAAGAAGACGCACAATAAAAAATAGAAGAAAATTAGGATTTAAAGAAGAAATAGTCCAAAAATTTTTGGTATTATTAAATATAGTTAAATTATTTCATTGGAAAACAACTAGTTTTGCAGCACATAAAGCAAGTGATGAATTATATAGTTCTTTAAATAGTAATATTGATAGATTTATTGAAGTATTATTAGGAAAATTAAATGGAGAGAGAGTACAGCTCACATCAGTTCATACGATTCCTTTATTAGATTTTCCTAATCAAAATTTTTCTCTCATGAAAGCAGAAATAGAAAATTATAAGAGATATTTAGTTGATTTAGATAATAACTCATTTCTCAGAAAAATGTCTAATGCCGATTTATATACAATTCGTGATGAAATTTTAGCATCATTAAATCAATTCCTATATTTATTAACTTTTGAATAATATGGATAATATAAGAACAAATAGAATTATAGAAAGACCTATGTTAACTTCATCAGAAGTACCTGATATTTCTGAAATAGATTATTCTATATCAGAAACAACAACTTCTACAAACAATTTTGGATATTATTTAACAATTTTCTTTTTACTTTGTGTAGCTATTTTTGTAATTGGATTATATTATTATCGTAATCATCCTTATGTAACAACTGTTACAAAATATGTAAAAGATACAGTCTCTCCTTATACAACATTATCTTCTACTTTTTCAAAAGTCCATTATCAACCTTCTTATGCTACTCCAAAAGAAGATACATCAAATGAATTTTATACTATTAATGGATATGATCCAGTTATAAAGAACGAACAAGATAATTATACTTATCCAGATTCATATACTTCAACAAAAGATGTTTCTCTCACTCCTACTTTACCTAAAATAAATAAATCTATGATAAAAGAACCTGAATCTGCAAATAAAATAGCAGGATCTACTTCTTCTTATACTCAAAAAAATGATTTTGTAATAAATCAAGATACTAAATTTAATCCTTATAATGATGATACATTGGATAAAGCATTAAATAATGCAACTAAATCTATGTCAGGACCATCTGCAGATGATTCATATAGTTCTATACAATCTAATAAATCTAGTTCTAAGTCTGGATGGTGTTTTATTGGAGAAGAGAGAGGTTATAGAAGTTGTGTAGAAGTAGGAGAGAATGATAGATGTATGTCTGGAGATATATTTCCTACAAAAGATATATGCATCAATCCTACATTAAGAGAATAAATTTATATAATTTTGATTTACTTTTTCTGTTCTAATAAATTTTGCATTAACAGGCCATTTATCACCACTAGTTCCATATGTTCTTTTAACTTTTGGAAAATATACTTGTTCTCTCCCCGACCAACATAATAATTTTATTTTACCAGGAACATCCGAACAACTTGTAGGAAAACATAATTGATTTCTTGTTTTATCTAATATCTCTCCCGTACATGGATCAGCAATTCTATTACATAATAAGTTTCCACCATCCGGTACAACATAAATAATTGTTCCAGGAGGGGGTATATAAGGAGGATTACTAGGATTGCTTGGAGATATATCTGGTTTAGGAGGAATAACTGGTTCTTGTTTACCATTTTCTCCAATGGATGGTAAATTTGGAAAATTATCTTGTATTTCATTTTTAATACAATTTATATTTTGTACTTGTGTAACATCATTATTATTGATAATAGTTACACTTGGTAAAACTGTATAAGTTTCATTAATTCTCTCAAATAATTTAATATTTGGATTTGAATATGTTTGGGTTTGAGAACCATATGTTTTAAAATAACGGTTTGCTAGTTGTCCGTATTTTTGATTTTTAGTAAGTCTCGCACTATTATTAATGTATTGAAGAATATTTGCTTTTCTATTCATTTGCAGTAAATATGCTTCAGCTGCACTAATTGTAGGTTCATTCCTTTGACTACATCTATTATGAAATCTTACCCATTCTCTCGGTGGTATTGGATTATATTTTGGTCCTAAACAGGATGAAGTCCATATTGGATTAGGAGTTGGTGTAGGTGTTGGAGTAGGTGTAGGTGTAGGTGTTGGTGTCGGTGTTGGTGTTGGAGTAGGAGTTGGTGTTGGAGTAGGAGTTGGTGTTGGAGTAGGAGTTGGTGTTGGTGTAGGTGTTGGTGTCGGTGTTGGAGTAGGTGTTGGAGTAGGCGTTGGAGTAGGTGTTGGAGTAGGCGTTGGTGTAGGTGTTGGAGTTGGTGTTGGAGTAGGAGTTGGTGTCGGTGTTGGAGTAGGTGTTGGAGTTGGTGTTGGAGTAGGAGTTGGTGTTGGAGTAGGTGTTGGAGTTGGTGTTGGAGTTGGTGTTGGTGTTGGAGT
>Ga0316217_10001491_pt1 | contig 30263 bp, 19 predicted proteins | sample 1anoAmetaG_FD_203633 | JGI IMG/M metagenome (GOLD analysis project Ga0316217, IMG submission 203633) | Freshwater microbial communities from Trout Bog Lake, Wisconsin, USA - 1anoA | ecosystem: Environmental > Aquatic > Freshwater > Lake > Hypolimnion/Profundal zone | place: USA: Wisconsin... | reverse complement strand
GGAGATATTGGTGATACTTCTGAATTTCCATGGGTTTACAGTGAAAAGTTATTGAGTGAGTCATAGGCTCGCCTGCGCTAGAGCTTCTTTTGGCAGTCTTCAAGCAGTTCGTTCTGCCTGACGATCAGCATTTGATCGGCTAGTAGGCTTTCCTCGTGTTTTCTGAAAATATTTTTGCGTAATTGATGAAATTACTTCTATTGATAAGAATCACTCATTATTAAAATAATTCACTATTTGAAAAATCTATCTTTTTTCGAATAAAGTTGCAATTTCGCTTTTTATCCACAAAAATAGCCTACGAAGAGAATTTATTTTTAAGGCTAGTTGCTTGAGGATTTAGCTAGTTATGGATTTAAGTCAACCCATCTTGACAGAAGATATTATAGGGACAATCTGATCGACATACTAATGGAATAGTGAACAACTTAGCTTTATATAGTTTAGATGAGATCATTATCCAGGGATCGCAAGGTGAAGACTAATAATATTTTTCAATTGCTTGTTGATTTCATTGATCCTCCGGATTTCTTCCTCCCCTTGCAGATGTATCTCTTTGCGGCTGGCGTTCCAAACATTTCCTTCGAATTTGTTCTGCGAATTGATGGTCGAAAGCAAGCTGTGTCGATAGAGCAGCACTTGCGCAGAATCGAAATCACTTGGACTTATTTCAATTGGCATTTAGACATTATAAATCTCCTGCAAAAAGGTGAGCTACATGGCCACAGTCTCATGCTTGGTCCTTATTTTGTCCATACTCAGGATCAGCTTCTCCCGGGCTGCATATAGGCATTCAGTAAGCAGCTGCTGTGCCTCAGCGTAGCGCATAGCCAGAGTATTCAAAGCTTCATGTAGATCTTCCTCCTCTTGCGTAAGATTGTTCATGATAACTTCTTTGATGTTGATCAATGCATTTATCTCCTTATTTGCAGAGAGTGCCATCTTTTCGATGTTCTACGCCACCAGCTAGAAACTTTTGTCGATGGGGGACATTTTATGGAAGCGGTGCTAGTTTTTGCCGAACACGCAATTGGTGCACAACAGTTTGTTTTAAGATTAGCAAAAGATGGAGATAGCACTATTGTGCTATAGACATCGAATAGGGTTTCTTGACCTGATAAGCATAGTATAGGTATCGAGAGTATGAGTCAGCTTTTCTCTATTTTTTTTGAGCTTCTCTTCAATGTATGGATCAACCAAAGGCTACTTTTTTAGGTAAGATTTAGAACTAGTGCCCCGATGGCAGTTTTAGTTTTTTAGAGGGGATGGCTTAAGTTTGTTGGGAGTTAGTGATTTGTTCATTGTTACTGTTATGTTTAAGTTTATAATTAACAAACTAATACAATCTCAACATGAATGCGTCAAAATGTTGACTTTCACTACTTATTGATAAACAGAAAGAGTCCTTTCGCTGAAGGAAAGAGGCGAATGTCAATTGACCATTTTCAACGTTTTGACACCAATATTTAACTGTGAGTTCTCACTAGATCGAGGAGTATTTGATCATCCAGGCTCATATTTGAGATGAAAATGACGTAGCATTACTTACTATAATTATCAAAATATGTATCAGAGCCGTACTCGTAGTGAAAGAGATGTTAGTACAGTCTAATACTTGCTGGCCAAGGACAACTCCCAGAGAAGAAAAATATCCGAATTTCGTTGCGAGTCCAACCCTCGTTAAAACTTCGTGCTCACCCACCAGGCCGAATCATTCAGCGTCAATAGAGTATATATTGACTCCCTCTATTCCCCGAACATTCGCCTTTACTACACCAAATTCACCCCAGCGCAGAGATAAGCCACCATCTGTATTGTGCATGGGTACGGGCAGTGCAGTGACGACTTCATTTAAGTATGCATCTTAAAAGCTAGATGGCCACTTACTTTGCCCAAAATAGATTTGTAGTCAATATCATCGATCTCCGAGGGTTTGGCTACTCAGGAGGAACACGAGTGTACGAATCTTTCAAGGGACTGCTTTCAGACATTTAAAATCTGTTGAGAAGATGCTGTGGAATAGGCTTGCCAACCTACATATTTTCACATGGTTTCGGCAGTCTCCTGACCTTCGCTTTGTTACAGTAGAACCCCAACCTCCCCATTTCAGGGGTTATATCTCTCTCCCCATTGTTTGAACTGCCCTGTTTCAAAGATGCGAGTACACTCTCGAAATTTCTGCTTTCCATGGTCTCGCTAGTGTGGCCCTACATGCTGATAAGCAATATGATAAACCCAACCGCCCTAACCAATAATCCTCTAAAGATAAAATCCTGCTTGGATGGAGTTTTCAACTACCAGTTCATTTCAATCAGCATGGCGAAGGCGCACAGCAAACTAAGCGAGAAGGTTTTGAAGGACGCCGCCAAATTTACTTACCCGATATTAGTGCTTCACGGAGCCATGGATACGATTCAGCCGATACAAGATGTCAAACGTTTTTACAAGCTAGTTGGCTCTAAAGAGAAGAAGTCGTTTGTGTTCAAAAACGGGTTGCACTAGCTCTTCAAAGACGAAAGGGCGGAGACTGAAGTCTACCCTAAGATATTGGACTGGATTTTTGATACGTAGTCTAGAAAGAATGAGGTGAAATGGGCTGTGACTATGCCCTTTAAACTAGATGTCATCAATCAATGGCCTTCTAAAATAAGGCACATTTTGTATGTCTCGGTGCCTGTTCTGATCGGGATAATCATCGTCCTAAGAAGGCTAACAAAAAGAAAAAAGTGAACACTGATTTTTATATTTTTGCAGTTATCAACCCCAATCATACTCCACGAATACCCCGATTTTCTCTAGATTTCTCACACCAAAATAAACTTTTATAATCATGCACAATGTCTGACCTCAGAAATCGATAGCTAGAACAAACTTTATAAGATGGGACGCTGGATGAAGGCTAGAGCACATGTGGACAGCCATAGGAGCTGGCAATTAAGATGAGCTTTTGTTTCACTTTGAGTAATTAGCTGTTTATTTGTTTTATTACAATTATTTATAATAATTTTAGAGATAGCATATGTTTAATTTTTTCGCCAATCACACAGTCCTCGAAGGCGACTATCGTATCTAAGATATAAAGGTCTAAGAATAACTGGGGAGAGGCAACGCCCATGTTTACACTGCCTCGATCAAGGGCCAAACTTTCGCGCTCAAGCAAATAGAAATCAAAAACGACTACGAATACCAAAACTTTTTGAAATAAATCTCGAACATGCAGTAAATTTCACTGAAAAGTGAGTGGATCGTCAAATACAATGGTTACCTGGTGACCAAAATGCAGCGCAACCAGTACGATATCAAGAAATATGCCTACATTATCATGTAGTGTGCTGAGGAAAATCTTTAATAGTTTTTTACCCAGCGCAAAGACTTCAAGTACCGTCTCAAAGTCAACGAGTTGATCGTCATTGTCGATCAGATTTTGACTGCCCTAGCCTCCCTAGAAGAAATCCATCGGGCTCATTGCGATATCAAACCTGAAAATATCCTAATAATGAACTCAAAAACCTATGCCATCAAGCTCTGCGATGTAGGAAGTAGCAAAGTTGTCTCCAAAGAAAGTCTTGAGGAGGCTACAATTCTTGGAACAGTACCTTTCCTAGCTCCAGAGTTGCTCAAAGTCCAAGGCTCTAAAGTGGTGGGCAACAGAGCATTCAAGTCGGATGTTTTCAGCTTCGGCTTAGTCGTACTTTATTTGATAACTCAAAAAAAATTCAAATCCCAATAGCGTCTCTAAATAGATGAGCAAACATACAGAGAAGTAATAGGGGAGTGGATAAAATATGCGAGGTAGCTTTGCGACGATGAAACATCTATTGGCTAAATTTTAAAGGGAGCGCTTTAATTCGATGAGTTTAGAAGGCCCATGTTCAAAGATCTAAAGTTTACGTACTTCAATGAGCGTAAGAAGAAGGCTATTCTGAACAAAACTTTTGTTTAGAGGCTCGAGAAAGAATAATAAATGAAGATATCACGTCTGCAATAGACCTCAACATACTTCTCCAGCCAGCCCAGCAATCAAATCAATCTTTTTAAGACACGAAGAGTGTAGAGAATAAACTTTACCAAAACCATATCAAATGGAGTGAACTTTAAGATCTCAAAGTCAAGAAACTCCCCTTCTCCAGTAAAGCGAACCAACAGCCTTGCTTCCAACTCTCCGTAGAAAACTTAAAAATCAGTAGGAATAGGGTCCATGCACGACTTACTCTCTTAGATGAAAAAAGTAATCTACATCGGATAGTAAACCAAGAACTATTTGCCCTAAGTGATTGACCACTAGTAAGAAAAAAACTTTATTCTGGGCATTCCTGAAGTCAGGTTCAAAAAAGCATAAACGATCACAATACTCCCTAGCTGCACCTATGATGTTTTCGACGCTATTGAGCTAGTACAATGTAAGCGCCTCTATCTGTAAACAATGGAGAAGGAAACTTTGGGTGTTCCTTTGGATGCTTCTATACTCAAATTTTCAAAGATAAGAATAAATCTCAGTCGCTGCTAAATGATTGGAGGATTCGATGGCCTTTTCAGAATAATCACAGGCGCTCAACTATAACTATTGGAAATTAGATTAGCCGATACTGAAGTCTCCACAAAAGAAATAAATTACCTGTTAGACAGATTAATCTAATGTCCCAGAATTTAAACTTTGTTACTGAGTTTTGAGAGAAAGTTGATTACTGAAGAACAGCATCAAATGATTACTTAGAAAGTTGCCAAAATGCCCTTGAAGAAGCTCTCTCTTCTTATGAATGAGTGTTATATCCAATATGAAAAGTCAGCACGTTGGGCATTACCAAAGACAGTATAGGTGCTTTACCTAGATTACGGCAATAACTTGCTTCAAAGTGTAATCGACAATTTAAGTCTATCTTTAAACCATTCCAAACAATTGAAGTAGCTCACAGTAAGTCTGGAAAACAATGCTCTCAATAAAAAGGACGTGAATGCGCTAATCAAAGCTATTGCTGGGTTATAAAATTTGTAAAGATTAGCATTGAATTTGTCTTACAACAAAATCGAGGAAGTTAAGTATCTCTAAAGTACGTTAAGCTTGCTGAAAGGAATCAACTATCTCTAGGTAAAGTTACATAAAACTGAAATCGACACTTAGAGGATCCTGTAATTGATTGACTATTTGAAGGAGGAGCTCTTTGTTATCAATTTCAACCTCAAGATGATGAAAATAACTTGCAACCGCAACAAATCCTTACATTTAATGCGTTAGCACTTGAATAAAATTTGTACTATCGAGGGTTAGAATAAAAATAAAAGCTTGAGATGCTAAGTAGTCGGGTTTGATAACCTTTATTACATGATTTATATTAAGAAAAATGACAAACTGCACTCAAATAGAGCGAAAGGAGGTGCAGCAATCAAGAAAAGCCCAAAATTATAAAATCTTCCCAAAATGACCACCACAATGAGCGAAGGAATCACACTCTCAAACTTTAACTCTGCACCCAAGCAAAGCAATCTTTGTTATCAACTATACACTTCAAGCGATAGCTTTCATAACTTTCTCTGCTTAACTTGCTGTTAAAGCAAAGAACTTAACAAGAATATGTTTTACTGCAAATTTTGTGTTAGCAATTGCCTCACAGATAGCAAAGACCATTACTTTGTTAAAGTCACAGAAGCCACGAGATGTGTTTGTGCCTATAGCGGGAAATGCAAAAGCGACACTAAAGCAGTTGTCTGTTCGGACAAAATGGGAGTTCCGTTGAAAAAATAGTATCAGTGCCTCCGTTGTGAAGCGAGCTATTGCATGGTGTGCATCTAGCTTTGCAAGGATAGCCACAAAGATTGGGTTCGATAGTGCAAATAGCTGAGCTATTTCAAATGTCGCTCCAAAATTACTATTAAGCAATGATGATATATTAAAAGTATGAAAATCAAGAATGGTGCAGTGCAAAAGTGGTTACGTATGTAGGGTTATAGCGGATGGAAATGCGTTGTTGGGGTTAGTTCAAAGAAGAGCTTATTTTAGACTCGAGTTGCTTTAGTTTGAATATCTTTTAGTACTGGCCCAGAGTATCACTGGTTTCAGTGTTGAATGAAGATTTTTCAAAATATGATTTCCCTCTGCTCACGTTTTTCATTTTTTAGGAGGCGACTGAGGGAGAAGCTCCTTCGATGTCTGCCACATTCAGGATATTTCGAACACTTATCGACTTTTGCCTGCTTAGCTGAGGAGTTATTTGTGGCACAGAATTGTAGCTAAGCTAATGCTAGAGGCCTCCATAATGCTTTTTTCCTACACCCCAAAAGATGTTGTTGTCTCCCTCCCGTGGGAATAAAAGGCGTTGTGAATTAGAGTTTGAACGAGCAAGGCTGAATAAAACGGCGTTTACTTTTTGCGAAGTGGTATTTTTTGTAATGTAAAGCTTCCCTCTCTAATCATTTATATTTATTGTTATATCTCAGAACACTAAAAAATAAATGAACACCTCTACACAGCAATAAATTGCAAGAAGCTAACAAAATTGTTGTATTACCAGGCTATTAGAGGATGTAAATGCTGCTTCTATTTGCAAAAGTAGAGGATTGCAAACTTTTAGGGTTTCTATAGAGAATTCCACAGGATTTAGATGTCAATAATTGGGATAATTTATAAAATGAAAGGTTGCTGTGGTGCCATATGGAAGTTGATAAATCAGTTGATTATCCCATGAATTATAATAATGTAAAAAGAGGGTGATTCGGCGGGATCAGACAATCTCTTGTAGATCATATAGGAAACAGATAGCCCAAATCCTAATGATCACACATTCTGCGTGAAGATGAACCTCCCGAAATAGCCTGTCATGAAGATAATTAATATCTACTATCACTACAAGAAAGAATAGCAAAGAAAAATAGATGAGAAGTTCGGCAACCTCTAGTCTCAGAGGCCCAAGCTGGATTAGTACAGGAGACTAGATGATCGCGCAAAGGAATAGCACAAGAGGAGATAGACTGAGCTCTACAAGGCTTATTACTAATTCGAGCAGCACGCCAATGCGAGGGAAAAGTACGGGTTCGCCTTATTTGAGCCTTTTACAAATAGAGGCAAGAATCCCAATATCAAGTTCAGTCACCAAAAGATCAAGGCCAATAATAACACTCAAAACATTCTTTGCATACGTTTCAACAAGAAATATTATTTGTAAGAACTCAAACTTCCACGGAGCTACCTTCTCAGCATCCCAGCTTCCTTTGTTTCTATCTGGGAGCACGACTTTATTGGCATGGTCAAAATTTTTATGAAAATCTTGGCAGAGAACTGGTAAAAAGGCAGCGCTAACATATAAAAAGGTTTTTACAACGTCTATTTGAGAAGTCTAGACCTTATCTCTTTCACCTTCGACGTCATTTATGGAGACAAAAAAGTGTATCGATTTCGATACTCACCCTACGAGTTTCGGAGCTCAGCTTTTATCAAATAAGACCATCAGCTAGTTGGCTATAATCAATGCATTAGCGTGCTCTCATAGGTCAATCCAAAAAATGTGATTTCAGATTCAGATTTCTACATAGCCCCCAGATGCTTTATTTTCGACGACCTTACAGATAGCAACATGTTTGCGAAGATATTGCAGAGGACCAACATTTTTTATATTGCCTACTCGATTTCCCGTGGTGAGTGGCCATCGAGTGGGGGGGCTGACTAGTTTTCAAAGAAGTGCCTTTGGTAGTTCTATTTCTCGACGACTCGGCTTAAGAAATTTATCTTCACATGGTCTTTTCGTCCCTTCAGAAGAGTCGTAAACCGAAGCTAGCTGTTAGTCAAGGATATCTAGCTGGAAAGCAAAGACATTATTCTGCACATCCCCTTCTACGTGGAAATCAGGGAAATGCTAGACGATTACCACTATCGCATTCGTGTTCAATATCACGACTTTTCCAGGAATATGCCTTTCTTCGTCAAAGAGGAAATCATTCATCGCGTCAGGTAATGGTACAGCACCTACAAATAGCAACTTGGCTGGTTTAGAGAGAAAGACAAAATGGTCAGCTAGCAGGAGCGAATTCAGCAAGCCAAAATAAACGACAGATAAAGGATGAATGACCCCAAATATGAAAGGTTCAGAGAGAAGCCTGATAGGGAGGAAAATGAACTTGAGATGTACTTTGGAAACCGAGACAGATTCGATCGCTTTCTGATCGGCATGTTAGTCATAGTTTCAACAGTAATAGACCGTAACTATTTCAGCATGCTTGACGAAAAAGCAGCGAAAATCGGAGAGGACAGCAAGGTGGCAATTCTGGACACACCTGAGCTCGTCTACGTCAACAAGAAGCACTAGCATATGAGGCACTTTCACTGGGTTGAAATCCACCTGGAAAACAAAATATTACCATACTTGTTCAGGTAGGAGCGTGAGAAAACAAACCTAAAGCAGAATGAGAGCAAAATCATTAAATGCGGATAATGGAGGCTGGTCAAAATGTACAAGTGGAAGAGAGAGTGGAATCTGAAGACATAAAAGCCAGGTGGCTAGCCTAAATTTCAGGAAATAATGTCGTTCAGTGACATCTTCAAGGACTACATCGAAATCTTGCTGAAGCATTTCTCACTTAAATTCATTTACAAGGATGTTATCAACTTTGTTTCAGGGATTGCTAAGAATTGCTATCAGGGGTGGGAAGAGAGCAATTCTTTCGAAATGGTAGCCATCAAATAATCAATTTTCAGACCCATCATCGCCTCTATACTAAACATTTATTACTACGCTCCTTTAGCTCACTATAAGGAAAGATAATAAAAAAGGCTCTAAAAGCTCAATCCAGAGAAGGAAAAGCAAGCCGCCGATCGGCAGCAACAATAACGCTCAGCCTAGGAGTAAAGATTGAGGCGAGAAGATCGTTTAAATGATCAATTTTACCGTGTGGTCGTAATAAAGATTCTCACCAGAGGCGATCCTGGGTTTATGTATGAAGATAGACTTTTGGCCGAAGTTACATTCAGAGTGATGGAGTACAGATCTTGCTGGATTACGAGAATGAAGGATGGGATTGTTATGATACGGATCTTTGATGACAGGATTGATTTCTAGAGACAGTATGAAAAGGTGGATACGCTTAAGTTCAATGCTAAGAACAAGAATGCCGTTTTTGAGGATGACCAATTCAAGCAAAAGCTATAGAAGCTCGATTCTGAAATTAAGACCACAGTACTTTCATGATGTATTAACACTCATAACACCTCTTCATATCTCATACTTTCAAAGCTATAAATGGTTGCTATAAAAATCATCTGCAATATTTGTTTAGTCAAGTTTTCTTGAGCATGTTGAAGAAAAAGTGGGAATAGGCGAAAATGCTTCAGATATTGGGCAATTTAATTTGGCAAAAAAATCCTTAAAATCTTATTAAATAAGATAAGAGATTTCTAAATTTTATTGACGAGAAACTAGTATAAAGAATTATAAATGAATACACAAATTTACATTCTTCTTATTATCAATCCATTGACCTTTTAGCAGCTTCCTTTGTTTAGTTTTGATGAGGCAGGACAAATAAAACGACGGTGGTATGGGTTGATCGGTAATCAAACCAAAATTCAACTTAAGTGATTCCAATTTAACACAACAACAGCATAATAATCAATTTTTTTAAAACTGAATAAGCTGATCTCTGGCCGTTGTCTTGCACAAGGCAACCCTCTAGCTCGTAACAACAGCTTTGCTTACTCCTTGTACTTCCTTAGAGGCAATGATTAGAGGTTGCTGACTCATTCTCAGGCGCAACAAATTACTGGCATCATCGAATAAAACAAACTCCAGACTAGCTGTCTCCTGTATAATTAGCTTGAAGCCACAAGGAAACTAAAGGACTGGACTAGGCATCTCCCTTGGATAGCGCCTCTCTATGCGATTAAATCAAACCCTGCTCTTCCGTTGTTGAATGACCTTCACAAAAACGGCGCAGGCTTTGATTGTGCTTCAAGGACAGAGCTGTAATCAGTGTTGAGCGTTGGAGCTCATAAAGATAACATTATTTACTCGAATCCTATAAAAGACGAGAGTGACTTAGTTTGGGCTTAGAATAATGGCATTAAGTACACGACTGCAGATTCTTTGGACGAACTGGTCAAAATCAAAGAACTTGCTCCGAAGATGGACATTCTCTGGAGAATAGCTATTAAGTAAGAAGCAGGTGATAAGCTAGCCACTCCATTTTCGGGCAAGTTTGGGGATGATATTGATACCTCAGAGAAAATTCACAGCAGAATGAAAGAGATCCAGCAAATGGGCATCAATATCAAAGGAATCCATTTTCATTGCGGCTCAGGAATGCATGGGTCTTCTGCTTTTGGAAAGGCTGTGTTACTTGCTAGAGAGTGCTTGAAGATAGGCAGAGAATATGGGCATGAAATGAGGTTACTGGATGTTGGAGGAGGATTCCCTTCTGGAGATCTCAATCAACAAACAATTGATGCTTTGAAAGTGACACAAAATGATCCACTTGGCTACAAAGTGATAGCATAACCAGGCAGACACATAAGTGGAAACTCATTTTATCTCTTAACGAGAGTGCTTGGCAAAAGAGTTAAAAACGGGAAGCCTTGCTACCACTTAAATTAGTCATTGTACCACTCATTCAACTGTAACCTGATGGATGGGGTCTCTTTCTAAAACAACAATGATCAGTTTTACATGAAAGTTGAGAATTCTTCACTGAAGGAATTGGGAAAAACCCAAGATTCTACATTGTTTGGAATGACTTGCGACGGCATGGACATCATTACTAAGAATATCTTAGTCCCTTCGGATTTGAAGGTATCAGATTGGCTGTGTATTTCAGGGATGGGAGCTTACACTTACGGCTGCAGAAGCAACTTCAATGGAATGAAAAGTACTGAAAGAGTGATCAGATGGTAAACTCGCCTCGATAATCCTACTAATAAACAACCTGCTGTTGACATGCTGATTTGAATAATCCCAGTTATACTAAACATTTCTTTCGCATCAATTGATGAGATTAAATATATGGCTAAATATAATTTGACGTCATGGTGATCAAACTGTACATAAACTATGTCTCGCAGCCTTCGAGAGCAGTACTAACTTTGTGTCTGATTGCAAAGATTCCCCACGAGGTCATAGAAGTCAATGTGATGCAAGGTGATGTATGAATTCAGGTATTTAGAACCGTACTGAGTGGTTCAAGAAAATCAACCCAATGAAATTAGTGCCAGCGATTGTTGACACCTAAAACAATCTGACTCTAGCCTAGAGTCATACCATCTTGAAATATCTTTGCCAGAAATACAAAGTTAGTGAACAATGGTTCCCACAGGAGGATCTGGCTAAGCAGGCCAAAATCAATCAATTTTTAGACTTCCATCATTCTGGAACTAGGAAATGTTCTTACTTGGCTTTTCATACTTTGTTCGCTCCCATCACCAAGACAGGAGATCCTACTTTCAACTCTGAATGGACCTACAAAGTAGTCAAAGCTTCTCTCAAGAACTTTGAGCAGATATACCTAAAAGATAACAAATTTTTAGGTGGTGAAAACCCTTGTATTGGCGATTTGATAGCATTTTTCGACATTACTATGCTTGAAGCTTTGGAATTCGACTTCTCTGCCTACCCAAAAATCTTGAAATGGATTGGAGAAATGAAAAAAATAGCAGAAGTGCAATAAGCTAATAAGCAATTTGAAGCTACGAAACCTGGACTGATCTAGCTCTACCACAATAGCAAGATCAACGCCAAATTGTGATTGTTGTATAGACGGCCATCAATAACCATCAACCATTGGATAGAGAACAATAATATTTTTAAATTACACAACTCAGAAAGCTTAGACCTTTAAGTGGCTGCAAAGTTTTTGGGTTTTCATGCTTATAAATGATAATAATTTTGCAGCAAATATGCTTTATTATATAAATTAAGTGTCGTTATGCGCAAGAATAAATCAGTGAACGAAGTCACTCAAAGTAGATCGAGACCATCTCAGGGCAAGGAAATTTCTATTTAATTACATCCACCGTCAGCAAAAGACAAATAGAATGCTAAATGTGCTAGATAGCAAAGTAAGCAGCTGACCGACCGTTCTTTGAATTGGCAGCATCCATCTATTTCTGAAAACATTCTGAAGGACATCTTGAATTACAAGAACATTTCACAATCTGAACTGAAATTTAATAAAAATAGTAATACTGTTGCTGTCTATGAACGTCATCAGGATATCATGTCTCAATTCGCCAAAATCAATAAAAAGGCTTTTCCTGTAGAGTATCCCAAAAAAGGTCAGAAACTTGTCCTGGATCACTCTATACCCATGCCTTTCCCCAACATAAGTATAGATACACCTTAATAATAAAAGTCTATCGCCATGGTACAAAGTATATTTTTCGGAACTGACTATTCTGGTCCCGCAAGGAATAGAGAGCTATTTAGCATTTAAAGCATCAATTCTCTTGCATAGAAGGAGCTGGAGATCTAGCTTCATCATTTGGCGGCCAGCTTAGATGAGTTAAATATAATTGAGTAATCTATAACTCGCGAATATTCAGAGCTCATTCCTCAGTGGTAAAGTATGATGAAAATTTAATATCAAATGCATCAAGTTTAGCAAAAGCTTACATAGTATGATGCCAACATAAATTCGTTCCAGGTTGAGCTGGCGATATCGAATGATGAGTTGCTTAATGCGAGCAAAGAGTTAATAACCTCGCGAAAATTATGGAATGAGAGAGGAAGTGGCGGTCGTACAAAAGTTCTAGATGAGGCAATTCACACTCACGAATAGTTTGTAAAGAAGATTACTATAAGAGATTTTGAAGAAACCCTCTTGTTTAATATGAAAGTAGCTATTCCTTAGCACCAAGGTAAAAATAGTCTCAAAGGCATATATCTCGAACTTTTTAGCAGCAAAAGTACCAAAAAATTCACAATGATACTCAAGAAACATGCGGCACACATGGATCTCTACGATGCCAAGCTCCTCAATGACTTTGTCAAAAACATCAACGACCTAGATACACAATATTGTCGGTGTCAAGGTTAAAACATACCTCATCCTGACCTAGATTTGTTGAACAACCTATAATAGTCTGTTCGGGCAGTATAGCAAACAAAATTTCATCTGAATAGTAGCCAAAATGAGCGAAACTAGATTAAAAAAGAGTTAAACTAATGGCAGTTATAATGGAAATCTCATGAATAGAAGGTTTTGAAAGTGATTGAAGAAGTGAATTTGGAGGTGAGAGGATAATATGAAAGATACGCTGAGAAAGCAGCCGATTTTAAAGCATTGTTGATCAATAGATATACGAACAAATATAACGAATTGAAAGCAATTCGTGAGAAAAAGAGGAGAGTTTTGTAGGAGTCTGAAAAACTAAGAATCAAGCTTGTTTCCTTAAAATGAATGAGCAGTTCTTAATGATATTTATCTTTATTTTAGAAGGATTTTAATTATAATAGAAGTATAATAATAGAAGAATGGCTGAATCAATTGAAAAAAAAAATAATCAACAATCTCTTCCTCAGCTGAAGTACATCTCTTTTCATTCAGACAGCTCCCAATCGTTGAAATCGTTCAAAATTTACATACCTATAATGTTAATGTTGCAAAGATATGTCGGCAGCATTCACTCAATCTTTTCTCCAACTATTATCAGAATAAAACACAATACATCTAGATCAAGCAACCGAAGTATGATGCAAAAGCCCATGCCGCAGCTGAATTCGGCTAAAACAAGAAAAAGACTATAGAAATGAAACAAAAGGATATGGCCAAGAAAAACCATTAAAATATCACCAAGCTGGACCATATTTTGAACCAAAAGAGGATCAACCTAGAAAAGAAGTAAGCTAAAATGATGGAATAATCTGAAGCGAGGCGTCTGTAGTTTCTCAAATCGCTTCGGAGTTCCTTCTATGTTAGTCAGGATAAAAGATATCATATTAAATAAAAAGAATCTAAAGAATTGGAGAGAAGCTTATAGCTTCAAAAATAAAATATGTTGAAAGCATCAGCTGCTCATTAAAGGAGAGGTAGCGTTTTGAACTAGTTGAAAAAAACCTTAAAAAAGAAAAATTATTAAAGTGGAATCATTCTATAGCAATGTCGAGAAAAATAATAGCTAAGAAATAGCTAACTTTGTAATAAAATAGTTGAGAAACTGGAAATAACCCACAGAAGTCTCTAAGAAAGAAGCAATTAGATATAGAAGAAGCTATCTCTGAAAAAAAAGGAAGAATAAAAACACAAATAGAAGCAATTGAAAAATAGGAGCAAAGTGTTAGAGGAAAAAGAAAATAAACTTGAGAAATAGGACTCCAAAGTGAAAGCTAAGCTATCAAAGGCTAACTTTGCAAGGTAAACGAGCCTTAAGCTAATGAAGAGTAGCAAATAATTTAAAAGGTAGACTTTATATTATTTAGACAACTCAAAGAAAAAGAGCTTATGTAGGCTTCGATGTAAATCACAAAACAGAAGGATAACAAGCTGAATGATCTAAAACAAAGGTTGTATAACTCTCAACAGTTTTTCAACCAGAGCAAAGAATTTAAGGAAAAGCTGCGCTGCAACCACCTTTATGACTATTGTAAGATATCGCACTAGCTGAATAAATGATACTTGGCTTTAATATTAAATATTAGTAATAGGTTATGGGTCTAAATCAATCCAAAATATGAATTCTCTTTTTGTTGCGCCCGTGAAATTCCTTCAAACGCTAAATATCTTTGAGCCAAGGATGCTCCAAGATCTATTTCGTGGAAATCCTTTCCTCAGCATAAGTTAGTATTTTGTAAATCAAGTCTTTGGCTTACCGAGAGACATTGCTCCAATGATGGTTGCTTAAAGAAATTGAGCAATTCACGGTCTGCTACTGGATTTCTTCAAAGTAGTTTGATTGGAATGGTAAGTATCCATACAACATGAAGTATAGAATGATTCCCAAACTAAAGGTATCTATTTTCTAATCGTACTCTTTACGCAAATATACTTAGGGTGCTATAAACCCAGGTGTACCAGCATACTTCTATGATTCGGTGAGGATGTCAAGCTTATCCTTGTAAACTCCAAACCCGAAATCAATCAGCTTTATGCGATGCACCATCTTTTTGTCCTCAGTCATCTTGATCTAAATCGAAAAAGAAATACCATCACATTTTAGGGCTTTAGATCGCGGTGAATAATACCTAATTCCTGATTAAGGTAAAGAATGGCTTCTGTAAGCTGCCTAAATATTACAGCTGCCTCATACTCTTCCAGAAAAGTATGCTTGCGGGTGTAATCGAACAGATCTCCTTAGCTAACGAGCTCAGTAATGATGTAGATGTGTTAGCATGTTCTATATTATTCAATAAACTTGACAATGTTTGGGTGATGGCATTGCTGAAGGATTCCTATTTAGCGTTTAAGGACCTCTTGTTAGCATTTGTTGAGTTTTTTGGGCTCAATTACTTTTATGGCAACGAAATTTCCTGTCGCTTTTTGTTTACCTCTGTAAACGTTTGAAAAGTTGCCTTTGCCGATTCGCTACAGTTTAAGATATTTATCAAAGATTGAGTTCACTTTATAATTTTCAAAAAAATTGCTCCACTGCTATCTTTTGTCAGCGAAAATGATGATTTTCTCAGGGTAGAGACCCTCTCTGTGCTTGATTTTCAATCCTTGTTATCCTTAAGCAGTCGAGGTTAACTACACAATTAATCCTTACAGGCAGATAACTTATAATGCCTTTTAGTTTGTAATGTTCTCGAATACAAAAAGGGTTGTCTTTTTTAGTCGGAGATACACTTACTTGTAGGCATTCTCGATCAGCATTTTTGATGGACCCTAGATTTATGAGATTACGTCTTTATATTATGGCTAACCATTCGGATTAAGCTGCCAAATATAAGTATGGAAACCTGCTAAGTAGACATCGAAAATGGTAGGCTGTTTCTTGAGTATATCTATGAACTGTTTCTTTGTCAGAAAGTCACAATCCTTGTTTAGATTTTGGTTGGTAAACAGAAAAGCGGCATACCTCTTGGTAACACTGGAAATGTTGGACTTCAGCTTTCCAGTTTTTCTGATTTTCTTTAGTTCTATCAAGGTCATACTGCCCATTTTATCAGAATCTCTCCCTTTGAAGTTAGCTTTTTACTTCTTAAACAAAGCTGGGAGCTGGACTTGTGGGTTTTTCTTTGGTTCCTTTAGAACTTACTTTATTCTGGTCTGGATTTGGATGTATTCGCTGGAATTCGGTATATACACTGAACCTTTGCGAAGAGGATGCTCTGTGCTCTCTTCTGAGTTATCTTCCAAAATAATCTTTTCTTAGATCTTCTTCTTTTCTGGCCCAAAGTAATACGTAATCATTCTGTCGCCTATTTCTTTCAGGAAAGTTTCGTCAAAGAGCATTTTATTGAGGTCTTCTAACGGGTAGCTGAACAACTGAATTGTTAGGACATTACTATTCTTAGTAGTTCGGGATAGCCGATGCCGGCAGATCGCTACACACTATAGAATTAGAATAAAGCTGAAGCTTTCTGCTCGAAGGTCCCTTTGACCATTATCTCAAATGCTTGCATGAATTAGTCTTTTGAAATAGTGCCATTTTTGTGCTTGTCAAATTTGGAAAACATGAGTTAAGCCATCAAGCCACTGGCGTGAAAAAATGTTTGAAAAGTATCTCGATTTAAAATTTGATCTTTGCATCTGCTTGCGAGATCGTTATAAGTGATCTACAGCATAAAAAGCTCATAGGGTTAAACTAGGTATTCTTTTGATTACATTTGGAGTGTGACTTAGCTATTGGAGCTTCAAAGGGTGTTGGTTGAGTGTGCTCCTAAGTTCTGGCCTCTAGCTTATTACCGTAGCAAGCTCCCATTATAAATACTGAAACAGTATAAACCAAACAAAGTATAAATGTTCATCTTTTGATCATTCCAAGCTGCCCTTGCTTCTTCTAAATCCGCAGTTTGATTTCGTTGTTCATGCTTTTGTAGAATTGGTTTTCTTCATACAGCCTCTGGATCTCCATAACTTCTTTCTCCAACTAACTAATTTTTTCAGTACTTAGTCGATATCGCCGAACCCTACTTCTTACTTTCTTGAACTTCCCATCAGCCTTTTGTATTTTCGGTTTGACTTTTCGTAGAGATCTTCTGCCTAGTTATATTTATCTTTGATTCGCTCTTTCTCGTTGAACAATCTAAATGGTGTTTAGCTTACTCTCCGACGTTTTGGACTAGGTTTTACTAGTAAGCTCCCATTCTTGTCTGCAGAAAATCAAGCATGAGGAAGGGATTGACCGCATCATTAACAGTGGAAGATAGAGTGCTGTTAGCCACCTTGGATCTGCGGAGCTGTCTCTGGCCTGCAAATATCTTGCTGACAGCGGACTACTGAGTATCGATGTTCCATTCGATCTATCTAAATTTGGGGTCATTGAAAAACAGCTTGCATTTTTATCCTGTGAACATTATTAATTACGAATATAACTAGCATGATCATCTTTTGTAGCTGATTGGGATTTTGTATTCCTATAGTTCTTCTTATTCTTGGTCTTTCTTTCCGCCATAACCAACTACAAATGGGTTCTTTTCGCTTGAACGGCGGAGCTTTGCTCTTGATTCTGGATCCATTTTTATAGGTTTGAGTAGACTACCTTATTAGCTCATCTGGTTTAACTCGTCAGCTAGTCGCCCCATATCATTCACAGATTTTCCATTCTGCTTTCTCTATTAATAAGTCTACACAATCGTTTGGTGTTCAGCAAACTTCAGACTACATGAGCAAGTCCAAGCACTGGCGAACCCATTGCATTGTTGGCATTTGTCCTTGATGCATTTGCGGCTAATACAATCATGTTCTTTGAAGGAGTGTTTGCATAGGCACTTGAAGTCATATGCTCCGTGGGAAGGGATATAATCAAAGCATTTGCATTTGCATTTCGGAGCTGTACAGGGAGCTTTCTTTACCTTGGCGTTAAGGTAGTCATGGTCTTTGAACTTGTGGTTGCAGAAACACTTTGTTTCTGGGCCTATCATTTTACAATCGCTTCCTTTCGAATTCCTCCAGCTCAGGTAGAGCCTATTTTTGCTTTTTTATGAAGTTGGCAAGATGGGCTGGCCGATGTCCATCTTTTCTAGTTATTCTGGAGTCAAGTACATTTGAATATTTATAATAGTTATCGCAACAATAGGTGGCAAAATCATAGCTTCTCTGCGAATCAGCGCAATTCCTTCGACTTTGTATTCAGTCGCGATCTGCTTGATATTTTCTTGATCAGTTAATACTTTTTTATGGATTCGCTTAGCTATCTCATCTTCTTTTGTTTCTACACAGATAGGTGCGTTATTTTATCGGCTAGTACCTTATTCTATTTCGCCACTCTCTGCTCCTCCTGGAGCTGCAGACTTTTGTTTTCATAGAGTTTTATGCTTGATATTTTAGGCAGTCTTAAACTCCCCTTTATCTACTTTAATCGTCGCTCGCAATTCTTGAACTAGATATCGGGTGGATTGATCATCTGGTGTACTGAATTCTGTGCCTTTTTGGATTTTTAGAGCTGCTGAATAAAATTTTCGCTGAGCTTATACTCTGAATTGGATTTGCCTTATAAAGTTCGTAAGCGTTCGATAGATTTCAAATGCTTCTTGTACCTCTGTTCCTGGATCTTATCGAACACCCCGTCATGGATAGTTACTCTTGATTTGTACCTGCTTTCTTCCATTATAACTATATAATGTTCTATCAATATTTCATGGAATAATCATCAGACTTTTTCTTTTTTTGCTTGAAATTTGCTTTGAGATGGTTTCTCCTGTTTTTTAATTTGGCTTAACTTTTTGCTTTAATTTAAAGAATTGGGGGTAGTTATATTTGAGAAAATCGTTGATTTCTATCCATATCCCAAAGCAACAAGCCTAGAATACAAATCCTAATGTATAATTGATTGTTTTGAGCTAAATCTTATTTTGGCTGATCATGCTCCTTATAATTTATTGATTTGTCCCTATGTCTTCTTATTAGATTTCAATAAGAATAGTATAAGAAAAATAAAACTGTTGCTAGAGAGCCATGGTCAAGCTAATAATACCATACGAATTCTATTTGACCAAAATAAGACTATTTAGAGCCTACTTTTTGATATTATCTCTTTTTAAGGTGCTTTTGATATTATTTGCAATGTAACCTCAAGCTCTCCAAAAATATCTCTACTTACTTCAAAGCAGATGGGGAAAGGTTTTTCATTCGCAAGTGACTAATATAGTAGCATATGGTTCCGGAGCTTTACCTCAATCTTCTTCAAGAAACAGCACATTGTCCAATACATTGGACCTGCTAGTCTAGGTTAGGAATCCTTACATTTTTCATTCCTAGCTGATGAAAGTAAGCAGCAGTGATTACTCTGGGCTAGCTGGGATTCTGGGTTCAGGTGTTCTTAATTGGACTTATGGGAGTATCTTTCCGATGCACTCAAACCATATTGTACTAGACGGACGCAAAGTAAAATACTCAGTGATAGGCATGAGTGACTTGAGGGAAGATCTACATAGTTGGAAATTTCTCAGCTTTGCTGGAAGATTACACAAACCGATTATTCCGCTTCAACAATACCAAGAATACTTTTAGAGGGATATCACGAAAAATAGGTAATCGGCTCTCGCAGTTGCTCTTCTGATGCAGCGTAGGGCCAAAGATTACCCTCTTAGGTAGATGTTTGCTAAAATATGTGAAATCAGCTATATGGGGGATGTTAGATTCACAGCTGGGACAGAGAACCCTCAGAAGGTAGCAAATATTGTTAATAATAACTACACAGGATTCTATGAGGTCTATTATCCTTTAGTCAGGAGTCTGTCACGAGAAATCAAAGATATCTCATGTTAGTCACACAATTTTTCCTTCCAGCTGACTCCCCCTTCATTAGCCAAACTAATTTCAATGCTGCCTTCAGGGTGTGTTGAGCATCTACGTAAAATCTACGGCTAGGAGGGCGATTTGGTGAAACATCTATTGATTGGAGGAGTGGGTGACTTGGGCAGAGATATCTCCAGTTTCATCAAAAAGAGGAACCGTTGGAGTTCAATAAAGATGGCTGGGGAGAATCTGGTGACTTCATCGCCAATCAACAACTTGGAATACCTACTGGCCAAGATATCGAAGAAAAAGTGATACTGCAATAATGAAACATCATATAAATTACCAATAATAAATAGCCATGAACTCTAGCTTCATTTAAGTCATACGGCCCACTCCCACCCCCACACGCACCAATTCTGCACATCCCGTCCAACGGCAGACGCGTAACGGTACTTTATCGGCACACACGCCCATGCAACATCACAAAATATTACCCAATACTTCTTTTCTCAAAAAAGGGGTCAATTAAGAGGTACCTCAACGTTCCGAGAGTGCTCATGGAGTAAAACTGCAGAATAAAACTATACTTCGCTATCGGAAGCTTGATATCACAACAGGAGAAAGTGCTTTGGGTAGTAACCCTCTGAAGTAGTACAAGCGCCAAACAATGAGAAGCAAGGTTCGAGCTGGGCTTAGCCTGAAAGAAGATTTTCTTCGCCTGTTCTACGATCAGGTGGAAAATCTATAAATCTAATTTATAAAGCAGAGCCACTAGACTGACTATGAAGCAGCTTGCTAAGGTACAAATCTAGTAGATTTAGTCATTATAAAACTATTGAACTACTCAGTAGACTTTAATCTACCCGAGCAGATGCTCCGTTCCTTGAAGATTCTGGCATAAATCAATTTATTGACTGATAAAATCGGCCAGGCCTTCTTTTACTATGAACAAACTCGTGAGGCCAGTCTTCTATTGTCTCACAACGAAATGCTGGTTGACGCTTTGATGGGGATGGCAGAGTGTTGCAGCCGCAGCGGAATTGAGCACGACGGCATAAAGATACTAAAGAAGGCTTTGTAGTATAGCTGGATGTACAACTTGGATGAAAAGTAACTACGTATTTACGATGAGATAGGGAAGATGCACTACCATTTGGGTGACCTGCAGAAAGCAAAGCAGTATCATATCAGACATATCAACGCGCTACATTAGTCGCCTAGTTCAGCCTTGAGGCAGCTCTCATACCAGAGAGTCTCAAAAGCAGAATAGATCAACCTTTAGATGAAATATGGAGATATCAGTCTGCTTCTGCTCGTTCATTTGAAAATTCCTATCAAAAATGTTTAGGAGCTGGGCTTACCATTTACTCCACCTCCCAAGTATGACGCTATCAGAAGTCATTTTAATATCAATAACAAGTACTTTTTTGCAGCCGATGCCGCTAGCGCTGCGCACCAGATTCTTCAGGAAAATTGGTTTTTCAGAGACTAAATAGACGATCCTTCGCTTCCTTAACAAGACCACAACCAGAGCAAACATAAAAAGTTTGCGTTTCTTGATTTTCAACTCAACCAGCAGCTTAAGAGACTCTAAGCAGTGCCTGAGAAGCTAAAAACGACAAATTATACCCGCAGCCAGTTTGCAGTGAAAGAATCTTTGTAGGAGCAGATAGCAAGGAAGATAAAAGAGCCCCCGTTGTAGCAAAATTGGTATTAGAAGCTGTTAAAGCAGATAAATAGGGACCATCGGAACAAGCTGCTGAATGTACGGGACGCGGTTAGGATTAGAGGATTCAACCGTAAGGTGGTTCCTCCTGTTGAAAATTTGAGAGATTTGTATAATAGCTACTTTGAGAGGTGGAAATGGTTTGGAGAAAGTGATATTCGGTTTTCAAATGATACTCTCTGAGTTTATACCAATATTATCAAATACCTTTGCTAATAGCATCTAGCAAAATACATCAGATTGTATTACCGATTGTTTGCTATCCTTGCTTCTTATTTCTAGCTACTGAACTGAACTATGGACTCCTTTATTATTGTTTGATTCAAGATAGAAGTAAGCTTATGAGACGCAGATTATGTTTGTTATGATTTGTTTTTCTATCTTACTCCAATTACAATATTTTTAGACATTAGGTGCACTTTAATTCATCATTTTTGAAGGTTAAATATTACTGGACATTATAGGTTTATCCATAGTTGCTATTTAAATTTAAATAATCTATTTAGTTATAGAAAATGGGAACTTCTATGGTCTCACCCGCTAGCAGCGAATCCCATCCCAATAAAAAGCAGCTCAATTCATTGATTTTTAGTCTCAGTAACTTAAAGTTAGAGACCGCTGTTCAGAACCCAAAAGCACTTCACACTGAGCTCACTGACTGCTCATAATTTTTGAGCGAGTACACTCCAGAACCAAATTAAATGGAGTAAAGCAAGCATTAAGAGGCAATACTGAACATAAGGCAAGGGAAAGAATCAATGTATGTGGACAACAGCAAGGATGTTGAGTAAGCTGACGAGATAGAAAGAGTAGCCAAAATTTCTATCAATTAGCTAAAATCAGCTATGACAAGCTCGCAGAATAATCTGGAACCTTTAGGTCATTGTGACAAAAAAAATAGCTTTACAAGAGGAGAGCATATTAACGATGGGATGAAATATGGTTTAAATAAAGTGATGCCTGGTTTGGAAATAAAGCAACAACAAGTGTGAAGTAAGATGCTGGAGAAAACTGAAGCAGTTGCAGGGTCACTTGCCTGCTAATGATTGTTTGCTAAATTTTTCACAACAAATTAACTACTTAGGTCAGATAGGATGGTCTCAGCAAAGTCCAGATATTTGCCTTTGCTGCCCGACAATTATCTCACCAATCAAATGATGAATCGCTTGAGTTGGTGCTTAATCTTGATACTTATGCCAGCTAGCCAACACAAGCTGATGTTTATCTGTGGCAAGGTTATCCGCACATTATCATTTAATATTCGAGCAACGCTATGATAGTTATAATCTGTAAGAAATTATTATTTCATTTATAATTATTAGGTAATACTTAATGGCAACTCACAATAAGCCAACCACCATCTAAGCCAAAACCGAGGCCTTCTTCAAAACTGTAGAGGCTGGCGACATGACTCTTTTCTAAATCATACCTAAAGCAATTGCTGTGTTTGGATACACTAGAGCAGGAAAAACCACCAGTTGTCATTTGCTCTGCAGGTCTCCATTAAAGGCTATCCAAGAGAAGGGAGAACTTATCTATATGCCCAGCACCAATAAATTCTACTCTGCTATTGTAGGAATTACGCATGAGTCAGAAACTTAGATCCCCAATATTTTTGATACTATTCTGAAAGAAGGCAACACTCTGGCAAATGTAGTCGTCTTGGATCAACCAGGTTATGGAGATACCTACGGCTTTCACAGAATTTTCTCAAACGGATATTTCCACTACAGGACCTTCAGCAAAACTCCTAAACTCAAGTTCGTTTTGGCCGTCTGGATGAACGATATGAGAGGGACAGCCTAAAAGTTCAAGAACACTATCAAGAATTTCATCAATACTTTCAATGATTGGGAAGCCATCAAAACGAGCGTCTTAAAGGCCACTTGCCTTTTGATCACCAAAGCTGATTTACAAACTACTTAAGCAAGTTTACTTGATATTCTGAAAACCTTAAGGGAAGCTGTGTGTAGCATGGGAAGCAAACAAAAAGTGAGATATCAGTAGTTTATAGATGATATCATAAGCCAAAAGAAGGTCTTCTATATCTCTAAGCCCGCCCAGCTCAACCAAAAAGCTGAAGACAATACCACACTCCAAAAGATATATGACAAGACTTAGTTTTGGTAAAGATAGATAAATAAGAATATAGTAAATATGGACTAAGTTAACTTTTCTGTCGCCCAGGAAATTCTGTTGAAGCTGAGGGATACTTCTGATGAGCTTTTTAGGGAAGAGTTTGTACACTATCTCTAGTTTACCCAAAAAAGAACAAATGATATGATCCTTACCCATCAAGGTTCACTCAAATCTATTGTTTAGCTGCTCTCATCTGACGCTAAAAGTAGCAACGAGAGCCACACGTTTTTAGATGCCATGGCAGGTTTCAATAAAAAATACTATGAGTTTTATTAGACTTATGGCAAGAAGAGGGACTTAATTATAGCCAATCTCTTCAGAAACGCTGAAGCCTAGTCATTAAAATAGAGCAACGTCAGCCTCTAATCACAGTTAAAGGAGATGAGAAGTGTGTATTTCATTAAAAAGTTCAAGGTGCTGGAATTTTTACTTTTCATTTTTAATAATCTTAAAATAAGCAATGAAACTAGCCGCAGCATTGAAGAGCTGGAGGTTTTTTCAAGCAGCTTCATGCAAATCTTCAAAAAGTTTAGCATCCTGGGCATTAACAAAAATGACAAGGAGAGTATCATCTACAAGTACAGCTACATCATCCAAAGGTTGATAGAGTAGTCCAAGATCATCACACTGATTATGTTCAAAACTGATGCTCTCAAGCACGAGTTTAGTCTCCTGGATATCAAGTTCGATGATATTTTTAGAACCCTCTATGATAAGTTCTTTACTGCAGTGCTCGGGTAGATAGATTGCAACGAGATCAAGCGACAGTTTATTCAAAATATGGACTTTAGCTTACTATCCTCAGTCAACGATGAAATCATAGAATTTTTCGAGTCCATTCCAGAGAAGGTTCCTGCAATAAAGTTCAAAATAGCTGAATCTATCATCTAGCTAGAGAAGAAGCTATTCTAGGATGAAAAGAACCCAGAAGAATAAAGAAAGACCTACCTCTTGAAAAAACTCTACCTTTACAGGAATGATTTTTTTGCCTTCTGGATCAACCTCAAGAAACAAGGCACGGTTTAGATGCGCGAGAAATGTTCCTAGACCTTGCTTAATCTGACCAAATCACTGGCAACCGTGCTCCAACACATGGGTTTGTACTCTCATGCTAAAGACTGCTACAGAACGATCAACGATGCTGAGTCTATCTTCAAGTTATACTAGCTCTAATCAACCCGAATTCACAAAGATCGTTATCTCTATAGATAGCTTTTGATCTCCTACGCTCTTGACGCTGATATTTACTATAGGAGGTAGTTGGCGCTGCAGTGTTTGCAGAAAGCCTACTCTTTGAGTTCCACCATTGCTGAGATTAGAGAGGTATCGCAGAAGATTGTTGATTTGACTACATCCAAGAAGGAGGATGCTTCGTCCGACCCCTATCTATCACGTATGTACAATTTCGACGAAATTTTCTTCGAAGATTTGCCCGAAGATCTGAAGGCCACGATAGAGGAAGAGGGTGCTAAATTTGATGCTGTTAAATGATGTATTCTGCTTAATTTTAGTATTCAAATTGTTTGGTCAACAAATATTACTCCAACAAAAATCTATCAAACCGATTCTGACTCTGAACTAACTGTCAATAAACTGGTGAAAATGAGCCAGCAGTAACAGCCAAATTGAGTTAATTTCTCTTGAGCACAAAAATGTAATGTTAGTACTTAAATCCGATGACCTAAATGCTAAACTAGCTGCAAGAATTATTATATTTGAATCATTAAAAAGTAGTAAACGGAAATGCAATCCATTCCCCTAAAAACCAGGCATTTCTACTAAACCATCTAGGCGGGTGATATCGCTCTCTTTAATTATATCCCAGAGGCTCTTTTCTTTGTCGGCCATACCAAAGCTGGAAAAACATCCAGCTGTCATATCCTATGCAACTCACCCCTCCGTGCTGAACTGCAAAGAGGAGAACTTGTATACAGGCCCAGTACTAACAGATACCTCGCTAAGGTCGGCAATTTGTATGATTCTGAGACTGAAATCCCCAACATCTTTGAAACTGAAGTGAGGCATCCGGAAACCAGGGAAAGGATAAGGACGGTTGTATTGGATCAGCCAGGATATGGAGATTCCTACGGATTTCATCGTATCTTCTCGAATGGATACTTCCACTACAGAAGTTTCAGCAAGACGGGCAAAATAAAATTCGTCCTGACCTTTAGCCAGGCGGATTTGCTTGGCAGTGCACTCATTTTCAAGAACACTATCTTCAACTTCATCAACAGCTTTAACAAATATGCTGAAATCAGAGACAGCATACTAGCAGCCACTTCCTTCCTGATTACCAAAGTTGACCAAACATTCAACAGCCTCGACAGTTTGAGAGAAAGATTGGTGTTTTTGAGGGACAATGCCGTGAGGAATATAGGAAACAACCAGAGATTGAATTTCCAATCTTTGATTACAAACATGGTTTAGAATAATAAGATCTACTTCATTGAGAAACCAACCCGAGCTGGCGTAGTTACTGCCGAAAATACCCTTCTACAAAAAATATACTTCAACTCACAGTTTTGGGAGAGGCCGAAGAAGTAGAACAGCAATTTGGTTTCGATGTAGTACATCAACTTCTCAGTCGCAGGCTAAGTACTGCAGCAGCTCGGCAATGGCAATGAGCTGTTCAATGAAGATTTCTTAGATTTCATGAAGTTCACGCAGGAAAGAGTCAATGATATTTTCTTCAACCACCAGGGCTCCCTTCAAAACCTAGTCAAGCAGCTGATGTACGATGCTCAAGCCAGCAACTAAAGCAACAATTTTCTCTATCTGATGCGCAATCTAAATGAGGAGTACTATAAATTTGATGCTTACTACAACAAACAAAGAATTGAGCGAGAAAGAGACCTTTTCAAATAATAGGAATCTGAGTCTTTCTCATACAACCAATTAGACTCATCAAGAAACAATAACAATAACACCTATTTCATTAAAAAATTTAAAGTCCTTTAGGCGCTCACAAACATCTACGAAGAGTATGTCAAGAAATAAGGATGGAACGAAGTAAATCGAACGATTGAATAGCTGTAGTAGAAATCGATTATCTTCCGCAGAGTGTTTAAAAACTTCAGCATCCTGGGCAAATCTAGACAGGAACAAACTGAAGTCATCTACAGATACAGTTACATCATCCAAAGGCTGATCGAGGAATACAAGATCATTACGTTGATCTTGTTTAGCGATAGGAGGGCTGAAGTTTACTTCAATGATCCGCAAAACAAGACCTTCTCTGAGGATGTAAGTCGCCTCATCAATGATAGGTTCTTTACAACTCTTGCAGAGATCAACATGAGAAAGTTAAAGATGGCCTTTGTATATAAGTTCGACTTCGAGGAACTGAACAGCATCACTGAAGATGTCATATAGTTCTTTTAAGACTTAACAACTCAGTAATACATCCTCAGTTCTTAAGGGTCGACAATTGTAGAATACATTAATCCGGGCTAGCTGTAAAAGAAGTAAGAGACTCTGATCATTATGAAAGTGGCGGAACTTTTGAAGAAGTACTATAAGCAAGTTTTCTAGGGTTAACCTCGCCCAGCCAATCCACAAAAAGTGAAGGTTCTAAAAAAGCTATTTTAGTACAGAAATAAGCTCTACTATGAGTTAAAATCTGCGTCCTCGTTATAAATCCAAAAGCAAATAATATCCTATACTGTGAACTTAACTAGATTACTAGCAAAGGTATTTTTGAGTTTAAACAATCTAGCCGAAGCCAAAGACTGCTATATATCGATCAACGATGTCAATTCACTCCTTTAGATTCATGATCAGGAATGCAAATCAACACAAGATAGATAGACGAAAAGGAGATACCTCGTCAGATATGGTGAGGCGGCAGAGGAGTACGGCAGGAGAGGTCTAGCAAAGTAATGTTTCCAGATGGCCTACTCCTTGTCAGAGACATGTGATGAAATGATGGAGGTAGGAGATCTGATAGTTCATTCAAACGACTAAACTGTAAGATCTTAGAACCTTTACGACCAAACCTTACGTTAAGGCAAATATTGCCTTGATCTGAGCGAACAGATCAAGAAATGGTTCTAAATAAACTGATGTTCCCATATTATTGAGCTGTCTACTCTTTTACAAGGCTTAGAAAGGCAGTGGCCACACAAACTAGCATTTAGAAAAAATGCTGTATTTTTATGGGTGAGTTGGCAAGTATGCTTGCACAGGGACTTCTTTATATTTCCAGGATTGATGTTAGAATGTTGGTTGTAAAATTGTGGGCCGAGTTCAAGCTTAATTAGTCTGATGTAATATAATCAAAAACTAATTGTTTAGCTTGTTTTATATATTATTAATGCATCGACCAAGCCCGATTTCAAGCAACATTTCAAGGTGGTAAAACTACTAAGGAATGCCGGTCAGCGGCAGTTTGATTGTAGGACAAACCGCCGGTTCTCCCAAACACATCTCAGGCAATTTCAAACAAAAAATTGACTAGTTGGGTTTCAAGCAAAACCACCTTATTAGGCACTAATCTGAGAAACAATTCGCTAGACTTGATAGCATCAAGCCAGCTCCTTTCACATTTGTGCCCTAAACTAATTTTAAAGGAGAAGAGGAAACAAGTCCGAGGATTGGAGGTCCAGTATATGATAGGGTCAGGAATTCGGAGATCTATACCAATCGTAAAAGCAATTCCAAAATGCCATAGCAAATGCAAGCTTACTTCAAGCCTCGAGGGTCGGGAGGCAAAGCCAATAATGCTCTAAAATAAACCTCCTCCACCCTAAATTCCAATGAAGGACTGACCACCTGCAAATCCTAAAGAACCTTTCCTTCATTTCTGAGGTCCCAAACAAAATCTCCTTCAAAATTCAAACTTCTAGGTAAAGAGGGGATCAGTAAATAAAACTTCAAGTTCATAAAGAAGCTAGGGGAGGGTAAATTTGGTAGCGTCTATTTAGCTCGAGACATGCTGAGTGGCATGATAGTGGGTCTGAAGGTGGTATAGAAGAAGAGAATAATAAAGGACAACTTCCTGGTTCAATTCATCAGGGAGCTCAAAATCCAGAGTTTCCTTGACCACCCCAACATCATCAAGGTATACGGATACTTCCACGATGAGGAGAATGTCTACATTGTTTTGGAACTGGGCTGTGATGGGCAGCTGTTTGATGTCATTTCTAATGGATCCACACTTTCGGAGTAGACTACTTCTTTTATTATTGGCAACTTGCTAGATGCGCTCAATCTAATGCACAAGCATAAAATACTGCATAGGGATATCAAACCCTAAAACATCGTTTTGGTGCATGTACTCAGAAATATACTCAGGGCAACATCAAACTTTGTGATTTCGGGTGGGCAGTGAACAAAAAAGAGGAACTTAGAAGCACTTTCTGCGGCACTCCGCTCTATCTTTCTCCTGAGCTACTCCAAGGTTCAAGATACGATGAGAAAGTTGACCTCTGGGCAGCTGGAGTACTGGCTTACTAGTTGTTCTATGGTAAATCCCCTTTCAATATCAACGAGCATGAAGATTTGGTGAAGATTGTAAGTAGATTAGTATGATAGGTGACTGACTAGATTTAGTTCCCGCAGACCAAGCCTATTTCCAAAGAATTCAAGGAGTTTTTGATAGCGATTTTGAAGAAGAACCCTAAGGACAGACTGGAGTGTAAGGAACTCCTCTCTTTATAGTTTATAAAGAAGTACCGTTAGCTTGAGACCTGTGAAGAACTTTGTCATTGACATAGCATGTTTATTTATTGGCTAAGCTAGCATAAATCCTTTTAACATCTACCATATCATCTTAATAAAGTTCAGCTCCTCTAATGCATCTTAGCTGAAATCTACTATCGCTTCGCTTTCTTCTTATTTAAGCTATTTGTTTAGATGAAGCTGAGGTTGCTTTAAACAAAGATATCAATAGTTAATGTATAAACTGGGATCTTGCTAGAAGAGGCTGCAATAATAAAGTTGATGGTCTAAACGAGATTGTAACAAGGTATACAGATATCATTTAAGAGAAGTATGGGCTGAACCTTTGGTGGCACCGACTCCGGCCTTTCCGTGCCTGCAAGGCTTATAGGAAAGTGAGAACTCTCCGAGATATCTACCGATCATGTCGAATTTGATTTCAACGTTGTTGAAGGACTTGCCGTTGTAGACAGCGACGTTGTTGCCTACCATCTCAGGAAGCACGATAGCATTGCGGAGGTGTGTTTTGACGGGGACGGGCTTCTCTCCGGGTTGGGTATTCTTCTTGGACTTTTTGCATTTCGCGTAGAGCCTAATGTATTTGTGCTTGATTTCTGGATAACTTGATGAATACTTCTGGAGAATCTTCTTCTGATCCTTGCTCTGAAGAGTTCGACGACTTGCTATTGGGTGAGTTCGTTGAGTTGTTCTGGGGTGAGTCCTCTGAAGCTGTGCTTGTTGAGTCCTTTCTCTTTTTTCTGCACTGTGGCCATCTGTGGTCAATAAAATATTAATTTAATATTTATAATTACAAATAGATTGCCAACTTATCCTTCCTCCAATTCAAAATTTGGTTATTATCTGATGCTACCCAATATGGTAGTTTATTGGAAGCAAAGCCATATTTGTAGATAAAACTTCGGGG
>Ga0316217_10001490_pt1 | contig 30286 bp, 22 predicted proteins | sample 1anoAmetaG_FD_203633 | JGI IMG/M metagenome (GOLD analysis project Ga0316217, IMG submission 203633) | Freshwater microbial communities from Trout Bog Lake, Wisconsin, USA - 1anoA | ecosystem: Environmental > Aquatic > Freshwater > Lake > Hypolimnion/Profundal zone | place: USA: Wisconsin... | reverse complement strand
GCTGTGTGCCATTTCGTCTATAAGGGCGGTCCTGGCCTCGTTGCCAGCAACATCGAAGTAGATCCGGTGGCCTTTCAGCTTGGCGTTGATAGAGACGGTGAGGTCGCCTGGGGTCAGGTCTCCGTATTTCTCCATCCAAGAGGTGAGCCGTTCTTCGAAGCGCATGATGCTCTTCAGGGATGTACGTGCTGCCAGCTTCCACCCAGTGTCCGGGCAGGGTTTCCAATACGGGGTAAAGCCCAGGAAGTTGATTTCGTCTGCGTCGACGGGTTCGGCTGCCGTGGTGGGCTTCCGGATGTCGAGGATCGCGGTCTTCTTCTTGTTCACGGTGAGCTTGAATTCTTCGAGGCGGGCCGTGACGTCCAGGGCGGCTTGGCGGCATTCGTCTTCGTTGGTGAAGGCGATGATGAAGTCGTCCGCGTAGCGCACCAGGAGGCCTTCGCCCTTGAGGGCGGGGAGGTACGTCTTGGTCATCCATCCGTCCAGGGCCTTGTCGAGGTAGACGTTGGCCGCGATCGGGCTGATGACGCCACCCTGCGGGGCACCCATCTCGGAGGGGATGAGGATACCTCTCTCCTCGACTCCGGCTTCAAGCCAGGCCTGGATCAGGTGGAGGATCGTCCGGTCGCCGATCTTCTCTTTGATAACTTCGAGAAGCTGGTCGTGGGGGATCGTGTCGAAGAACTTGGACAGGTCGACTTCCAGGACCCATGCGCCGTCGTGAGCGGCCAACCAGCCCAGGAGGACCAGGAGAGCCTGCTTGGCGGAGCGGTTGGGGCGGAAGCCATAGCTGTGGTCGTAGAACATCGGTTCGTAGATGGCCTCCAGCAGGGCCAGGACCGCACCTTGAAGGTGCTTATCCCGGGTGGTCGGGAGCCCGAGATACCTCAAGGAGCCGTCATCCTTGGGGATGCCGACGCGGCGGGCGGGGCTGGGCTGGTAGGACTGGTGTTTCACCTCCTCGATTAGCATGTGGATGTTCAGTTCCAGGTTCTGGCGGTATCGGGCTGTGGTGACCCGATCTACACCAGCGGCAGCCCCAAATCGAAGACGACCCCCGGCCACTCGCAGCTGAGGCAGGTCTAGGAATTGGGCCAGGTTGAAGACTCGTCCGACACGTCGGGACAGTTCAGCCAGCATCTCCTGCCGCTCCCTGACAACCTCGCGGTAGACCACCATGTCCGTTGGGACCGTGGTGGCCTGAAGGGGGGTGGAGTGGCAGTTGAACATCGGGTCCTCTTTGATCTTGATGTGGGAAGTTGGCCGCCCTGGAGTTGGACTGATCGACTGGTGATTCGATTCTGCGGGGCCTGGCATGGCCTCTTGAGTGGATGATACCCGCCAGGTTTCGCGGAATACCCGGCAGGGGATTTTCTGTGAACTTGCACAACGCTGAGGGGTGGCAGCGCACAATACCCGGTTGTCACGACAAGGAGTACGCGTCCTCTGGGACCCACCCAAAGGCGCCATGGACCCGGGCCCGCTCTGCCAGGAGTAGGCCAACCTCCCAGTCGGTATGGCAGTTCCTGCAGGTCTCGACCTGATTGCTAGGCGCGCCGATGGTGGTGTCTGTCTGCAGCAGGATCTCTGCCCGGCAGTGGGGGCACTCGGTTGAGCTTTGGGCCATGATGCCCTGTAGCATTTTCGGAGTGAGATCCCCGGTCGAGGCGAAGAAGTTCCGGCAGTTCCGGCTCTCCGATCCAACGGTGGGGACTCGGTCGTAGACGACCTGGGCATCGGCGCAACGGGCCAGCAGCCACTGGTGAAAGTGGATGGTGGTCCGCCTCACATGATTGGGCAGGGTGGGGAGGAGGCTGGCGTCGAGGACGACGGTGCGCAGGTGGATGTGCAGCTTCATGAGCGCAGACAAGAAGGTTTCGCCAAAATGGGGCTCCAGGAATTGATCCATGGGGATGAGCCAGCGAACCGGCTCCTTCCCATACTTGAAATCCAGCTGGTCCATGAACCTGTCTGCTCTCATCCCGGCATGGGGCATCACGAGCACCCGGCTGTCCTTCGGGGAGAGGATGCTGACGCGGAGCCCATCGTGTGCGACCGCTAGTCCGATATCGGAGTACGGGTGGCGCTTGTTCTCGGCCAGCCATGTGCTGTGCTCGGGATTCGATTTGAGTTTGCTACGGTATTTGACCATGGGCATGAAGACGCCCTTTGGGTGCCGCTTGAAGCACGCGTCGATGATGTCACACATGGTGATCTCCGCCGCCTCTTCCGGCACCTCACCAGCGGCGATGATCTCCTCCAGGAAATACCTTAGGATGCCAATGGCGGGGACAGTCTTCTGGGCGCTAAGCCACATCATCCCGACTGGGCCTGCGGTTTTCGCCTGGCGCTTCCGAAATTCATCACCAGCAGCTTCGACGAAGGGGGCGAATGCCTTCAAGGTCGCGTCATTGAGTTCCCAGCGGAGGAAGTCGTCCAACAGTTGGAGGTTTCCAGCCCGTTTCGCTGCTACATGGGCGTTGAAGGTTTGGACATAGACTTTGTGGGCTTTGTTGGCGGCGTTGAAGTAGGCCCAGGGCCGTGCGGTGAAGAACTGGCAGTTGATTCCCCTGGTGCCCGAGATGAACGGGATCCAACGGTTCCGATCGAGGTCAGGGCCAGCAGTCGCACTCGGATAAACTTCCGGATTCTGCGGCTGGAGCTGAGAGGACTGGGGCATCATGGGCATCCTGTAGGAATGGGAGGATGGCCCCCTTCTGCATGATACCTTTCGGCTTGGTCCACCAGACCCGAGGGGGAGAGACCCTCGTGACGATAGCCCCCAACATGAAATCTAACCAGCCCCAGCGGGTGAGGAAACCCAATGGATGATGAGCAGAGTGGGTTGTTTGGGGCCTGGGGCCGGAAGGACGCGACCCTGAGCGACAACAATGCGCGGTTGGATTATGGCTTCACCCAGGTCGAAATCATCCAGGAAGCCCGGGCGGACCGACCCCATTGCCGTGAGGGTTCGGTTCATGGCAATCACTTTCTGCGACTGCCTCCTCGCGAGGTCGAGGCGCAGGTGGAGGCGACACACGGTGCCCGCTACCTGAAGACCCAGCAGGTCCAGGCAGAGGTCCGGAAGACCAACAGGGAACTGAAGACCCTCAAGGCTCAGATCGTCGTCCTGGAAGCCCGGATGGCCAAGCTCCAGGTGGGGTAGGCCACCCGGTGTGGTTCAGCGCCTCACCACGACCGGGTCGCTCTCCTTTGAACCCTCCCCGTAGAGCCTAGCGGCCAGATACTCTCCGATTGTCTGGCCGGCTTGGACCGCTTCTGCGTTAATCCTGCGGGCAAGACTTTCCGGGATGAACGCACTGAGACGGCGGAGTGGAGCCCCCCCGAAAGCTTTTGCGGGCCCTGGCTTCTTCTTCGGTGCAGCAACCTTGCCGGCTTCCTTCAGGGGGCTCTCTGGGGCTCCGAGGTGGATTTCTGTGCGGTGCTGTGCCCCCTCCTCCGCGGCGGCCGTGGGGTTGAATTTGAAATTCTTTTTGACCATTTTATGATTCCTTAAAATAATGGAACCTTGGGAATATATGGAAATTGTGGAATCAATTCCTACGCGCTGGCGAACTTTTCCAACATTGCGAGCACGTCATCAATGCTTGAATCGTTTGGCGCTTTACCAGCGCCATAAGAGTCCGCGAAAGCTACGCGCTGAGGCACGGACCCCATGAAAGCCCGACCGTCTTTCGGTGAATGCCACGCCTTAAGCAGTGACGTGAATTGAATGCTCATTGTCGTGCGGCGAGCACCGTTTAGGATGGACGCGATCTTGAGCCCAGGATTGACCACCTGTGCGTCCCGGATCACATCCCGCATTCGACCCCAGGCAGTAGCGTCCTGGATGCCGGCGGGGAGCACGGGAACCACCAAGAGGGCCGCCAACCTCAACACGAGAATTGTTTGAGGTTCCTCCGCCGGTGGGCAATCGACGACGAACCAATCCTCGGAGGCAGCGGCGTTCTTGAGAATCTGGGCGTAATTTTCGGGACGAACCAAGCTAGAGGGACGTCCTGCCCGTTTGGCCCATGAAACGCTGTCGCCTTGGCGGTAGTCGAGATCAAGGATTTCAACTTGGTCACCTAACCATGTAGCCAGGATTGCGGCCCACATGCTTTTGCCCTGGCCACCCTTGAAATTCGCAGTCGCAAGAATCATGTAACCAATTCCTCCTGTTCCACACATGGAACATGTGGCACTAGATCCATAATATGGTTGGACTGTCTGTAGTCAAGGGTTGTATGACCGTATACCGCAGGTAGGGGCCAGAGACAGAGACGCACCGGAACGATTTCATTTTCGGAAGTCGAGCTTCCAAGCCCTCCTCCTGATCGAATTGCCCTAGGCCTGAGGTCGGGGTCGGGGTCGGGGTCGGGACCATGGGTTCGGGGCGATAGCTCCTCCGCCCGGACCTCGGTCACATTTTGATGTTGGATCACTGGTGGAATTAATACCACCAATGCAATAGATTCCATAAATGGAACAACTGGCATCTGATCCATGAGTGGAGTGTTTGGCCTTCAATCCTCTGATTAGCGTCCATGATCCGTGGGGCACAGCCGCTATCAAGGTTCAGCCAGGAAAGGGATCAATGCTCAACTTGGGCCGGACTGGGGCCTGACCCTGAGGGCGTTTGGGGGGATGAGCGATCCGAGCCTCAGGCAAATCCACAGAATACAGGTCACCGCTGCCACTTCCAGCCCGCCCTTTCTCTTTTCGTACAACTGGCCATTCACCTTTGCTCCCGAGGTGAGCAGAAGGTGGTCAAGACCCAGCGGCAAGAAGGATGTCAGCGAGACCGACACCGCCGATGAATTCATGGAGAAGAAGTTTGGCCAGGACGAAGTGGCGGCGGCGAGCCTCCAGGCAGCTTGCTTCATGCACACGGTCAAGCTGATCGCCGCCGCCTCCCCGATCCCTGACATTGAGGACACGGCCAACCGGCGGGACACGAACCACCCTCTTGGGTAGCACCTTCATGCCTCCGGAGGTGGTGACCGCGTCCCGGTTCCAGCTAAGATCAGGATATCTAAGTGAGAATGGCCCAGGCAGCGGCGCTCCTTGTGCTTGTCGGCGACGGAGAAGACCTCGAAGGGGCCGCAGAAGTTCGAGACTTCGACACCATTGAAGAGAAGCATGCCGACGGGCTGGGGGGCAAAGTCCTGCCCTTCATAGGCGGCCCATGCGGCAACAGCTGGTTATCTGGCGCCTTCCATATTCCCATCGCCAAGCTATCGCTTGAGCGCTCCGGGCAACCTTGTGGTATTCCTGACAACTGCGCCATTATGATTTATCAACACTCCCAAACTCCTGCTAACGGCAATGACCCATGGATACAAGCCCAATGCCTCAGCCCCCCTCTGTGGATGTCCTGATCCTGGCAGCCCTGCCAATGGAATATTCGGCCGTGCTGGAAGTCAGTGAAGGGATACTGGAGGGAGGGTGGGTGCCCAGCCCGGAACCTGGTGGTCAAGCCGGGTTGGGAGGCATGGAAGCAAGCCGGGCTACCTTCGCCGCGTCCACCGGCATCCTCCATATACTTGCGCTACCCCTGGCCAGCATCGGCCAGCGTGAGGCCGGCGTGCAGGCCTCCGCCTTAATCGAACGCCACAACCCGCGGGTGGTGTGCATGCCAGGCATTTGCGCGGGGTATGAAAGTAAAATCAATCTGGGCGACGTCATTTTGGCGGATCGGGTATTCAGCGTAGGAGAGGGCAAGCTGAAGGGCAAGCCCACGGGTACGGGAAGTACAGTGCACCTAGACGACCAGCACCACTACCCTGTGCTACCGCCCTGGGACCAGCGGCTGGGCCCCTTCGCCCTGGAGTGGTCCAGGGAAGAGCACCCCTGGCTGGATTCTCGGCCCCTGGCCCAAGACCTTCAGGAAGCCTGGTTCCTGTACCGGCTCTACCTGGAACCCACCCTGGAGCCCCGACGCCATGGTGATGCCGCGGACAAGTGTCCGGATGGCACCATGGTCTATGATTCACTACTCAGGAAAGGTTTGATCGAGCGCCATGGTGTGGTGGCGACCCTCACTGAGACGGGCAACAACCATCTTGAGGAGCTGCTGGCACGATTCGCGGGCCTGCCCGTCCCCAAGCCCTTTCAGGCGATCAAGGCCCCCATCGCCACGGGGCACGTGGTTGTGGAAGTTGCCGATGCCTTTGGTGTTATCCACACAACCATGCGCAAGGCCCTGGGGCTGGAAATGGAATTGGTGGCCATCGCCCATGCCGCGAGGGCCCACGCCATCCCCTTCCTGGCCGCCAAGGGCGTCTCCGATTTCGCCGATCCCGGCCGGGACCAGGACGAGCGGTTCCAGACCTTCGCAGCGCGGGCCTCCAGTGAATGCCTTCTCGCTTTCCTGAGGCGGCACCTTCCCGGATCGGGCCCGAGGACAGCGTCCGTGCCGGCACCAGAAGCCGTGACCGACGAGCCTGCCATCCCCGGCTTGCAGGGTGACCTGGCGCAGAGCCTGTCCGGGCAGCTCATGGAGCCGTTCCGGGCGCAGCTGAGCCGTGGTTTCCACCGCAAACTCCGGACCTTCCAAACGGGCCGCGCAACTCCGGAGCACTTGGCCGCGGTGTGCTTTAGCCCTGAGGCCCAAGCCCTAGGCATCACGCTCCTGGAAGAAATCTTCAATCCTGCCCTGGACGAACTCCGGCGCACCGAGCCCCAGGCCGTGGGCAGGGCTTGCCAGGCTGGCATAATTCTGGGGCTGGCCCTGCTGGATGGCCAAAAGCTCGCCGACTTGATGCCCACGCTCAACGCCTGCGGACTCGGTCTGGGGGGAGCGTGCCACCCGGTAACCATGACCTTTGGCCTCCATGGGCTGCTGGACCTCACCCACCTGGAACTCTGCCCCCGGGGAGGCTCAGGCGCTCAGGTGGCCCTGTCCACTCGTAACGCAATTGACCCACCTGGAGCGGACGGCTGCTTTGTGACGGGTTCTGAACTGGGTTCCGTGGTGGAAACGCTCCTGGATTTGATCTGGATGCGCTATCTGGCAATGCCCAAGGACAAGAGCCTTGAACTCCGGGAAAGACCCACCCGCCAGGAGGCCCAGGCGTGGGCTCCGGTGAGCAACTTTTTTAGAGCCATCAAGTCAGCCAGTCGTCATCAGTTCCTCTACCTAACGCCGGTGGACCCCTCGCTCCGGGCTCTTCAGCAGGAGGTCATGACTGTCCTGGGAGACCTGGTGCCCGGTATCCGCATCAAGGTTGCCGAACCAGCTGCGACCTCCCTTTGGGTGGGGTGTACCGAGGATGATTTTCTGAGGTTCATGGAGGGCCTGGCCGCCCACGGCGTGCCCGGCCTGCCGCAGGTAGGTCCTGAATCATGAAAGCGGTAAGGAAACATTGGCCTTTGCTGGGGAGCACGCATGGAGTTCGGCACGTTATTGACGGTTTTGGCCAGCGAGGAGGAAACCTGTCTGGACCTGGAGGCCACGGGCTCGTGGCCTAAAACTCGGCATTTTCTCGGGAAGGGCAAGGAGGAACTCCGGGCGGTGCTGGCCGCGGTAGCCTCCGGGCGCCCCCTGCTCGTGCAGGGAGAGCCGGGGGTGGGGAAGAGCCAGCTTGCCCGTGCGGCGGCACAGCTCCTGGGCCGGCACCTGCTTTCTTATGTCGTTCAGCCAAGCACGGATTACCAGGACCTTCTCTGGACCTTTGATCACCTGGGGCGCCTAGCCGAAGCTCAGCTTCTGGGGGCGGCCCAGGGGGTGCATACCGCCGGGACCGCCCGGCGGAGGGATCCCTTCAACCCTGACCTTTTTTTGAGCCCTGGCCCCTTCTGGTGGGCTTGTGACTGGACTGGCGCAAAGGCGCTGGGCGCCTCCGGCGGATACACTCCCGAACCGATGCCCGCGCATCTGGGACCGGATCTGGGCTTGGTACTGCTGCTGGACGAAATCGACAAGGCCGCCATCGATTTGCCTAACGGGTTGCTCGAAGTTCTTGGTAATCATGGCTTTTCGGTGCCCAACCAGGAAGCCGTGGTGGCGAGGGGCGTCAAGCCGCTGGTGGTGGTTACCTCCAACCAGCAGCGGGATCTACCCTGGGCTTTCGTGCGCCGCTGTGTGGTGTTGAATCTGGTCCTGCCCGCGGGCCCGAAGCTTGAAGCCCACCTCAAGCGGGTGGGCCGCGCTAAATTCCCGGCCCTGCCTGAAAATGTGATCGAGGAGGCGGCTAGGCAGACTGTGGTGGAGCGAGAATCTATGGACGCTGGCGGCCAAAGGGTAGGCCAGGCCGAATTCCTGGATCTTCTCCAGTCCTTGGAGGCCATCGGTGGGGATGAGGCCCATAGCCTCAAGGACATCGAGGGACTGCGCCGACCCATCCTTCAAAAACATACAGCAGCCCTGGGAGCCTGAACCTTGGGCGTGGCAACTCCTCTCGTAGGCAGGGCCGACCTTCTGCGGCTCATGCGGTCGTTGGAGGGAACCAGCGTCGACTGGAGAACGCTGGCGCCGAGCCTTGGGTTCGAAGCACGGCTCGCCGGTCTGCCTGTCCTTGAGGGTGCCTGGAAGGGCACCACCGAACCGGAGGAGGTGGAGTCGCCCGAGACACTGTTGAGGCAAAGGCAAGTCAACCAGCCTCACCAGTGGCTATGCACAGCATTCACGCCCGGGCCTTTGGGGACCTGGATTGAACCCGGAAACGTCCAGGTGGCGCCCCGTAGGCCCCAGCCCCAGGCAAAGCCGCCGCGGCAGCCTCTTCGGTCTCCCTCATCCTCGCGCAACCTTTTGGATGAGCTGGTGGTAAAGGCGGGTGAGAAGGGGCGCCTGGATGTGCCCTCCTTGGTCCGTCGTTGGGCCGCCGGCAAGCCGGTCACCCAACTCCCATACTTTCCCTGCCGCAGTGTGGCGGGGGCCGTGTGGGTTCTGGTGGACGCCTCGCCTCACTTGGCGCCCTACCAGGAGGATGGCCGGGCCTTCCTCTTCCAGTTGGGGACTCTCCTGGGCTGGGAAGGCGTGCATGGCCTGCGCACAGAGCAAGGCGCATTGGGGCCTTGGGAGTCCCTGGCCGGGTCCGGGCCCGCCAACCTAGACGCTGTTCCCTTCCACGCTCGCGTAATAGTCCTCAGCGATCTGGGCCGCCTGGACCAGGGACCTGGAGGGGCAGCACAGCGAAGGGCCTGGCGACAGCTGGGCCAACGCCTGGCCGATCGAGGTATCACAGCCCAGGTGGTTACCCCCGCCGAAGCCCCTGACCCAGGATGGCGAGGCTTCGCCTCCTGCCCCTGGGAGGCCACAACCGGCCCCAGGCGGCCCGCGACCCAGGCGACGGAGGAACTGCTCGCCGCGCTCTCCCTGGTGTGGTGGGCCGACCCTGACTGTGTGCGCGCTCTGCGGCATTGCCTGCCCGGCGCCAGCGCTGCCCTGGAGGCCCACCTGCTCCAGCATGCCGCCCTGGCCCCCGATGTCCGGTTTCAGAGGCTACAAGCCGGCCTGCGCACATACTACCGGCAGCGTTACCAGGCCCTGCCAGCCCGACTCCAGCAATCTTTCTTCCATGTTTTGGCGACCTTCCGTGCCTCCAGAACCGACGGCATGGTGCAGGATTGGGAAGCGCTTCTGGCCCGCCACTGCGGCGATACCCAGGCGGATCAGGGAGCCGCCGCCCGCTTCCAAAGCCAACTGGACCAGGTTCTGGGCGGTGAACCACAGGGTCTGCTCCGGCAGGGGGAGCTTTGGCTCACCTGCCTGGGGACTTGGGAGCGCAGCCTCCTGGAAACCAGTCCCCTAGCTCCGGTGGCGGGGCTAGTGCAGCTGGCGGCCCTCCGGCTCGGGAGTCCTCTGGCGCTGGATCCAGCCCTGGTCCCAGTCACCGGGCGCACGCCATCCTTGCAGCTGGTGCAGACCCGGGGGCGCATGGCCCTGCTGAAACCCCACACCCCAAAGGGCCGCCGGCTGGCGGTTTTGGAGGGACCGGTCATCCTGGGCGATGGGACCCTGCTCGGTCCGGGGAGGCAGTGGACCGCGGGGCCTGTGGTGGTGCGCAATCCCCAAGGCGCCTGGACTTTCGAGCGCTGGAAGCGCCCCCCCTGGGCCACCAAACTCCGACGTGAGGGCAACCGACTCTTCGCCGAGCACCCTGAATTCAAGGACATCCTGTTCGTGGAAGCCGGTCCCAGCGTGGAGGGCGGATGTTTACCCAAGGGGTTCTGGCGGATTGAAAGCAAGCTGCCGGAGTGGGCCGCGGCAGCGGGAGTAGACGCCTGGGGGCTTTGGGCCGAGGTCCGAATTCCAACCGATCTGTTCAAGTCTTCCGCACAGCAGTTGACCGGTGAGAGTGAAGGCCTTCCCTATCGCCTCCGCTACTTTCCGCCCGGCCGTCTCGCCTGGGGAGGACCAGCCGCAGGGCAAGAGCCAACTCCCACCTTGCGCCTAGCCAGGGGCTTCTGGCTGGGTGAGATGGAAGCCAACCAGTTCCTTTGGCCTGCGCTTCTGGAGCGGGCGCCAGACTACTATCGCATTGGGCCGACCGAGACATGGCGCCCGGAGGCGCTGGAGGCCTTCATGACCGAGGTCTGTGAACGCCTGGGCGGGGGGTTTACCCCGCCCACAGCCAAGCAGTGGGCATATGCATGTCGTGCCGGCCTGCAGGTGGCCCCCTCCCTGGGTGAGGGACTTCGCCCAGGATGGACGGACGATGGCAAGAATGGGCCCTTCCAGAGCCGCAACCTCAGTCTGACTCGCCGGCTACCATCCCATTCCACCACGGTCCAGACCGGGGCATTGTCCTCGCGGTTTAAGGGACTCCCGGCCTGGGAGGTATTCGCCAAGGAAAAGGTGGCCGTGGGCAATGTTGGGAGCTATCTAGAGGAGACCGTCCAGCAGGCACTGGAAAGCCTCCTGCCGGGACAGACCGTGGCCGCGAGCGTGCCCACCGACGACGGGGAAGTCACGGTAGATGCCGTGGGCACCGCCCGGTGGACCCTGGACCCGGCCCGGGCCGAACGAGGTGGGATGCAGTGGCAAGTGCCCCTGGAGGTCGCCCTCGATTCCCTTGAGTGCACCGCCTATCTCCATCGCAGCGAATGGTACGGTATGGACTTGGGCGAGCAATCCCATTACCAAATGGAGGACAAAGAATGGAACAAGCACGTCGTGCAGGTCAGTCTGAGCTGGCCTGCCGTGGTTCGGGCAATGCTCACTATTGATTTCGAGGAGGATGAAAACGAAGTGCTTTCAGTTCGGATGGCAAGCCTGGAGGAAAACCTGGATGTGGAGTTGGTCTGCCCAGACAGTGCCCCGGCGGAGGTGGACGAGCCAGCCTGGGAGGATCGGTTGGTGGATGCCATAGAATTGAAAGATCTGCTAACGGGCATTGAGGATGCACGGTGCTCTGGCCAGCTAGATGTTGCACTCCGGGGCCTCACCAGCGATTCCCGTAAAATCGACTTCGGTTGGGCCTTCGCCTCTTTGGCCCCTGAATCAGACAGGGGCAAACAGCACCTGGCCCATGCCCTGGCGCAGGGGGCTCCGGTGGTCTTTTCCGCCCAGCCCTTGGATTTGCCGGTGACCTGCACTGGGGTTGTCCTGGCCCATTTTCGCAGCGACCTGGGAAGGGTGGCCCGCCGCCTACAGGGTGCCCCTGACGAGGCCCTAGCCTTGATCGGCGTCACCGGAACGGCTGGAAAAACCGTTACCACGGCGCTAATCCGGCAACTCCTACGCCATGCGGGAATCGGCTGCGGCCTGCTCAACACCCAACTCCGTGCCGCCGGCAAGCATGAAGAATGGGCCCCGCACAGCCTTCCGGAAAGTCCGGAATTCTATGCCTGGCTGAGTCGTTCCGTGGCTTCGGGGGATGAGGCCATGGTGGCAGAGTTGTCCAGTATAAGCCTGGCTCTGGACCGTACCTACGGGGCCCGGTTCAAAGTGGGACTGCTCACCAACTTCGGCATGGATCACATGGACTCCCGGAAGAGCAAGGAAGAATACTTCCAGACCAAGGTCGGGCTCTTTGGTCAATGTGCCGTCAGACTTGTGAATGGCGACGATCCCACCGTCCAGCGGCTACTGTTGGAGGAACCTGGTTGCCTTAGTTTCGCCCTGGACGCACCGGCGGATTACCAGGTCACCCAGCTCCGACTCACGCCCCTGGGCACCGATTTCAAGCTCACGGGCCCCAGGGGAGCCTGGGGCATCCGCAGCCCCCTCCTGGGGCGCTCCCAGGCCTACAACTTGCTGGCGGCCCTGGCTTCCCTGGCGGAAGCGGGTTTTGACCTGGATCGCCTACTTCCTGGTTTACCGGGCCTCACCGGGGCGGCAGGGCGCTTGGAGCGGGTGGACTGCGGCCAGCCCTTCGCTGTGTTGGTGGACTACGCCCATACCCCAGACGGACTGGAAGCGGTGCTGCTGGAGTGCAGGCAGTTGCTGGTTCCAGGAAACCGGCTGCACGTGTTGTTCGGGTGCGGGGGCGACCAGAACCCCACCATGCGTCCCCAGTTGGCCCAGGTTGCGGCCTCGCTGGCCGAGGTCCTCTGGCACACCTCGGACAACCCCCGGTGGGAGCGCCCGGAGGGCATTCTGAACGACGCCGCCCGGGGCATCCCCGAGTCCCTACTGGGTGACCCAACCCGGTATATCCGCATTGCCGATAGGGATCGAGCGGTGCAGGCCGCCTTGGCGGCCTGCCTCCCCGGGGACGTCCTTCTGCTAGCGGGCAAAGGTGACGAGGCGTACCAGGAGGTGGAGGGCGTGCGCCACCCCTACTCCGATCGTGCGGTAGCGACAGCCTTTTTGGCCGGGCACAAGCCCTGAGAGGGATGAGGCCGACCCTCCTGTGCCGACCGTGACCGCCGGCCTGCACCTGACATTAGCTCTAGCAAAATTACTTATTAATTATTGCCGGCTTCCCCTGCACTACATCCGGGAAACCAGCCACAGGTAGATAATCAGAGCCAACGGCACCAGAGTGGTCAGCACCTCTAGCACCTGCGCAATCCGGGGGGAAATGAAGGCAATTATGGAGATCGCCCACGGTGAGCAGGCTCGGTTGGTTGGGCAGGGCTGCAGGTCCTGGGTACCATGGGGCGCAAGAACGCTGGGGTTGTATGACCTCATGCATAGACTGAGATCTGCTCGCCCGCTTGGTCTGGGAGAGACCCCACATGCGTTTGTAGGGTCCGCAAGCCCTCCACCTTTTCGAATCGGTCAACGACTAGATCCGGCATCAGGTTCGGGATCAAAGTTCTTCCTCCCGAACCTCAATCAAAATTATAGGTTGAGTTATGAATGGAATCGATTCCACTAATTCCATTATTGGAATAAATGACACTCGATCTATGGGGTGATTGGTGGGCCTTCTTTTCCTTGATGAGCGTTCATGATTCCTTGGGCTCGGTAGCTTCCAAGGTTCATCTTGAAATTGGGTCAATGCTCATGGGCTGGACAGAGGCCTGGCCTTGAAGGCGTTCGGGGGAGCGGTGAGAGTATCTGGCGAATCCGCAGAACCCAGCCAGAATTCACGACCTTGGAGGCCAGACGCCTGGACGGTGGGGCGACGACCATGGCCCTTCCTGACCCCGGCTGTTTCCTTGTTGAACAACTGGTTGTGCACCTCTTTGCTCCCGCAACGATGATTGCATCGGCTTCGCCGGCTTCCCAGATCAAGGGTAGCGCCCTCCATATGAGGTGCACCCGGAGGGGAATATTCATGAACATCGTTGAATCCAACCGCAAGAATGCCCTCCGGAGCACAGGGCCTCGAACCGAAGAGGGGAAGGCCGTCGTTTCCAGGAACGCCCTGCAGCATGGAGGCTATTCGTCCAATTCGGAGGCAGTCCTTTATCTGGGGGAGGACCCCGTCGAATTCGAAGCCCTTCACGCCGGGTTGGTGGAGTCCCTCCTGCCCTTGGGAGTTCTAGAACAGGAGTTGGTCGGCAAGATGGCGTCCTCCTGGTGGAGGATGTTGCGTGCTGGGCGAGCCGAGCGGGAAGGACTTGAATACGCATTTCGCAAGCAGGGTAATTCTTCAGCGCCCACCCTCTCGGCCTTCTGCGGGCAATCGGCCTTGGGAGATGGCCACAACACTGAGCGGCTACTTCGCTTCGAGGCCCAGATGGAGAAAGGCTTCCTTAGACTCCTCCATGAGCTGGAACGGTTGCAAGCCCGTCGCCAGGGCCATGGCGTCCCAGTCCCCCAGGTTGTGGACGTAAATATCAATATCGATTGAACCTTGGCTTTGTTTCGGCGAAGTCGGTCGATGCATAGAGTCTGACTTGATCCCTCACAAGATCATTCCTGTTCTACACGTGTCACGAAACACCATGAGAAGATGGCGCAATGGATCAAGCACAGCTCTCATGGATCTCGAACTTCATCTGGGGCATCGCCGACGATGTCCTACGCGATGTCTATGTCCGCGGCAAGTACCGGGACGTAATCCTGCCCATGACCGTCCTACGCCGCCTGGACGCCCTGCTGGAACCGGGCAGGCAGGCTGTGTTGGGCATGAAGGCCACCCTGGATGCTGCCGGCATCGTCCACCAGGACGCCGCCCTGAGGAAGGCTGCAGGTCAGGATTTCTACAATGTGTTCAAGTGGGGGCTCAAGGACCTCAAGGCCCGCAGCTCCCAGCAGCAGCTCCAGGCCGACTTCGAGGCCTATCTGGACGGCTACTCCTCGAATGTCCAAGAGATCCTGGAGAAGTTTAAATTTCGGAACACGGTGAACCTGTCGCCGAGCCCAGTGCTTCATGGAGATGGCACAGTGAAGTTGCCAGGCCTGGATAACCACGCCATGGGGACGGTTTTTGAGGAGCTGATCCGGCGCTTCAACGAGGAGAACAACGAGGAGGCCGGGGAACACTTCACTCCCCGCGATGTGGTCTCCCTGATGGCCGACCTGATCTTCAGACCGGTCGCCGACCAGATCGAGTCCGGCACCTACTTGCTTTACGATGGGGCCTGCGGCACCGGCGGCATGCTGACCGTGGCTGAGGAGCGCCTCAAGTCCCTGGCCGCCGAGCATGGCAAGGACGTCGCCGTGCACCTCTACGGCCAGGAGTGCCAGCCGGAGACCTTCGCAATCGCCAAGGCCGACCTGATCATCAAGGGCGAGGGCATCGAAGCTGACCACTTCGCCTATGGGTCGACCCTGTCCCAGGACGGCTTCCTGGCCCGGAAGTTCGACTTCATGCTCTCCAACCCCCCCTACGGCAAGAGCTGGAAGACGGACCTGGAGCGCATGGGAGGCAAGGGCGAGATTAGGGACCCCCGCTTCATCATCCAGCATGCTGGCGAGTCAGATTACAGCCTGATCACCCGCTCCAGCGACGGGCAGATGCTCTTTCTGGCCAACAAGCTTGCGAAGATGAAGGAGGACTCCAACCTTGGTAGCCGCATCGCGGAGGTCCACAACGGGTCGAGCCTTTTCACCGGCGACGCTGGCCAGGGCGAGAGCAACATCCGGCGCTGGATCATAGAGAACGACTGGCTCGAAGCCATTGTTGCCCTCCCGCTCAACATGTTCTACAACACAGGCATCGCCACCTACATCTGGGTTCTGACGAACCGCAAGCCCGAGCACCGCAAGGGGAGGGTCCAGCTCATCGACGCCACGACCTGGTCCAAGCCGCTGCGCAAGAATCTGGGCAAAAAGAACTGTGAGCTGTCCGCCGAGGACATCCAGCAGATCTGCGACTGCTTCCTGGCCTTCGAGGAGACGGAACAGTCCAAGCTCTTTCCCAACCAGGCCTTCGGCTACTGGAAGGTCACCGTGGAACGCCCCCTCCGCCTCAGAGTTGACTTGGACGAAGCCACCCTGCGCCGCTTCCGCCTCGCCTGCAAGGCGGTCAAGGAAGAGCCGCTGGCCCTCCTGGTCGAGAAGCTGGCCGCCAAGCAGGGCGTCGGCCCCCTCAACGACTTCAACGTCTTCCTGGCCCAGGTGGACGCCCTGGCCGAGGCCCAGGGCATGAACCTCACCGCCAAGCGGGAGAAGCTGCTCCAGAGCAGCCTGGCCCAGCGGGACGAAGCTGCAGCCCGGGTGGTCAAGAAAATCCACAAGCCGGGCAAGGTGAAGGCGGATTTCCTCCATGGGCGCTACACGGCCTCTGTGGACGGGAAGCCATGCATCGTCGAGTACGAGACCGATGCGGAACTGCGGGACACGGAGCAGATCCCAATCCTGGAAGTGGGTGGCATCGAAGCTTTCATTCGGCGTGAGGTGCTGCCCCATGCCACGGATGCCTGGGTGGATGAAACCGCCACTAAGATCGGCTACGAGATCAGCTTCAACCGCTATTTCTACAAGCCGCTGCCACTGCGGACCCTGCAGGCCATCAGGGCCGATATCCTGGCGCTTGAGAAGGAGACGGAGGGGATGCTGGCTGCGATCGTAGGAGGGCCTGTCCAGTGACGCTGGTCAATGACAAGGCCTGTCCCAATTGGGAATTCTTTCAATGGAATGGGAACCAGAACTCATGGCATCAGCTCTGCCTGCACGTTTCACTATTTATCGGGATCCCCTCTACATCGCCCACGGGGTGCTGGCGTGATCGGTAACCTCAATCCATATCCCGCCTATTGGGATTCTGGCCAACCATGGCTAGGTCAGATCCCGCAAGGGTGGACAACCAAACGGGCAAAATATTACTTTCGTGAAATCGATGAGCGTTCCCAGTCGGGACAGGAAGAACTCTTGTCTGTGTCTCACAAGACGGGCGTGACTCCCCGAAGCCAGAAGAACATCACGATGTTCATGGCCGAGTCTTACGTTGGGCACAAGCTCTGTCGGGATGGGGATCTTGTCATTAACACCATGTGGGCCTGGATGGCAGCACTAGGCGTTTCAAGACAGACTGGTATTGTCAGTCCGGCATATGGTGTTTACCGTTTGAAAGCCGAGCATGCCTTCGAGCCCAAATACTTGGCCCATCTGCTTCGTAGTCAAGTCTATGCCTCAGAATATCTCTGCCGCTCCACAGGAGTGAACGCATCGAGGATGCGCCTTTACCCTGACAAGTTTCTTGAGATCCCTATTCTTGGCCCCCCAGCGGAGGAACAGGAACTCATCGTTCATTTCCTCGATCGAGCGGATACGCGGATTCGGCGCGCCGTTCGGGCAAAGCGGATGCTGATCGCGCTGCTCAACGAGCAGAGGCAGGTGATCATCCACCAGGCCGTGACGCGAGGATTGGCTCTCGACCTCCCCCTCAAAGACTCAGGTTCCGGGTGGATTGGGGAGATTCCTACACATTGGGCTGTTGTGCAAACTCGCCGGGTTATTTCATTCATAACGTCAGGTTCCAGGGGGTGGGCCGACTATTACTCGGATGATGGGGATGTGTTCATTCAGAGCGGGAATCTTGGCCGTGATATGTCTCTCGATTTCGGATACACCCAGTATGTTCGCCCCCCAGCTGGCTCGGAAGGAATTCGCACCCGTGTGAATCGGGATGATGTTTTAATTTGCATTACTGGGGCCCTAACTGGAAATGTCGTCCACGTAGATATCGACTTACCAGTGGCTTTTGTCAACCAGCACGTAGCATTGCTTCGCCCCAATACTGGCGCAGTGCTGCCACGGTACCTGGCTTATGTCCTTCATTCCAAAATCGGAGCCGCCCAATTCAAAATCAACGAATACGGTGGAACCAAACAGGGACTTGGACTCGACGATGTAAAATCCTCTAGTTTTCCCCTTCCACCTTTGCCAGAACAGCAAGATATTGTTGCGGAACTCGATTCGCAGTGCCGCAGGATTTTCAACACGATCCAGCGGATTCAATCGGAAATCACATTCCTCATAGAACTCCGCACCCGCCTCATCTCCGACGTGGTCACCGGCAAGCTCGATGTCCGCGACGCCGCTGCCCAGCTTCCATCCGAAGAGGACACGGCAGAAGCCACCAACGGCACCGAAGTCCTGGCCGAAGACGAGGATGCCTCGGAGGATGCTGAAATTGAGGAGGTCGAGGCATGACCACTGACCGCTCGCTGGATTACCTCGCCAGCCTCGTGAACGAGTTGCGCAAGCTCCCCAGGGAAACGGAGTGGGTGGAGTTCAAGGTCAACGACGCGGAGCCACAGGAGATCGGCGAGTACCTGTCCGCCCTCTCCAATGCGGCGGCCCTCTGTGGCAAGGCGTCCTCCTACCTCGTCTGGGGCGTGGCGGATGGGGACCACGACCTGGTGGGGACGAGCTTCGATCCGGCCACCGCCAAGGTGGGCAACGAGGAGCTGGAGAACTGGCTGCTGCGGCTGCTCTCACCCCGGATCGACTTCCACTTCCATGTCTTCGAGACGGATGGGAGGCGGGTCGTGCTCCTGGAGATTGGCCAGGCCTTTCGCCACCCCGTGGCCTTCCAGACCACCGAGTGGATCCGGGTGGGGTCCTACAAGAAGAAGCTGAAGGACTATCCAGAGAAGGAGCGCGCCCTCTGGCGCATCTTCGAGCACACCCCCTTCGAGCGCCTCATTGCCGCAGAAGGACTGGCGGCGGACGACGTCCTCAGGCTTCTGGAATACCCCTCCTACTTTGAGTTACTGGGGGTGCCGCTGCCCAATACCAAGGATGGAGTGCTGGGTGCCCTTCGAGATGACGGGATGATCCTGAAGGCGGACAGCGGCACCTGGAGCGTCACGAACCTGGGGGCCATCCTCCTGGCAAAGAAGCTGACCGCCTTCAAGAGCCTTGCCCGCAAAGCCGTCCGAGTGGTCACCTACAAGGGACGCAGTAGGGTGGAGACCCTCCACGAGCAGTCCGGGATCAAGGGCTATGCCGTGGGTTTCGAGGAACTCATTGGCACCATCAGCAGCAAGGTGCCCCCCAACGAGGTGATGGGTAGGGCCCTACGTAAGGCGGTGCCCATGTACCCTGAACTGGCGGTGCGTGAGCTAGTGGCCAATGCCGTCATCCACCAGGACTTCCTGGTAACCGGGGCGGGCCCTATGGTGGAGATATTCGAGGACCGGATGGAGATCACCAACCCCGGCAAGCCATTGGTCAACACTGATCGCTTCCTGGATTCCCCTCCAAAATCCCGAAACGAAGCCCTCGCCTCCTTTATGCGCCGGGTCGGGGTCTGCGAGGAACGGGGAAGCGGGGTGGACAAGGTGGTTTTCCAGATGGAGTTCAACCAGCTCCCCGCGCCAGCCTTTGAGGCGCCGGAGGACAACACCCGGGCCGTGCTCTTCGCCCACCGGCCCCTGACCCGCATGGACAAGGAGGACCGGATCCGGGCCACCTACCTCCATGCCTGTCTCCGCTACGTGAACCGGGACGCCATGACAAACACGACCCTTCGGGAGCGGTTCGGCATCGAGCCCCAGAACAGCGCCATGGCATCGCGCCTCATCAAGGAAGCCATCCTGGCCGGTAGGATCCGGTTGCAGGATCTCGATGCGGCTCACAAACTTAAGAAATACGTCCCCTTCTGGGCTTGACGCCCCCTTCGGTGTTTGATGGGTATTTGACGGAGTCCCTCCGAACCTACTCCACCAGATTGCCAAATCCTTTACTTCAAGACATTTGAATACACCCTTGGTATTTGACGGCCATTTGACTGCGCCCAGGAGTACGCCCGCATGAGCACCGACACCAGCGAACAGGGATTGGAAAGCCTCATAGTGGAAGCCATGACGGGGCTGGCCTATCCCTCGCCGGGGGAGGACTGGGCGGCCCCTGGGGGGACCGGCTGGATTCTGGGTCATTCCAAGGCCTACCATAGCGGCTATGCCGTGGACCTGGTTCAGCTGCGGGCATTCCTGGAGGCCACCCAGCCGATCCTGGCCCAGGCTCTGGATCTGGCCAGCGAAGGCCCGGTGAGGCACGCCTTCCTTAGTCGGCTCCAGGGGGAGATCACTAAGTACGGCATCATCCACGTGCTGCGCAGGGGCATCACGCACCAGCAGCACAGCGTTACATGCTTTTACGCCACCCCCAGTGAGGGCAATGCCAAGGCGCAGGCTCTCCATGCCCAGAACCGGTTCTCGGTGACCCGGCAGCTGCAGTACAGCAAGGAGAATCTCCACCTGGCACTGGACCTGTGTCTCTTTATCAATGGCCTGCCGGTTGCGACCCTGGAGCTGAAGAACAACCTCACCAAGCAGACGGCTGCCGACGCTGTGGAGCAGTACAAGCAGGACCGGGACCCGAAGGACCTGCTTTTCGCCTTCAAGCGATGCATGGTGCACTTTGCGGTGGACGACCAGGAAGTGCAGATGTGCACAGAGCTGAAGGGGAAGGCCTCCTGGTTCCTGCCCTTTAACAAGGGTTGCAACAAGGGCGCGGGGAATCCGGTCAACCCGGACGGCCTCAAGACGGACTACCTCTGGCTGAGAATCCTCACCCCCTCCTGGCTGACGGAGATCCTGGAAAACTACGCCCAGGTCACCTTCGAGGAGAACAAGAAGACGGGCAAGAAGAAGCCCAAACAGATATTTCCGAGGTACCACCAGCTCGATGTGGTCCGGTCCGTGCTCGGTCATGTGAGGGAGCACGGGGTGGGGCAACGCTACCTCATTCAGCACTCCGCCGGTAGCGGCAAAAGCAATTCCATCGCCTGGCTGGCCCACCAGCTTATGGCCCTGTGTGATGCCAAGGGGCCGGTGTTCGAGTCCATCATCGTGATCACGGACCGGAAAGTGCTGGACAGGCAGATCCGGGACACCATCAAAGGCTTTGCCCAGGTGGACTCGGTCGTGGGGCACGCGACGGACAGCAGTGCCCTCAAAGGCTACATCGCCGACGGCAAGAAGATCATCATCTCGACTGTCCAGAAGTTCCCCTTCATCGTTGACGAGATCAGCAACCACCACCGAGGGCTCCCCTTCGCGATCATCATCGACGAGGCCCACAGTAGTCAGGGGGGCAAAACGGCGGCAGCTCTGAACGTCTCCCTCAGCGAGGCCGGCGAGGTTGAGGAGGACGAGACGACGGAGGACCGGATCCTGCACTTCATGGCCGCCAAGAAGATGCTGCCCAACGCCAGCTACTTCGCCTTCACAGCCACGCCAAAGGCCAAGACCTTGGAGTTGTTCGGGGTCCCCTGCCCGGAGGGCGACAAGGTTCGATACCGGCCCTTCCACGAGTACACGATGAAGCAGGCCATCGAAGAACGTTTCATCCTGGATGTCCTCGGGCACTACACGCCGGTCCACAGCTTCTACAAGTTGAAGAAGACCATCGAGGACAATCCCTTGTTCGACGAGAAGAAGGCCAAGAAGAAGCTGAGGCACTACGTCGAGAGCCACGACAAGGCCATTGGGCGCAAGGCCCAGATCATGATTGACCACTTCCTGGAGAACGTGGCCAAGCCCAAGCTCATCGGCGGCCAGGCTCGGGCCATGGTGGTGACTGGCGGCATCAGGCGTGCCATCCAATATTTCTGGGCCTTCAAAGACTACCTGAAGGAGATCGGCTGCCCCTACAAGGCCATTGTGGCGTTCTCCGGGGAGCACGAGGTCGAACGGGAAGGAGTCACCGAGGGCGGCGAAAAAACGACCGACAAGGTGACGGAGGCCAAACTCAACGGGTTCCCCTCGGGGGAGATCGAGGAGCGGTTCCAGGAGGAGCCGTACCGCTGGCTGATCTGCGCCGACAAGTTCCAGACGGGCTACGACGAGCCATTGCTGCACACAATGTACGTGGACAAGACCCTGGAGGGCATCAAGGCCGTGCAGACGCTGTCGCGCCTGAACCGGGCCCATCCCCTGAAGCACAATGTCCTGGTCCTCGATTTCTTGAATGAGGTGGAGGGCATCCAGGCGGCGTTCCAGGACTATTACCAGACCACGATCCTGAGCGAGGCCACCGACCCGAACAAGCTCAACGACCTGAAGGCCGGCCTGGACGAGGCCGGGGTCTACACGCAGCTGCAGGTGAAGGAGGTCTCAGACCTCTTCCTGGCCGGCGCGGAGCGCCCGAAGCTGGATCCGATCCTGGATCTGTGCCGCGAGCACTACAAGTCTGAGCTGGACGAGGACGGGCAGGTGAAGTTCAAGGGCGATGCCAAGGCCTTCGTCCGGACCTACGACTTCCTCTGCACCATCCTGGACTACACCCATGAAGGCTGGGAGCGGCTCTCCATCTTCCTGAACTTCCTCATCCCCAAGCTGCCCGCCCCAATGGAGGAGGACCTAGCCAAGGGGCTCCTGGAAGACATCAATATGGACAGCTACCGGGCCGAGAAGCAGGCCACCCAGAAGCTGATCCTGGAGAACAAGGACGCCGTGATCGATCCTTCCAGCGTGACCGGCGGTGGGGTGGTTCCGGAACCTGAGATGAAGCTCCTGGACGAGATCCTGAAGGAGTGGCACCAGCTCTGGGGCAACATCGACTGGAAGGACCGGGACAAGGTGGAGGCCATCCTCACCCAGGAACTGCCTGCCATGGTGGCCCAGGACCAAGCCTTCCTGAACGCTCGGCAGAACAGCGATGAGCAGAACGCCCGCATCGAGCACGACCAGGCCCTCACCCGGGCCATGACGTCTCTGGTCAACAGCAACCTCGAAATTTTCAAGCTATTCAGCGATAACGAAGACTTCAAGCGGTTCGTCACCCAGACCAGCTTCAAGATCAACTACCAGCAATGGGGTCACGACCCCGGAAACTTCAGGCCCGCGGCGGGTGCCTGAGAACGACCGAGCAGATCCGTCGTCCCCGCGGTGAAGCTCGGTCCCCGTTGTCGGGTGGGGGCGACGACATTCAAGGCGTGTTTGCCAGCTATCGCTATCCGGCTACCTTGTGGCGGTTGCCTTCCGGCGGCCTTGTTCTTTTCCAGAGCCTGGATTTCGAGGTGCCCCAGGAGTCGCTCCGGTTGCCTTCTCGATTCGGCAATGCACATTATTTGCCGCGAGGATCGTCTCCACCCGCGCCAGGAGACAGGTGGGCAAAGCGATGACCAGGAGCCTCTTGGCGCGTGTGGCTCCCACATAAATGACCCTGAGCGCCTCCGATTCGTTCGATGCACGATCCTTCCAGGCGGTCACGGCACCTTCTGACTCCTTCTCCAGGACCAGGCAAACGCCCTCAAAATCCTGGCCCTTGGCCTCATGGACGGTGGCGCAAGGAAGACCGGTGGCTGGTGTCGTTTCCAACTCCTTGTGCCAATCGTTGCCGTTCGGCAGGATCTGCCTGATGGTCTTGCCGGTGGGCAAGGTGATCATCTTGCCCACCAAGTTACGCGCCAGGTCGGCCCAGCCGTCGATGCCGAGTCCCGTGTACACGTGGGGCAGCCCGGCAAGAACCTCGATGGCTTTGCGGCGATGCAACCTGTCCAATTCAGGGGACTCCGCCAGCGACCGGAGAGAGGCGACTTCGTCCGGTTCCTTCCCTTCGATTTCCAGGAGCAGTCGGATCATCGACTTTAGTCTGGCGTCTCGCTGCCTCCCGGTGGTCGTTGGCGAGTGGAAGTCGACGACCAGCCGCGCAATTCGGGCCAGCTTTCCACTGGAACTGGCGTGTTGAGACGGCGTACCCGACGCCTGCTCCGCAACCCGCCGTTTATGTGCCAGCACGATGCTTTCCGTCACCCCGAGGGCAGTGGCGAGCGCAATGAACTTGGTCCCAATGCCGGGCTTGGCCTTATTGCCGTAGGGCATGAGGATGATGGGATCGGTGGCGTCGTGGCAATCGCCGACGGCCAGGTCTGTTGTGCCCCTGGCCCTCATGGTCCCCGCGGCTGTGCAGATGATTCTCGAACTTCTGAAGTTGCCGTTCATCGTCAATGGCGGAAAGTCCTGGATGAAGGTCCGTAAGGCCTCGTTCGTCCCTTTCCTGAACCCATAGATGGCTTGGTCTGGATCGCAGAGAACCACCAAGGGGATGCCATGCCGCTTGAGCCATTGCAGCACCGCGACATCGTCCGCATTGCAGTCCTGAGCTTCGTCTACGATCACTTCACTGAATCGCGCGGCCAGCGCCTTGCCGATGGCGTCGGCTTTCGGCCGGTCGCTGAGAATCCGCTTCACAACGAGCCTCGCGTCATCAGCGCACAGGAGTCCTTTGGCGTTGAGCGCCCTCCGTCGCCACCTCGCGACCTCCTCGTATTCAGCCTGGTGCGGCTGGACGGCGGTTACAATCCGTGGGTCTCTTACTGCGGACAGGTCTATTCTCCCCGTGGCCGCGTCGAAGCGGCTCAACGGAACGGGACGTGCTGCGATGCCTTGGATCCCATGAGTCACTTCGATCCCGTCCCAACTGTCGACGATCACCGGGCGGTGGGGGCAGCCTGGAATGCCGAACGGCATGAGCAGGAAGTGGTTCAGGAAGCCATCGAAGGTGCCTATGAAGCTGGGGTAGAGCAGGCGCTCCAGGATCCCATAGCTGCGGCAGCGTTCCTTGAACTCGTCCACGGCGGAATTGGTGAAGGACAGGACCGCGATGCCCTTTCTCGGAGCAATCACTCTAGAAAGTCGCTCCACCCGCTGCACCAGAGTCCTGGTCTTGCCAGCACCAGGACACGCCTCCACATAGGCGTTACCGACATGATCAATTACCGCCTGCTGGAGGTTCTCCGCGGCCTGGTGATCTTCCTCGATGCTCATTGGACCAGCACCCGGATCGCCTGTTCTAGGTAATCAGGCACTTTGAAGGCACTTCGGGCAGGTGTGTATGCGGCCAGGACAATGGCCCGCGCCGCCTCCCCTCCGTCCTCAGTAGGCGTCCGGATCACGGAGGTCGGGACGTCATCCTCTTCGTAGTTCTCCATTCGGCTGGCCAATGCCTGGGCATAGTCGCCCTTGCGTACAGGGTAGCTCTTGGCGGTGAATAGGGCGAGGAAGGCTGCCGGGCGCTCTGTTGCGGGCTTGTTTTCGATTTCCACTTCCCACTTGGCTTTGGACCCGGGGCGTACGTCGAGGTAGGCCGCTTTGAGCAGGATCTCGTTCTCGGGGAGATACAGGCTTTCCTCTAAGGTGATTGCATTCTCGTGGACGGTGAAGAAGGCAGCTGCACCATGGACATTGGCCTTGTCCCTCAACTTCTTTGGGCGGTCGCCCAACACGTCCGGGTCCTTGTCGGTGACCACAACCACCCGGTCTGCAATTCTTGATTCGCCTACCGGCTTGAGGAGTAGATCGACATATGGCTCGAAATCGACGCCGTCGATGGCGACCATGGTCGCGCCCTGGAAGCGTTTCCAGCTGTCACGGTCGGGCCCAGGCTTCGTCAGGTCCTTGAACAGGCGTTTGGCCATGGCTGGGATCAGGAGCGCTTCGGCAATGCCCTCAACCAGCAGAACGCGGCCGCCGAAGATCATCGCCGACCGGGTGACATCCAGGTAGCGGCTGATCTTGTTGAGGTCGCGCTTCTTGATGTTTAGCTCTTGGATCGGGATGGCCACGGAAACTGGCCTCGGGTCAGGGGCGAGCTTGGCGGTGCGCATGACCACCAGATGCTCGGGCTTCACCCAAGCCGTCAGGTTCGGGGAATGGGTCGTGACCACGACTTGGATTCGCCCGGCGGGTTGGCCCTCCGGGACTTTCTTCTCTGCGCTCTCCCTGGCTTTCTCCTGCAGGAAATCCAGCACCAGCATCTGCAGTTGTGGATGAAGGTGTGCTTCCGGTTCCTCCACCAGGAATAGGGTAAGGTCTGCATTGCTCGCCTTCTCTAACTCCACGATGACGGTCGTCATGAACAACAGGTTGGCGTAGCCCAGCCCGGAATGGCGGAGTTCTTCGGGGTCGACCCCGGCATCGGCTAGCTTGAAGCGCAAATCGCGGGCAATGTCGTTCAGGGTTTCCATGGATGAGAAGCCGAGGGTGGCTTCTTGCGCACGGGCGCCACCGGTCAGGTCGTGGAGCAACTCCTTGACCGCGTCGTTGATGCTGTCGAGAACCGGAGAACTGTCAGTGCGCTGTAGGCCTTTGGCGAACACATCCTCCTGTTGCCCGCCCAGGAAATGGCGGATAAGGGCTGCAATCCGTGTTGGATTGCCGGAGGCCAGGGCCCGCTGGGCATCTCGCAGGGGCGGCAGATAGACGTGCCGGATCAGGTCGGTGGAACCCGTCTCGGGGCTGGCTTGGAATTTCCCCGCCCAATACTGGGTGCGATGGCGTTCTACCGCCATATCGAAGCTCAGGCCGAATACCGCCTCGTCCTTGGTCGGGTCCGGAACTGCCGTGATGAGGAGGCCCTTTTGGGCGGGGCTGAGTTCGTCGAAAGTGGCCTTGAGGGCAAATGAGTCGGGCTTTGCGCCCCGCCGGATGTCGCTCTCCTCGCAATAAAGATCCCGGCGGCCGTTCATCGGCTGGACCAACAGGCGCAAGGCATCAATGACATTGGATTTCCCACCGTTGTTCTCACCCACGAGGGCGGTCAGGTGGGGATGAAAACGAACCGTCCCATCAGCAAAGGACCGAAAGCGTTGAAGGTGCAGCTTGTTGAGATGCATATCATCCTGTCTGCCATGGCTTGGTTTCTAAATATTGTACATGAATGATGTGCCTGCTGAACGCCGCTACCGGGATCGAGGACAGGAATCGTCAGGTTGGGGTTTACCCCAGCTGGGTAGTCGTGCTCCCTGGCAAAAGTGTCAGGAATGAGTATTAAAAAATATTTATTGACACATTCCGAATGACATCATAGTCTCTAACTAGACGGGAGGGTTCATGACGAAGGTTCAGCGAGTGGGATATGTTCGAGTTTCTGGTGAGCATCAGAACACCGCCCGGCAGTTAGACGGGATCCCAGTCGACAAAACCTTCGAAGAAAAGGTCAGCGGCAAGAATATGGACCGGCCGGGACTCGAAGCCATGTTGGCCTATGTTCGGGAAGGGGATGAAGTAATGGTTCACTCCATGGACCGCCTCGCCCGCAACCTGGATGATCTCCGAAAGCTTGTTCAGTCCCTGACCAGCCGCGGCGTCAAGGTCACCTTCGTGAAGGAGGGCATGACCTTCACCGGGGATGACTCCAGCATGTCGCTGCTGATGCTCTCGATGATGGGTGCCTTTGCAGAATTCGAACGAAGCCTCCTGCTGGAACGTCAGCGCGAAGGGATCGCTCTAGCTAAGGCCAGGGGGGCCTATAAGGGTAGGAAACCGTCCCTGACCCCGGAGCAGGCCACCCAACTCCGGGACAGGGTTAAGGCTGGAGAGAAAAAGGCCGTGCTCGCCCGTGAGTTCAGTATCAGCCGGGAGACGCTGTACCAATACCTCCGGGTTGGGTAGGTCTCTTGTGTTATAACCGCGGGCACCGGGCGGCTCTGATGGCATCTGATGTTGATGGACTGCAGGGCATGTGTTTGGCTCGACCCCACCGGTTCGGTACTGGGGCTACTGCGAGGCTTGCCCTTCTCCATGGCCCAGGCAGAGTTGACGCCAGCGAAGCGCTGGCGCTGCCGTTCTTGGAAGGTGTAACATGAGGCCGGGGTGGGCTGGTCACACCAAAAGATTATTTAAATCAACAAATAGGTGTTCAAACCGTTCCATGGCTCCCTCAATGCCCGGCGCGGTGTCGATCAGCCCGGGGTTCCTACCCAGGTGTTCGGCTGGTGTGTAGTGGTCAAATTCGGGAGCCCCGGGAGGCAACAGGCCAAAGTGCTTCTCTATATGCTCTAGGATTTTTCCAGGTTCACCCTTACCCCGCGGCGGGGGAGGCCAATTCGTGGCCAGGACCCCTTGCGCGTTGGTTGGATGGGGACGATTCAAGTCGCCATGGCCCTTCCCGGCGGTGGCCGGAATCACCCCCCCCGGGGGGGGCAGCAAACCGCTACCCGAAACCCATCGTCTGGGGCGGATGGAAGGTCACCACATCGTCGAAGAACTCAATCCAGCCGCCACCTCGGACAGGGACACTAAAGAAGGTGTCGGGGGGGCCGCAGCGAACGATCCGCAGCTTGCCATCGGGGTAGAGGGCCCGGGCGCGGCGGTGCATGCCCATCCCGGCATAACAGAAGGCCTCGGCCTCCACCCAGGTGCCCTGCTTCATTCGGAGAGGGGGTTCTGGGTGCCCCAGATAGCGGCAGGTGCGGGGGGGGCGAAAGCGGGCCGGCATCAGACGACACTCGAGTGAAGGTTGAGATTCGTGTCTTCCTCGACCAGCATCTGGCGCTCCAGGGCTGTGCGCAGATCCTGATAGAGGAACCCGATGCAGGGGCCCTCCGGCAGCCGGTTGAAGCGAACTAGGGTCAGTGGGCCAAACTGCTCGGCCATGAAGCCCGCCACGGCGGACATTGCCATCGCCAGGGGCAGGGTGGTCTCGAATGTGACTTCGGCCCCATGGCCCCTGAAGCGAATCAAGCCCAGCTTCATCGCTTCGAGGAGGATGGCGTTCCGTTCTGCCCCACTCGCTGTCCGCCTTGGCATTGAGGCAATTCGGGTTACCGCCTCCTCCGGCAGCCCAATGCTGTGGGCGTTCGCCGGGCGCCTGATCCAGTCTGCGTGGTCGTCGATCCAGTGCCAGTTTCCGGTCCAGACTTCTAGCCAGGCTCCTGCCTTCATCGAGTACCCTCCTCCAGCCCGTTATCCAGATCGTCAGGGGACCCCACGGACCTCGGTGGGAGAGGGCGATGGCGGTAGCTGCCAGCGGGTTTCCTAAGGCCGGGGATCCCGGTCCACCCCTGCCCATCAAAGGCTGCTCGGGCGCTGCCGCGGGCCTCGCGGATCAGAACCGTGGCGTCGAGGACAACTCCCAGATGCTCGAGCACTTGCCAAGCCACAAACTCCAGGTCCTTGAGGGTGCCATCAAGCTGTACGAGGGCGTGGGGAGTGTGGGCGAGCAGGCCGGTGGTCTGCCCGCACCAGCCATCGACGACCAGGGCAAACTCGGTCTTGCCTCCCGGGTAACTCCTGGCGGGATAAACCTGCCAGGGGAAGGGCGCCAGCTCGGGGATCAGCACCCCCATGTCGGAATGTCGGAGGATCAGGAGCTGAAACCCGTATGCAACTTGGTCAATGCGGAAGGAACGGGTCTCCGGGGGGTAGGCGACAATTTGCGCCGGGAAGCGGCTGCTCTGCTCCCTCGCTACGAGTTGCAGCATATGGGCGAACGACCAAAGGTGGACCTGCCACGCGGTGGTTGCGCGGGCCACATCTGTAATTTCCACCTGGAGCAAGGGGTGCCTGAGTTGAGCGTGATGGGGGCGCCAGAGAACCATCGAGTCACCGTCTCAGGGGCGAAGGCGACCATAAGCCAGCATGATCCGCGTTTGAATGCCGTCCCCAGCCCGTCTTCGACGAGGCACTCAGGGCTGGCCGTCTACGCGACAATGCATCCGAGAGACAGGCCGTGCCCAATAGCATGGCGAGGCCCAGGAGGAAACGTTGGTATAGCTCACTGGCCAAGAGGATCTCCTTTCAGGTTGAATCCTGCGCATGGGCTCTTGCGAACCTGGGCACCGTGGCACTTGCTCGGTTGCCGGCCTCCGGAAAGGCGCTCTTCATGTATTCCTAATTTATCGTGATATTCAAGGACGTCAAGAGATACAACGCCCGCAAGCGCAAGGATGGTCGATTCTCCGCCACGAAGCAACCACACTGCGGCTTAAGACGACTCATCTCCGCTCGGCTCGAGTTCACCAGTCACCACCCATCCAGCCCTGCTAAGCCTGGTCCAGAGTGGTCCCAGATGCGGATCGTTCCTGGCCGTCAGGCTCCAGTCCTTGACCTGAACGGGGTGTGGGTGGCCCAAGCACCACCCACACTGGCCGGTGGTTGGCACGAGCTGCACGGATGGTCTGGGTCAGGCGGGTCAAGGACAACTGCTCATGGGTATCTGTGGCCTTGTCGATGCAGATTAGGTGCCCGCCATCATTTTGGGGCAGCACGACCAGGTCGGCCGCGTAGTTTTCGGCGAGGAGAAGGGACCCCATCTGGCGTGGAGGGTCTGTGACCCTGAATCCCACCCCAGTAATCAACGCCTCCTTAGTCAACCCGAAGAGATCGGCAACCACTCCCAATGCAGGATCTCCGGGGGTCTGGATGCCCTTCTCCCAGTGCCAAACCGCATTCCGGGAGTAGTGAACAGCGGCGCCTAGCTCTTCCAGCGTCCAGCCCCACGAAAGCCGTACCGCTCGGATACGTTGGCCCAACGTGGATGGGTCCTGGGGCTTCTTCCCATAGCTGCCGCGCCCCGTCCTCATGACCAGCCTCTTTGCGAAGGTTGGACATCGCAATATCTCTTACAGAGAAATTGGCGCTCTTCAGCCTGCTCGCTCCGGATCAAAGAGCGAGGAGCCCAGGTTGGCACCATATGTTGAATTTACACCAAGACCTGGTCCTGGCGCTGGGTTCGATCTCCATCCAGGCGGGAATTTCCAGGGTTCCTTCTCGGGCCTAGAAAATTGACGATGCCAAAAATCTCTGGTAGAGATTTATTATCCAA
>Ga0316217_10001489_pt1 | contig 30314 bp, 24 predicted proteins | sample 1anoAmetaG_FD_203633 | JGI IMG/M metagenome (GOLD analysis project Ga0316217, IMG submission 203633) | Freshwater microbial communities from Trout Bog Lake, Wisconsin, USA - 1anoA | ecosystem: Environmental > Aquatic > Freshwater > Lake > Hypolimnion/Profundal zone | place: USA: Wisconsin... | reverse complement strand
CTATTGCCTCAACTGCCACACCACGGACGTCGGCTACAACACCATCACCGGCAGCGGCGCCTATGGCATCGACAACGCCGACGGCAGCGCCACGGTGGAGAACGGCACTGACACCGGTTCCGCCAACACCAGCGGCAACAGCAATGGCGGAAGTTTCTAGTGGAGGTCCAGACGGTGCTGGCAGGCTTCAGAAGTACCTGCGCCTGCGCTTGACGCCGTCGAGCACCTTCAGGCTGCCTTGGAAACTGAGCGTGTGGACCGCCTTGAATGCCGGATCCCATTTCGGCTCGATTTCCGTCACATACACTTCCCGGTAGTCCGTGGGGGTGAGGGTCTCGATCCGGTTGATCCTCAGGCCGTAGCCGTATCCCCGCGAGCAGTCCTGGGATGGCCGGTACAATCTGCCTCCCTGCTCGAAAATCCGCCCCGCGGGCCGGGCGGACTTGATGTCCGAAACCACCGGATTGGACGGATGGGGCTTCCATTCGCCGTTCACAGGATTCGTGGCTGAATAAACGAAAAGTTCTTCATTGAGCGAAGCACCGGCATTCTCCTGGATGCCGACGAACATCCACCACAATCCATCCGCCAGATACAAGGTCGTGTCCACCGCCATGACATCGGCCATCAGCACGTGATCGAATTCCCATTCATCAGGAAATCGGACACATCGATAAAGCTCGATGGTCTTGTTGGCAGACGACTCAGGAATCATATAGGTTTCGCCACCGTATTCAAAAAGAAATGGATAGGACAAATGGTATGGACGCTCAATAATTTTTTTGGGCTCGCTGTGGTTTCCAGACTCATCCATAACGATATATGAAATATGTCCCTTGCCCTGCGCATAGATAAGTTCTTCGATGAAAACAAAATACTTCCCATCTTTATGAACGAGATAGGGGTCCGCCCAAAAACGGTCCTTGGGTGGAATGATCTGCCTGAATTTCCAGAGAGTCGTGGAAAGGAGCCCAGGCGCACCGGACGAAACCAGCAGGCACCACTGATCCAAATAAAATAACCATTGGAGCTTGATTGCCGCATAGCGCATGAAATGGCGAAGCAGCACCGGGGCGAGTTCAGCGTTCCCAGGCATGGCGCAAGGCCGGCCGGAATAGAATGAAGGTTGAGCATTTTCCTCCCGGATCCTGGCCAGGAAAGCATCCCCTCCAATTCTGTGCAGCTGTTCGAGTTTCCGCGGCAGGAAGGACATGGATTTCCAGTGCACACTGTTGTTGTTGCGTCGCACGGAAAGGAAATGGGTCTGGGCGCATGACTGGTACAAGACTGGCCCAGAGTCCCCGCCTTCGCCGAGGATCTGCAGGGTCGACCCGGTCTCCTGCAATCCCAGCAGCACTTCCCAGAAACCTTCAGGGCCGCCCCGGTTCACCCCGCTGTCCCCCTGATGGTAGAACCAGACTCCGAACCTGGCGCAGTGCAGAATCCTGCCGAGGAGGGTCCGGGTCCCCAGCCGGATGAGAACATCCAGTTCGAACGCCTCGATCCGGGCAAGGTCGTCCTCATTGATCAGGTCTGAATCCTTCGTCCGTATGGGGCAGACCGTCAGGACAGGGATATTGTCTAATAAATTTTTAATTGCACAACGTGCGAGGGCGTCGGGAGATACTGGAAACAGGAAATGATCCATTTTCCGGTAGGCGTGATAAAGGAGATGCGAACCCTTATCAAGTGCTTCCCGCCAACGGGTCCGGGGCCTCGCGTCAGGAGCGTGCGTCCTGACGAGCAAGACTACCTCTGCATAGGCGCCCCTCTGTATTCTTCGAAGCATTTCGAATTCCCATGCGGGAACAGTCTCCGAATCCAGGATGACCCCGATGCGTAGTGGTTTATTCATTTACCTCCCCCATTCAAGGCAGCCGGCCGGAAGTGCGACTTCGTTCGAACCTATATGCTGTGCGCAATGGGTCAGTTTTGCATCATTGTCTGAAATTCCATTACCGGTTCACGCTTCTGGACAGCTATTCTTGAGCGCCAGGCTGGAAAATCCAGGCAGAAGGGAAGGAGCATTCAATGGAACGCTGCAAGAACCGCTTGCTCCCCATGCCCTTGCTTGCCCTGGCGGTTTCATGCTGGATGATCGCCTGCGGCGGCGCAGGTACCGGGGTCACGACCCTGAGCGGCGGATCGGCGGTGTCCGTGGCCTTGACTCCTGCAGGTCCGGCCACCCTCAACACCTCCGGATCCGGAATCTTCACGGCGACGGTCACCGGGGCCGCCAATACCGCCGTGACCTGGTCCGTTGATGGGATCGCTGGCGGCAATGCCGCGGTGGGCACCCTCAGGACCGGCACACCCATGGCCGGCAGTTTGGGAAACCTCGCGCTCTACACCGCGCCCTCCCGCGTCGGCATTCATACCGTCACAGCGGTAAGTTCGGCCGAACCTTCCTCCTCGACCAGCGTTCAGGTCACCGTGGCCGCCGCCGCCTACACGGCCACCAACCCCGGGAACACCTTCGATGTCACCGGCTATGGCGCGGCCGGCGATGGCGCCAGGGACAACGGGGGCGCTTTCGCCAATGCCATTGCCGCGGCCTCGGCCAGCGGCGGAGGGGTCGTGGTCGTCCCGGCCGCGGCCCGTGCCTACGAAATCGCCTGCAACCGCACCGGGTTCGGCTACTACGGCATTCTGCTGCCGGACAACGTCACCCTGCAGATCAACGCCGGCGCGACCGTCCAGGCGATGGCCGGCGCGCCGAGCCCCTGCTGCCTGGTCGGGGTGGATGGATCGAATGTCAACATCACCGGCGGCGGAACCCTCGACGGGAACCTCGGCCCGAATCCCGCCGGCACCGAGTTGCTGCTGGTCTCGCTGGGCCTCGGGTCCAACATCACGGTCGCCGGGGTCACGCTCCAGAACTCCCCGGAGGACGGCCTCTATATAGAGCAGAGCCTGGGCGGCACGCTTTCCGGCGTCCGGGTCTACGGCGTAACGGCGAGCGGCAACTATCGAGACGGGCTGACCATCGATTCCGGGACGGACATCGTGGTCCGCGATTCCACCATCGCCGATTCCACTGCCTGTGGCATCGACATCGAGCCGAACAACGGCGAGCATCCCGCCAACATCAGCATCTACAATTGCCAGCTCACCGGCAATGGCCTCGGCGGCATCCAGAGCGGCCCTGTCAATTCCGGCGATACCGGCACGTTTGCCAACGCCCTGTTCGCCTTCAACACGATCGCCGGGAACCACGGGTTCGGAATCTACCAGGGGAACAGCACCGGCATCGCCATCCTCGACAACACGATCACCGGCACGCTCGCCGACAGCGCCAGCGGCTACCCCGGCATCGGCATCATGCTCGATGACCTGGGCAGCATGGTGGGCGTGACCGACGACCTGGTGTCCGGCAACATCATCACCGGCAGCGCGGGAAGCGGCATCTACTGCGTCCTCTGCCGCAGCACCAGCATCGCCTACAACACCATCACCGGCAGCGGCGGCTACGGCATCGAGAACGCCGACGGCAGCGCCACGGTGGTGAACGGCACCAACGAGGGTTCCGCCAACGCCAGAGGCAACACCAACGGCGGAAGCTTCTAGCACCGCCTGAACCCCCCAGACTGAAGCGGCCGTTCCAGGCACAAGCAGCAGTAGGGTCGCAAGCGACCCGACTGCTGCTAGCAGGTCCAGGCGCTGCTAGACACCGTTTGCGGCTGCGGTCTCCCGTTCCTTCAGCAGGCGGTGAGCCCAGGCGGTGAGGAAGATCAGGGCCGCCAGATAGACGAAAACCGTGGACAAGGCGATGCCCCGGACGCCGAGAATGGGCAGGAACGCCAGGTCCAGGCCAAGATTGAGAACCGCGCTCAGGATCGTGCCGTACAGGATGATCCGCTGTTGGCGCAGGGCCTGGATGAGCCGAACCGACAGCACGGATGGGACGAAAAGCGGGATCTGCAGGAAATAGACGGTCTGGACGCTGGAGACCAGCCTGACATCGGCCATGCCGAAGGATCCCCGGTGGAACAGCAGTTTCACGAGCATCGGCGAGGCCAGGCAGAGCACCGGCGTGATCAGGAGGGTCCCGGCCAGGACGGCGACGAAGGCCTTGGTGGCCTTGGCCCTCAGTTCGGCCCACTGCCCCAGTCCCGCCAGGTGGCAGAAAGTGGGGGAGATGGTCGTTCCCAGGGCTCCTGAGAAGAGGATCACCACGGCTGGTATCTTGTTGGCATAGGCCAGGGTCGAGACAGCGCCTGGCGGCAGCCAGGCGGCGATGATCATGTCGACCAGGGTCGTCGTGGACATGAAAAGACCGGCCCCGATGGCCGGGATGTACAGGCGTCCGACGGCCCGCAGGGACTCGCGGGGAAGGCTGGCCGCCCCCGCGCCGGGATCGGGGTCGATGCGGCGCAGGATCCACAGCAGGCAGCCCATTTCCAGCAGGCCGCCCAGGAGCTGGCCGGTGCCGAGCTGGAATGCCCCCCAGGACAGCGGAAGGGCGAGCATGCCGAGAATCGCGAGCGCGGTCAGGGCCGGGGTGAGCGCCGGGGCGGTGAACCGGTTCTGCCCCTGGAGGGCGCTGCCAAGGAACATGACGGCCCCGCCCTGGGGCAGGCTCACCAGGAGCAGGATCAGCACCCAATGCAGCCGGGCCCTTTCCGCCGGCGACCAGGTGGGCACCATGAGCGGGGACCACCAGGGAAACGTCAGGGCGATCAGCAGGCAGAGGGCCGCCAGTCCCAGGACCAGGCGCCGGCGGACCGCATGGTGCAGGGCCCAGGCCTCGCTGAACTGCCCCTGGCTGCGCAGGCCCACGTAGACCGGGATGAACGCCTCCCTGAGGTTGCCGGCGAGCAGAGCCAGGGGAAAGCTCATGATGCTGAAAGCGAGGGTGTAGGTGTCCATTTCCCGGCCGACGCCGAAGCGGGCCGCCACCATCATGTCCTTGAACATGCCGAGGACTTTCATCAGCAGGCCAAGCGAGGCGACTGTGAAGGTCGCCCGGACCAGGGGGCTGGCCTTGAGTGACCTGATGGACTGCTTGATTTTCACGGGAGAACCTCTGCAAGCCTCTCGAGCGCCCCGGATCAGTTGCTGGCTGCGGAAACACCAGACTAGCCCAAGTGGCCGGCCTGGAGTGGAAAAGAAAGAGGCTGGACCGGCCGGCGGCGGAAGGCGCCGCTGCCCCGGAACCGCGCGGGCGGTTCCGGGGCAGCCGGAGCGAACCTGGAGCAGACTCCGCTGCGCCTGCAAGCAACCGTCGCGGGGCAGGCCCCGCTACGGTTGCTTGTGCCAGGAACGGGCGTTCCGTCCCACGCAGGCCGGGCGGTGCTAGAAGCTGCTGCCGTTGGTGTTGCCGCTGGCGTTGGCGGAACCGGTGTTGGTGCCCTTCTCCACCGTGGCGCTGCCGTCGGCGTTGTCGATGCCATAGGCGCCGCTGCCGGTGATGACGTTGTAGCCGATGTTCGTGGTGTGGCAGTTGAGGCTGTAGATGCCGCTGGCCGAACTGTTGGAGATGGTGTTGCCGAGGATCTGGTCGCTGGTCACGCCGAGCACACTGGTGTCATTGAGCATGATGCCGTGTCCGGGGTAGCCGCCGGCGCTGTAGGGGAGGGTGCCGCTGATCGTGTTGTTCAGGATCGCGACGCTGCTGCTGTTGCCCTGGTAGATGCCGAAGCCGTGGTTGCCGGCCAGGGTGTTGAAGGCGAAAACTGAATTGCTGAACGTGCCGTTGTCGTTGTAGTCGTCGGGGCCGCTCTGGATGCCCGCGATGGCGTTGTTGCTGCTCTTGCAGTTGAAGATGCTGACGCCGGCCGGGTTCTCGCCCTCGTTCGGCTCGATGTCGACGCCGCAGGCGGTGGAATTGACGAAGCTGGAATCGCGGACCACGATGCCGCTGCCGTCGTCGATGGTCAGGCCGTCGCGGTAGTTCCCGGTCGCCAGGACGTTGTAGACCAGCACGCCGGAGAGGGTGGAACCGGTGCTCTGCTCGATGTAGAGACCGTCCAGGGGCGAGTTCTGGAGCGTGATCCCGGCGACCGTCACGTTCGACCCGATGCCCAGGAAGATCAGCTTCAGGTTGCCGCCGGCGGGGTTGGGCCCGATGTTGCCATCCAGGACGCCGCCACCGATGATGTTGACGTTCGACCCGGCCACGCCGATCAGGCAGCAGTTGTCGGGCGCGCCGGACTTCGCCTGGACGGTCGCACCGGCACTGATCTGCAGGGTGACGTTGTCCTGCAGCAGCACACCGAAGTAGCCGAACCCGCTGTGGTTGCAGGCGATCTCGTACGGCTTCGAGGCGGCCGGCACGTTCACCACCCCGCCGCCGTTGGCCGAGGCCGCGGCGATGGCGCTGGCGAAGGCGGCGCTGCTGTCGCTGGAACCGTCGGCGACCGCGCCGTAGCTGGTGACGTTGAAGACGCTGCCCGGCTTGACGACCGTGTAGGCGTTGGCCGCAACGGCGACCGTCGCGCTGGCCGAGGCACCGGGGTTGGCCGCGCTGGTGGCGGTGATGGTGTGGCTGCCGGTGGCCGCGGGAGCGAGGTAGAGCACCTGGTTGCCCTGGTTGTTCACGCCGCCCATGGCCGCGCCGGTATTGATGGTGCCCACGGTGGCGTTGCCGTTGGCGACGCCGTCCACCGACCAGGTCACGGCGGTGTTGGACGAGCCGGCGACGGTCGCCTTGTACAGCCCGGAACCGGAGGTATTGAGGGTGCTGCCGCCCGCGGAGGCCAGGGCGACGGTGACCGCCGGCAGGGCGGAGGACTGGACCGTGACCAGGGTGGTGGCGGTGGCGGCCGGGTTGGCGGCGCTGGCGGCGACCACGCTGTGGCTTCCGGCCGCGGCGGGGGCCTTGTAGGTGGCCGTATTGCCGGTCCCGGTGACCGTTCCCACGGTGCTGTTGCCGTTGGCCACGCCGTCCACGCTCCAGGTTACCGCGGTGTTGCTGGTGCCGGAGACGCTGGCGGTGATGCTGGCGGTGCCGGAGGTAGCCACGCTGAGCGCGGGCGGGTTGGCGGTGACGACCACGGCGGGCGCCAGGACCGACACGGCGGTGGTGGCGCTCTGGCTGCCGTCGGCCGCGCTGGTGGCCTTCACGATGTGGCTGCCGGCCGCGGCCGGGGCGGTGTAGGTGACGCTGTTCCCGGTGCCGGTGATGGTGCCCGCGGTGGCGTTGCCGGAGGCGACGCCGTCCACGGTCCAGGCCACCGCCGTGTTGCTGGAGCCCGTCACGGCGGCGGTGATGGCGATGGCGCCACCGGTGTTCAGGCTGGCCGAGGCGGGACTGGCGGTCACCGCGACCGGGGCCTGGATCTGCTGGAGCGGCGCCTGGACCGTGACGACGGCGGAAGCGCTCCGGGTGGTGTCGGCCGCGCTGGTGGCGGTGACGGTATGGGTTCCGGCCGCCGACGGGGCCGCGTAGGTGACGCTGGCGCCGCTGCCGGCGAGGGTGCCCGCCGTGGTGTTGCCCGAAGCGACACCGTCCACCGACCAGACGACGGAGGTGTTGCTGCTGCCGGTCACTGCGGCGGTGAACGAAAGGCTGCCGCCACTGGCCACGCTCGAGGTGGCCGGGGTCAGGGTCACCTGGACCGCGGCCTGGGTGACGGTGATGACGGTGGTGGCCTTCCTGCTGGGGTTGACGACGCTGGCGGCGACCACCGTGTGGCTGCCGGGCACCGCCGGGGCGGTATAGGTGACGGTGCCCCCGGTGCCGGTGATGGTGCCTGCCGAGGTGTTGCCTGAGACGATGCCGTCCACCGTCCAGGTGAGGCCCTGGTTGTGGCTGCCGGTGAGGTAAGCCGTCAGGGACATGGAAGCCCCGGTGGCGAGCGAGGTCGTGATGGGGGTGACGGTCACCCTGATGGCATCCGCCGTGTCCGTCGCTGCCGAGGCAGCGCCGCCCCCGCCGCATCCGATCGAGGGGAGCAGCGCTCCTGCGACCAGCAGGAACATGCCCAGGCCAGTCCAGAAGAACCAGGCGCCCCTGGGGGAGGTGGACATGGTGAAGCGGTGTTGCACGGGCCTTGGTGTGGACATACAGCCTCCCGCCCGGCCCGCCCGGGGATGCCGGGAGACCAGGAAATAGCATCAAGTCCAGGCAGACCCGGAGATCCGGACTGCCATCGGGTGGATTTTGGATTTTTGGTGAGCGATCCAGTCTGTCTGCTACAGCCAATCAGACGACCGGATGACATAAGTATCGGATAACAAGACCCGGATGCGAATTTTTTTTTCTGAAAACGGCCTGGAATTCCCGGGATCCGGGGGATTTTCGAACTTTCGGCCGGACTAAGTCAAACAAATCCAGTCGAACAAAATGCCGTTATAAATTCCCCGTAAAATACCCCCGCGGGCTGGCTGGAAATGGCATAAATTAAGTTTTCATCTAGCTAAACCGTTCAATTTCTATATTTGCATAGATGACCAATTAATCAACAATAGAACCGGAGTGATCCTTCTTTCCCGACAGACGTTCCGTCCGGCTCACCCGGCCGACAATCCCAGGGCGTCGAGAATGACGCGGTTGACCGCGTGCACATCGTACTTGGCCTCGGCGTAGGCTCTCGCCCCCTGGCCCATCCGCGCGGCCAGGGACGGGTCCTCGACGAACCTCGCCATGGCTTCCGCCAGGGCGGCCGGATCCCGGACCGGGACCAGGAAGCCGGTCTGCCCCTCGATGACCGTCTCTCTGCAACCGGGGGCCAGGGTGGTCACCACCGCCCTGCCCGTGGCCAAGGCTTCCAGCACCGACCGCGGGGTTCCCTCGCCGTAGCTGGGCAGGACGAACACATGGGAATCCGCCAGGAAAGGGCGCACGTCCGCAGTCGCCCCCCGGTAGTCCAGGATCCCCTCCCTGCCCCACTGTTCCACCTGGTCCCGGGAGACCGCCGTGGGGTTGGAATCGAACGGGCCGACCAGGACGCAGCGGGAGCCGGGATGGCGGGCCTTCAGCCGGCGCGCCGCCTCGGCGAATTCCAGCACCCCTTTGTCCCGGGTCAGCCGCGCGACCATGAGGAAGGTCGCGGGTCCCGAGGGCTGGGGCCTGGGGGCGAAGTGGGCCAGGTCCACGCCCGATCCGTTGATCATGGTCACGCGGCAACCGGGCGCGAGCAGGCGGTTGGCCTCGAAGAAGGCACGGTCGTCGCCGTTCTGGAAGAACACGCCCTCGGCCTTCGCCAGCCCCAGGCGGTACATCCGCCTGGCCAGCGACGCCAGGAGCCCCATCCCGGCGCCCTGGCCCTGGAGGGCGGAACCCACGCCGGTGATCATGGCAAACCGGTGCGGGATCCCGGCCCAGGCGGCGGCCAGCGATCCGTAGATCACCGGCTTGATGGTGTAGCTCAGCAGAAGGTCAGGCCGGGTCTCCCGGAACGCCGATACCAGCGCGCCCAGGGTCCGGAGGTCGGCCAGGGGGTTGAGCCCGGTCCGGCCCAGGGGCACCGGGCGGAAGCGAACACCCCAGGCCTTGAGCCGGGTAGGCACGAACCCGGGATCCCCGTCCGGAGCCATGGCGGGATCCTCTGCCGGGGCCAGGGCGGTGACTTCATGGCCCGCGGCAACCATCGCCTGGAGCATGTCGCCCCGGAATTGCGTCAGGGAGCGGGCATAGCTTCCCAGGACCGCAACCTTCACGCCAGGTGCCCGCAATACCAGGCCAGGGCTTCATCCAGGCCCGCCTCGATGTCGAATCGGGGCTGATAGCCGAGGAGCCTGCCCGCCTTGGAGATGTCGGCCTGCGAATGCTGGACGTCGCCTCCCCGGAAGGGCCGGTAGCAGGGCTCCAGGCTGGCCACCTCCGGGCGGGTCCGGCCCAGGCGGACCCGGAGCATCTCGTGCAGCTGGTTGAGCGTGGTCCGCCCGCCGTAGGCCACGTTGTAGACCTGGCGGACAGCCTCCGGTTCCTCGACGGTGGCGGCCAGCAGATTGGCCTGGACGACGTTGTCCACGAAGCAGAAATCGCGGCTGGTCTCGCCGTCGCCGTTGATGTCGCACTGCGCCCCGTGGAGCATCCGGGCGATCCAGAGCGGGATCACCGCGGCGTAGGGCCCCTCCGGGTCCTGGCGCCGTCCGAAGACGTTGAAGTAGCGCAGGCCGACCGTGTCCAGCCCGTAGCAGGCGCCGAACACCTTGGCGTAGAGCTCGTTCACCAGCTTGGTGACAGCATAGGGGGAAAGGGGCTGGCCGATGAGATCCTCCCGCTTGGGCAGGCCCGGGTGATCTCCGTAGGTGGAACTGGAGGCGGCATAGACGAAGCGCCGGACCCGCGCGTCCCGCGCCGCCACCAGCATGTTCAGGAATCCGTCGATATTGGACTGGTTGGTGGCGATGGGATCGGAGATGGACCGGGGCACAGAGCCCAGGGCGGCCTCGTGGAGGATGTAGTCCGCGCCCTGGCAGGCCTGCCGGCAATCATCCAGGCTCCGGACGTCCCCCCTGATGAGCGTGAACCGGCTCCAGGCCACGGCCCCGACCGCGGCCTCCACCTCGTCCAGGTTCGCCTGGTGGCCGGTGGAGAAGTTGTCGAGCCCGGTCACCGTCTGCCCGTTCTCCAGCAGGGACTGCAGCAGGTTGGAACCGATGAATCCGGCTGCGCCGGTCACCAGCCAGGCGCGGGGGGAGGCTTTCAGGCGCGCGAGCACGGAATCCAGCATCATGGGCTCACAAGCTCCAGTAGGTGACGCCCGGAGGGAAGGCGGCGGTGGTGAAGGCGGATTTCACATCGACGAACACCGCCCTGGGATTGAGGCAGGCGACCAGGCCCGCCACTCCCGCTTCCCGGAACCGGGCATGGTTGACGGCATAGACCACGGCGTCCAGCTCCCGCAGGTCCTCGACCGGAGACAGGGTCAAGCCGTATTCATGGAGGGTTTCCTGGGGATCGGCCATCGGGTCGTGGACCAGCGGCGTGATCCCGAACTGGTTCAGTTCCCGGACGATGTCCGGTACCTTGCTGTTGCGGATATCGTGCACATCCTCCTTGAAGGTCAGCCCGAAAATGCCCACCCTGGCCAGCTTCACTTGGATCTGCTGCTGGATCAGAAGCTTGACCAGCTTCTGGGCCACGTAGGCGCTCATGCTGTCATTGATCCGGCGGCCCGCCAGGATCACCTGCGGGTGGTAGCCCAGTTCCTCGGCCTTGGTCGTGAGGTAGTAGGGATCGACCCCGATGCAATGGCCGCCCACCAGGCCGGGCGAGAAGGGCAGGAAGTTCCACTTGGTGCGGGCCGCGGCCAGCACCTCCGAGGTGGAGATGCCCACCTTGTCGCAGATGATCGCCAGTTCGTTCATCAGGGCGATGTTGATATCGCGCTGGGTGTTCTCGATCACCTTGGCGGTCTCGGCGACCTTGATCGAGGAAGCTTCATGGACGCCTGCGGTGATGACGGCCGAGTAGACGCCGGAGATGATCCGCAGGCTTTCCTCGTCCTGGCCGGAGACGATCTTGACGATGCGGTCGACGGTGTGGACCTTGTCCCCGGGATTGATGCGTTCGGGCGAATAGCCGAGCTTGAAATCGGTCCCGCAGCGGAGGCCCGAGCAGCGCTCCAGGATCGGCCCGCAGATATCCTCGGTGACCCCGGGGAACACCGTGGACTCGTAGACCACGATGGCGCCGGGGCGGATGACCTTCCCGACCGTTTCGCTGGCCTTGATCACCGGCGTGAGATCAGGCCGGTTCCAGCCATCGATGGGGGTCGGCACCGCGACGATGAAGAAATCCGCCTCGCGCAGCCGCTCCAGGTCGGATGTGCAGCTCAGTGTGGTGGTCCGGAGCGTCTCAGGCGCGACCTCGCCGGTCCGGTCGACGGCGTCCCGAAGGCCCTGCACGCGGGCCTGGTTCACATCGAACCCGATGGTGCCAGGAAAGGCCTTGGCGAGTTCAAGAGCCAAAGGCAGACCAACGTAACCAAGGCCAACAACGACAATGCGCATGAAGGGGCTCCAGTTGGAAAGAAACGGCACAGGACGCTTGAGGAGTTTATTATTGTCAAACTAATAGAATTCTTGCATAAATATCCCCGGACGCCCAGCATGAACGTCTTTTCGTCCGTCAACATGCGGCGCCGGAGGGGGGCGAGGGCGGAGCCAGACCAGGGGCCCGGCAACCGTCCGAAGCCGGGCCGTCTGGACGCGGGTCGCAGGCGAAAGCTGCCGGCGGAGCCGGCGGCTCTGCGCCAATCCAGCGAACAGCCGCCACGGCAGGATGGAGTCCGAAAGCCTATATTGAGTTATCCATTGCCAAGGCCAACAAGGGTATTATGAGGGTGGATTGACACCCTCCAAGCTGATTTCAACCGGTTGGTAAATTATCGAGTTATTTATGACAACTGCTCCTGTTGCCAAAACCAGTTCCCTGAGAATCAGCCCCTATGCCCCATGGCCGTACTACAGCCCTGACGAAATCGCGGCAGTGACCGAGGTGCTGGCGTCGGGAAAGGTGAATTATTGGACTGGGGAGGAAACCCGGCACTTCGAGCGCGAGTATGCCGCGGCCGCCGGCTGCGAGCATGCCGTGGCCGTCTGCAACGGGACCACCGCCCTGGAACTGGCCATCCAGGCTCTGGACATTCCGCCCGGTTCGGAGATCATCACCACGCCCCGCACCTTCATTGCCAGCGCCAGCTGCGCGGTGATGCGGGGATGCGTGCCGGTCCTGGCCGACATCGATCCGGTCAGCCAGAATCTCACTGCCGCGGCCATCGAGCGGGCGATCACTCCCAGGACCAGGGCCATCATCGCCGTGCATCTGGCCGGATGGCCCTGCGACATGGATCCCATCATGGAACTTGCCGAGCGCCGCGGTCTCAAGGTCATTGAAGACTGCGCCCAGGCGAACGGAGCCACCTACCGGGGCCGTCCGGTCGGCAGCCTCGGGCACGCAGCGGCCTTTTCCTTCTGCCAGGACAAGATCATCAGCACCGGGGGCGAAGGCGGGATGTTCACGACCAGCGACCGGAACCTCTGGCAGCGGGCCTGGGGATTCAAGGACCACGGCAAGAGCTGGGACGCGGTGTACCGCAGGGAGCACGCCCCGGGCTTCCGGTGGCTGCACGATTCCTTCGGCACCAACTGGCGCATGCTCGAAGTCCAGGGCGCCATCGGCCGCATCCAGCTGCGCAAGCTCCCCGAATGGACCCGGGTGAGGCGGGAAAACCTGGAGCGCCTCAACGACCTGTTCAGCCGCTTCGATTGCCTGCGGGTGACCCGGGCCCCGGAGGAGATCGGCCACGCGGCCTACAAGGCCTACGTCTTCGTCAGGCCGGAATGGCTCAAGGACGGCTGGAGCCGGGACCGGATCATCGCCGAACTGACGGATCGCGGCGTGCCCTGTTTTTCCGGCAGCTGCAGCGAGATCTACCTGGAGAAGGCCTTCACCTCCAGCCCGTTCGGCCCTGGCCAGGCGCTTCCGGTGGCGCACGAACTGGGCGAGACCAGCCTGATGTTCCAGGTGCACCCCACCCTGACCGGAACCAACATCAGGGAGACCCAGGCCGCGCTGGAGGAAGTGCTCACGCTGGCATCGGTCTGACCGGCGCGGGCGCCGCCGCCTTCCAGACGGCCGAAGCCACCCGTTCCAGATCGGCGCTCCGGTAGCGCAGGTCGCAGTGCAAGGTCAGGATCCGGCGGCTCAGCTCAAGGTGGCCGCCGGGTATGCCCTGGATGGCGGGATGCTCCATCGGCCAGTGGGTCCCTGGATAGATCCGCTCGCCGAGAAGTCCCTGCCTGGCCCGGTCCCGCAGTTCCGGCCGATGGAACACCAGGGCCAGGAAGAACGGGCAGAGGGTTTCTTCCGCCGGACCGAGGACCCGCGCCCCCGGCAGGCCGGCCAGGGCCGCCGCGAGCAGGCGCCAGTTGTCCAGGCGTCTCTGGCGCCATCGGGCGAGGGGCATGGTCTTCATGAGCGTGGTCGACCACGGGGCCATGGCCGAGGGAGCCCCCGCGCCCATGCCCTGCTCGCCCAGGATCGCCAGCGACCGGAACAGGTCCTTCTCCACGGCCGCCCCCGCCAGGTAGCTGCCCTTGATGGCCATGGCCGACAGCTTGGCCAGGGAGGCCAGGCGCCGCTCCAGGCTGAGGCCGGGACTGGGCGGGAGCTGCCGGCCGATGGGCGACCAGAGCACCCCGCCATCCGGGACCGGGACCGTCTTGCGCAGCGAGGCGAAGCACCAGTCCGCATCGCTGGTCCAGGCGCCGGGGGCCCAGGGATCGTGGGTGTGGTCGTCGACGTACTCGACGCCGGCCCGGCGCTGCCCTTCCAGGCGCGCCAGGGCCTGCAGGCCGAACAGGTTGACCCGGAGCACGGCGTCGCCCGCGCGCAGCGGGACGGCCGACAGGTCCGGCCGCGGCTCCTCGGGCCCGGCCGGGTAGGGCAGGATTTCCAGGCCTTCGCCGAGGATGGAGGCCACGACGACCTGGCAGTAGTAGCTGGGGACCCACATCCGCCGCCACCCGCGATGCTCCCTGCCGTCCGCCATCAGCGCGCGGAGCGCGTCCCGCCCCGAGCCGAAACAGACGCACGCGGGTTCCCAGGGATGCGCGGCGCCGCCAGACGGCTCGAACAGGGCGTGGAAATCCGAGCCATGCTCCCAGCGGTCGGTGAATTCCGCGCCGGTCAGGCAGCAGGGTCCGGGAACCTCGGGGGGTGGGGCGAATGGGGCGGTCATGGCTACACCTTGCAGGACCGATGGTGGTATATATTTGAAAAATATATGGTTCGCGCATTTTCCGTGTCAATGGAATTATTTCATTACTATAAAATATTCATGCAATGACTGCGACCCTTGGCACCGCCGCGGATTCGCCGGAACGTTCCCAAGGGCGGCTCGGACCAACCAATCCTGCCGCAAATAGAAAAACAGCCTTGCCACCAGCCGGGCGGAGATCACATTGTGAGTGTATATTTACCAACCATGTTCTTGCATATGCTTGATTTGAAACCTCAGTCGCCAGAATGAACGACAAGATCCATCCAGAGGAAGTTCGATGCACGCTGAGTTCCTGGCCCCTCAAGACCCTTCGTGGCGGACTTTCCTCGGAACCGTGCCCCACGATTTCTATCACCTGCCAGGCTATGTCGAACTCTGCGCCGGGATGGAGGGCAGCGAGCCCACGGCCTTCCTGGTCCAGGAGGACGGGGCCGCCATGCTGGTGCCGTTGCTGGTTCGCGCGATCCCCGGGTCAGTCTGGCGGGATGCCGCCAGCCCATACGGATATCCAGGTCCCCTCTTCAGGGGATCGCCGTCCCCGGAACAGGTCGAAGCTTTCCTGGGAGTGTTCGGCAGAAGCGCAGTGGAGCGGAGGATCGTCAGCGTCTTCCTGCGGCTGCATCCCATCCTCACCGTTCCGCCGGCACCTTTCCAGCGGGCCGGCACCATCGTCGACCACGGCGAAACGGTCTACATCGATCTGGCCCCGCCGCTGGACGAACTGGACCGGCTGACCCGTCCCTCCCATCGCGCGGTGGCCAGGAGGCTGCTGGCGAAGGGATTCCGGGTGGAAGTGGATGGCTGGAGCCGTCTGCCGGATTTCGTCCAGATCTACCAGGAGACCATGTGGCGGAGGGGCGCAGACGAAAGCTACCGCTTCGGCCTCGCCTACCTGGAGCAGCTGCGCGACTGTCTCGGAGGGCAGGTCCATCTGGGCATGGTGCTGGACCCCGCCGGCGAAGCGGCGGCGGGGGGCGTATTCATGACTTCGGGCGACCTGATGCAGTTCCATCTGGCCGGCAACGCCACCGCCTTCCTCAAGGAAAGTCCCGCCAAGCTCCTGGTGATGTCCATGCGCAATTTCGGCAAGCAGTCGGGCATGCGGTATTTCCACCTCGGCGGCGGCGTCGGCTGCACGGATGATTCGCTGGCCTACTTCAAGCGGGGTTTCTCGAAGTGCAGGAGCCGCTTCAGGACGTTCCGGATGATCCTGCTGCCGAAGATCTACCGCGAGCTTGCCGGCGACCAGGCCGACCCTGCCGAGATCTACTTCCCAGCCTATCGTTCGGCCTGCTCCCGGGTCTGAAGGCCGGACAGTCGGCTTCAGTCACGATTGTTCATAGGCAATTTTGGTCAAGACTGACTGACCATTCTCCGCGGGCCGGTCGGTGGCGCCCAGGGGAGGGTTTCCATGAACATCTCGGTCAGGTAGCGGGTCATGTAGAGCCCGCGCCGATACTGCCCCAGCCGTGCCGGAAGGAACTCGCCCCGGTGCAGCGCCAGCAGCCAGGCCGGGTAGTCGCCGCCGGCCGCCAGGGCCAAGGGAAAACCGCCGCCGAAACGAGGATTGATCTCCGTGAGCACAGGTCCCCGCTCGGTGAGGAACGCCTGGAGGGTGACCGGTCCCAGCGCCCCGAACCGGCCGCAGAGTTCGAGCACCGGGACGATCCAGGCATCCACCTCGGGCAGGTCCAGGGTGACTCCCTGGATGGATTCGCCGGCGAGCGTGCGGATGCGCTCCCGGGGGACGAAGTGGATGGGGCGCCCCTGGAAGTCCAGCAGGGCGTCGACGGTGATCTCGGCGCCCTCGAGGCATTCCTGGATGATGGGGTCCTGGACCAGGGGCAAAAGGCCGGGGAGATCCTCCCGCTGGCAGGCGTAGACGTTGAGGCTGGCGCTGCCCCTGCGTGGCTTCAGGAATACCCGTTCCGGCAGCTGGGCAGGATCGCAGCCGGGCAGCCAGGAATCGGGCACGGCAGTCCCTGCCTCCTGGAAGGCCAGGAAGGTCTGCCATTTGTCCCTGCAGATGGCCACGAAGCCCGGATTCGAGACCAGCAGCCGGACCCCTTCCGCCCGGAAGGCCGGTTCCAGACCGCTGAATGGCTCCAGTTCGGTATCGATGGTGGGAATGACCATCTCCACTCCCTGGTCCCGGACAAGGCGCGACAGGGCCGGGGCGAAGGCGGATTCAGTGACCCGGGGCAGGCAGAACGCGCCATCGGCGACCGCACAGGCCGGGGCCAGGGGATCCAGGTCTGCAGCCAGGACCTTGCCGCCGTAAGGGCGGACCGCTTCCTGGAAGGCTTGTACCAGGGAGTTGCGGCGTCCGGCGCTGGTCAGCAGGATGTTCAAGGCGAGCTCCCAATTTCATTTTTTCAAGAAAGGGTGTTGCCCTCTGGCTGGGCCAACTTATTTGTTCCATGTATTCGCTAGGTATTGTCTATTTCAAAATTATAAGAATATGCCTAAATTAATAATGGTCCATGGCATGAAAGCATATTCCACAAGAAACCCTTCACGCCAAGGCTCTCCATGGCGATCCTGAAAGCTCTCGTCTTCGACCTCGACGACACCCTCTATCCGGAAGCGTCCTATGTCAGGAGCGGCTTCCACGCGGTGGCGGAGTGGTTCGGGCGCTGCTCGATCCTGCCAGCGGACGCGGTGTTCGAGCGCTTGTGGTCCGCCCATCTCCGGGGCGAGCGCGGACGGACCTTCGACGATCTGCTGGCGGCCGCCCAGGTGGCTCCGGGACGGGTGCAGGTGGCGGACCTGGTCAGGATCTACCGGTCGCACGAGCCGGACATCTCGCTGTTCCCGGGCATGGCAGCGCTGCTGGACGAGGCCAGGCTGCGGTCCATGCGCATCGCCATCATCAGCGACGGGTTCCTGGAGGCCCAGCAGCACAAGGTCCTGGCCCTCGGCCTGGCCCGGTGGGCCGATCCCATCCTGCTCACCGACGCATGGGGCCGCGAGTTCTGGAAGCCCCATGCCAGGGCGTTCGAGCAGGCCCAGGAGGCCTGCCGGGCCAGCGCCGGCGAAATCGTCTATATCGGCGACAATCCCGGCAAGGACTTCCAGGCCCCCCACGCGCTCGGCTGGAACAGCATCCATCTGGTGATGCCGGGCCAGGGCCCGGCGGTCCGGGTCGTGTCGCCTGCGAGGTCCCAGGCCAGGGGAATCAAGGAACTCCGGGCCCTCCTTTTCGGCCCGGGCGCCTGACCGAGGCGGTCAGGTCGCGGACGGCAGGACGATGCCGGCAAGGAACTGGTCCAGTTCCTGACGGTAGCCGGGAGGAAATTCCAGGAACTGGACCCCGGCTTCCAGGAGACCCGAGTTCGCTTTGCCTGAACTCCGGCACCAGACCACTTTCACCTTGATCGTCCCTTTGGGCAGCTTCGGATGCACGAGCCTCCAGCCCTCGAGCATGGGCCCGGTCTTGAAACGGTTGACCGTCGGCTCGGGCACGACGAAGCAGCACCCGTGCGACCCCAGATTGACCACCGCCACGTTGGTGAAGGATTGGCCCCCCAGCTGGAACCGGGCCTTGCATGGATGTTTGACCGAGACTCTCGATTCCGATCGCCTTTCCACGTCAAACCTCCTTGTTCCGGCCCCGGGCCACCAGCCCGCATGGAATGCGCGCTGAACCCCGGCAGCGCACCGATGATGCCAGTATAGACCCCTGGCGAGCAGGCGACCATGCCAACCCTGGCCCCGGTCCTGTCTTTCCGCCGGAAACGGGACTCAGATGTTGTAGTTGAGCGAGGGTGCGGCTTCCTTCTCCTGCTGGCGCTCCAGCAGCGTGGCCAGGGAGATGCCGCGGTAGATATCGTTCAGGGCCTTGCTGCCCTCGGCCCAGAGTTCCTGCAGGGCGCACCCCTCGGGCTTGCGGCAGCACCCTGACCCGCCCGGGCACTCTGCCAGGCTCAGGGGGCCCTCCAGGGCCTCCAGGATGGCCAGCACCGGGATCTCGCCCGGCGGCCGGGACAGGGCGTAGCCACCCTTGGCGCCGCGCACGCCCTGGACGATGCCCGCCTTCCGCAACGGCACCATCAGTTGCTCCAGGTAGGTGCCCGGCAGGTTCTCCCGCTCCACGATCTCCTTCAGCAGGGTCGAACCCTGGCCATGGGTCCGCGCCAATGCCACCATGGCCCGCATTCCGTAGATCGCTCGGGAAGAGAATTTCATGCGCTCACGCTCCAGCCGGCAGGACCAGGCGATCCCACACGGGCTCTCATTCTATCCATTTCCGATCGGATGGGTGAGACAACTGCGAGAGGTAGGGAACCCGCAGGGCTTTTATCGTAAAGTGGATCAGAGGCCAGTATGCGAATCACCATTCTCGGCATGGAAAAGATGCGGACGGCCATGGCCCGCAACCTTATCGAGGTGGGCCATGAAGTCACGGTGTTCAGCAGAAGCCGGAAGCCCGCGCCGAAAGCGGCGGCGCTGATGGCGCCGGTGGCTTTCACCGTGGCGGAAGCGGTGCGCGAGGCCCAGGTGGCCATCACGATCGTCGCCGACGACAAGGCGGAGGACTCGCTGACCTTCTATCCCGGCGGTCTGCTGAACCACCTTCCTCCGGGCGCGATCCACCTGTGCATGAGCAGCATCAGCATCGAGGCCTCCCGGCGGCTGGTCCAGGCCCACGAGAAGGCCGGCCAGGGCTACGTCGCGGCGCCGGCGCTGGGCACCCAGGGCGCCGCCGAGTCGCGCCACCTCTGGTTCCTGGCGGCAGGGCCCGATGCCCAGGTGAACCGCTGCATCGGGGTGCTCGAAGCCCTGGGCAAGGGCATCACCCGGGTGGGCACCCGGCCGGAATTGGCCCACGCCCTCAAGCTCGGGGCCAGCGCGTTCACGGCGGCCATGGCCGAGACCCTGGCCGAGGTGCTGATGTATGGAGAGAAGGCCGGCACCAGCGCAGCCGAGTATCTGCGCATCCTGAACCTGGGCCTGTTCAGCTCGCCCCTCATGGACGCCATGGGCGGTCTGATGGTGCGGCACGATTATGAGCCAAGCATCCAGAGCGTAGATCTCGCAGCCGAAGCGGTGGCCATGCTGCTCCAGACCTCCCGGGACCTGAACCTGCACATGCCCATGGCAGCCCTGATGTCCCAGCGGCTGCAGAACGCCAAGGCCCTCGGGCTCGGATCCCGGGACCTCACCGCCCTGTCCCTGGTTCATCGCCAGGACAGCGGCCTGGAACCGCCCGCCACCCAGAACCAGCCCGTGACGGAAAGGCGCAAGGCCGCCGTCGTCCGGAAGGCCGGAGAGCCCGAGAAACGCAGGTCAGTGGCCGTTCCGGTGCCCGCCCTGGCCGAACCGGAGGCCCTGGCCGGACCCGAGGAAACCGCCGAACCGGAGGTCCAGGGGCCGGCCCCGATCCAGGCCGCTGCCCCGATCCGGGCCGCTGCCCCGGTCCTGGCCGCCGCCCCGGTCCTGGCCGCTGCCCCGGTCCTGGCCGCCGCCCCGGTCCTGGCCGCTGCCCCGGTCCTGGCCGCCGCCCCGGTCCAGGCCGCCGCCCCGGTCCAGGCCGCCGTCCCGGCTCCGGCCCAGGTCCCGGTCCCCGCCAAGGTCCAGGCCGCCGCCCCGGTCCCCGTCCAGGACAGCCGAGGGGCTTCGGGGAACGCCTTCCCGGTTCGGGAAGGCGATGGGGTCGCCGCGCTGGACCTGGAGCAGACCAGCCATTTCGAACTGCATGAAGGCGCCGTCTGGGCCTGGGCCGGGGGAAAGCGCCACTCGACCCTGTGGCGTAACTTCGACGAGGTGGAGCAGGCCCTGAGCCATGTCCTGCTGGTGCGCATCCAGGACCGGGTGCTGGTGAACCCCCAGGCCGTGCAGGAACTGAAGCCGCTCCTCTGGGGGCGGGCGGAAGTGTTGGTGGCCGACGGCCGGAGCTTCACCGCCACCCGGTCGGCTGCGCGCCAGCTCAAGTTCATCCTCTACTGATACGCGGAAAACGATGCGGACCGCCTATGCCCGCCGCGCCACCACCAGGAACGCGGGGTAGCGGACCTCGCCGTCCTCGGCGCTGCGAACCACCTCGAACGGGGTGCAGAAGCGCAGGCTGTCGAACCCGGCCCTGGCCAGCCGGGCGGCCAGGTCCGCCCGATCGAAGCCCCGGTGCACCTCCACCTCGGTGCCGTGGAAGGAGCCGTCCTCGGTGTCCAGGTCGGAGATGCACAGGCGGCCGCCCGGGGCCAGCAGCGCGTGGAACTGGGACAGGATGCCGTCGGTGTCGGGGATATGGTGCAGGGTCATGAGGGTGCAGACCAGGTCGAAGCGGCCCAGCAGGCCGGGCGGGACGGGATCCGAGGCCAGGTCCAGTTCCAGCGGTGTCACATTGGCCGCGCCGCTGGCCTCGATCTTCTGGCGCAGCACGGCCAGCATGCCCTGCGAGGTGTCGGCCATGGTCACCTGGCCCAGGTGGGGCTGGAGTTCGAACCCCAGCAGCCCCGTGCCGCAGCCGTAGTCGAGCCCGTCCAGGCCGGCCAGCGGCCCGGCCTGGGCGGCGATGGCGGCGGCCACCCGCCGGGCCCGGTCGAGCTTGGCGCCATCCGCATCCCAGTTCCATGCCCTGCTGTCGAATTCGTTCACGGCGCCGTCCTTCCCCTCGCAGGTCCGGCCTGTCCGGACCCGGGTGCCGGGATAGGCTGGCACACTCCGGCCGCAGGCTCAACCTCCCGTCTGGCCCAGGTTCCGCGGCTCCATGTTAAGCTTCCCGCCCTGAAGGGCTGGAAGGGGTGTGGAATGCATGTGCTGGTGGCAGGCTGCGGATGGCTGGGCACGGCGGTGGCGGCCCGGCTCATGGCCCGGGGCGACCGGGTCACGGGCGTGCGCACCGACCCGGGCCGGGCCCGGGCGCTGCGGGACCTGGGCATCGAGCCGCTGGTCCTGGATCTGGCCGACCCGGCCGCTGCGGAGCGGATCCCGCCGGGGGTGGAGGCGATCCTGGCGCTGCAGGCAGCCCGGGAGGGCGATCCCGGATCCTACCGGCGGGCCTATGTCCTGGCCAACGCCACGCTGCTGCTCGCGGCGGCCAGGCTGGGGGTGCGGGCCCTGGTCTACACCGGCTCCACCGGGATCTTCGCCCAGCGGGACGGCTCGGACGTGGACGAGTCCACTCCGGCCGGCGCCGGCAGCGGACCCGCGGCGGTGCTGGCGGAGGCCGAGCGGCTGTTCCTGGACGCGGCCCGGGCCGGGACGCCGGCGCGCATCGTGCGGCTTTCGGGGCTCTACGGTGCCGGGCGGACCTGGGTGATCGACCGGGTGCGCAGCGGCGCCATGGCCCTGGGGCCGGGCGACGGGACCTGGATGAACTCATGCCACCAGGACGATGCCGCCGAAACCGTCATCGCCGCCCTGGACCGGGGGAGGGACGGCGGGATCTACCACGCCACCGACGCCCTGCCCATGCGCCGCCGGGAGGTGATCCGGCACGTGGCCGCGCGGCTGGGCATCCCGCCCCCCGAGGCCGCCGCGGGCGCCGCCCCGGGTCCCGACCGCAGGATCCTGGGCGCCGCCACCCGGGCCGAGCTCGGCCTGGAACTGATGTGGCCCTCGCTGAAGGAAGGCCTGGAACCGTTCCTGAGCCTGGGCAGCCGCTGAAGCTCAGCGCATGGCGAAGCCGCGCCCGGCCAGGAACCCGCGCATGTGCGGCCGGGCTTCCCGGCCCACCAGGGCCTTCATCTCCTCGCTCCAGGTGCTGTCCTTCCGGCCACCGGTGCGGGTCCGGTAGTATTCCCGCAGCCGGAGGTCATAGGCCTCGATCCCGTCCACGGCATCCGGATCCCCGTAGGTTTCTTCCCTGAGCACCACCTCCAGCGCCAGCCGCGGTTTCGGTCCGGGGTCCTGGTCCGGGAAGCCCAGGCACATGCCGAACACCGGGTAGACCGACTCGGGCAGCTCCAGCAGGTCGGCCACCGCCTGGGGATCGTTGCGCACCGCGCCGATGTAGCAGATGCCCAGCCCCAGGGACTCGGCCGCCACGGCGCAGTTCTGGGCGAACAGGGCCGCGTCCACGGTGGCCAGGATGAAGTGCTCGGTCATGCCCGGGCAGAATGAGCCGCCCCGCAGTTCGCAGGCAAGCCGGGCCCGGTGCAGGTCGGCGCAGAACACCAGGAAGGCGCCGGCGCTGGCCACGTAGTCCTGGCCCCCGGCCACTTCGGCGATCCGCGCCCGGCGCGCGCCGTCCCGCACCCGGATCACCGTGGTGGCCTGGAGGTTGCTGGAGGTCGCCGCGGCCTGGCCGCAGGCGACGATCCGCTCGATCCATTCGTCGGCCACAGGCTGGGCGGTGAACTTGCGGATGGACCGGTGGGACTTGAGCAGGTCGAGGACATCGTGCATGGCTGGGAGCTCCGGGGTTGCCTGGATTGTAGCGCCGCGGGCCGCACGGGTTTGCCAACCCGCGCACCGCAGGGGACAATCGAAGTGGAGGCCTTCCGTGGAAAACCTGCTCGCCGATGCCGAAACCCGCCTGCTTTGGCGCTACTTCGCCGAACTGTCCAGGATCCCCCGGGGATCCCGGGCCGAGGCCGCCGCCGCCGCGTGGGTCGCCGGGCAGGGCCGGGCGCTGGGCTGCGAAGTGGAGCAGGACGCGGTGGGCAATGTCCTGATCCGCAAGCCGGCGTCACCGGGCCGGGAAGGACGCCCCGGAGTCGCGCTCCAGGCCCACGTGGACATGGTCTGCGAACAGAACGAAGGCACCAATCACGACTTCACCCGCGACCCCATCCGGCTGGTGCGGGACGGGGACATGCTCCGGGCCTCGGGCACGACCCTGGGGGCCGACAACGGCATCGGCGTCTGCGCCGCCCTGGCGGCGCTGGCCTGTGGCGGCCTCAAGCACGGCCCCCTGGAGGTGCTGGTCACCATCGACGAGGAGACCGGCCTCACCGGCGCCGGCGCCATCCGGCCGGGCTGGATGAAGGCCCGATACCTGCTCAACCTCGACAGCGAAGCCGAGGGCATCCTCACCATCGGCTGCGCCGGCGGGGTCGACAGCATCGCCACCCGGGCCCTGGATCTGGGCCCGGCGCCGGCCGGCGCCCGGCCGTACCGGCTCAAGGTGTCCGGCCTGCGGGGCGGGCATTCCGGCATCGACATCAACGCCGGCCGCGGCGACGCCATCCGGATCCTGGCCCAGGTGCTGGACGGGCTGGGACCGGAATTCGAATTCCGGCTGGCGGCGCTGAAGGGCGGCAACAAGCGCAACGCCATTCCCCGGGAAGCTTCGGCCCAGCTCTACCTGGACCCGGCCAGGGAGGCGGAGTTCAGGGCCGCCGCGGCGCGCCAGGAGGCCCACTGGCGGGCCGCACTGGGCGCTTTCGAGCCCCGGCTGGCCATCACCGTCGAGCCGGGCCAGCCCGGCCCGGTGCTCTCCCCCGCCGACGCCCGGGCCCTGGTCCGGTTCCTGCTCATCGCGCCCCACGGGGTCGAGGCCATGAGCCCAGATCTTCCCGGCCTGGTGCAGACCTCCGTCAACCTCGGGGTGGTGGACACCGCGGACGGAGTGGCCACCGTCAACCTGCTCACCCGCAGCTCCATCGAGGCCTCCAAGGCCGCCCTGGCCCGGCGCATCGACGCGGCCTGCGCCGCCGCCGGGTTCGGCCACGCCCTGGCGGGCGGCTACCCCGGCTGGAAACCGGAGCCCGGCTCCGGCCTGGTGCGGCTCATGAACGAGGTGCACACGGCGGTGGCCGGCCGGCCCATGGCGGTCCAGGCCATCCACGCCGGCCTGGAGTGCGGCCTCATCGGCGAGAAATACCCGGACATGGAGATGGTCTCCATCGGCCCGGACATGTGGGACGTGCACACCCCCGACGAGCACGTGAGCATCCCCTCGGTGGCCGGCTTCTGGAAGCTGCTGGTGGCGGTGCTGGAGGCTGTCTGATCCGCTACCTGTCCACCGCGGACCGGATGCTCTGGCGCAGCAGTTCCAGCCCCAGGTCCAGGTCCTCGGTGGCCAGGTTCAGGGCCGGGCGGAATCTCAGGCCCCGGTAGCCGCTGGAGAGCACGATCATGCCCAGCTCCTGGGACCGGGCGATCACCGCGGTGCGAAGTTCGGGCGAGGCCAGGTCCAGGGCGCAGAACAGGCCCAGGCCCCGGGGGTTGCCCGTGTGGCCGGGGAAGTCGCGGTGGATCTCCCGGAGCCCGGCCAGCAGCCGTGCGCCCTGGGCGGCGCAGTGCTCGACCAGGTGCTCCTCGCGCATCACCTCGATGATCCGGGTGCCCCGCACCATGTCCACCAGGTTCCCGCCCCAGGTGCTGTTGATCCGGCTGGGCACCTGGAACACGTTGTCCACCTCGTCCAGCCGGGCGCCGGCGGCGATGCCGCAGCACTGGGACTTCTTGCCGAACACCAGGATGTCCGGGCGCACGTCCCAGTGCTGGTGGGCCCACCAGCGGCCGGTGGCGCCGAAACCGGTCTGGACCTCGTCGAAGATCAGCAGGAACTCGTGCTGGTCCGCCAGTTCGCGCAGCCTGCGGAGGAATTCCGGACGGAAGTGGTTGTCGCCGCCTTCGCCCTGGATGGGCTCGATGATCAGGCAGGCGATGTCGTGGGGGTGCTGCCGGAGGGCCTCCAGGATCTGGCTTTCGGCCTCCGCCTCCGCCGCCTGCGCCGAGGCCAGGGCCTGGCCGGCCACGGGGAATTCGACCTTGGGATTGACGATCCGCGGCCAGTCGAACTTCGGGAAATACATGTATTTCCGGGGATCCGCGGTGTTGGTGAGGCTGAGCGCGTAGCCGCTGCGGCCGTGGAAGGCCTCCCGGAAGTGCAGCACCCGGGTGCCCAGTTCGCCGAGGCCGCGGGCCAGGTTCTTGCGCACCTTCCAGTCGAAGGCCGCCTTCAGCGCGTTCTCCACCGCCAGGGAGCCGCCGTCCACCCAGAACAGGTGCGGCAGGTAGTCCGGGGCGGCGTGCGCGGCGAAGGTGGCCACCCACTCGGCGAATTCGGTGGTGTAGATGTCGCTGTTGGCGGGCTTGTGCACCGCGACGGCGCCCAGCCGGCGCCGGAACGCCGGCTCCCGCAGCCGCGGGTGGTTGTGGCCCAGCGGCGCGGTGGCGAAGAAGGTGTAGAAGTCCAGGTACTGCCTGCCGTTGCGGGCGTCCACGATCCACGAGCCGTGGGACTTGTCCAGGTCCATCACCAGGTGGAACCCGTCCACCAGCATGCGCGCCCTGAGCACGTCGAACACGTCGGCGGGTTCGACGTGGAGACCATACTCGTGGACCTGGGGCAGGGTCTTCAAGGGGGCACCTCCATGGGCCGTTCCGGACAGTTGAAAGGGAGCGTTCCTGATTTTCGGCGGCTCGCCCGCCAGAAAACACTGGCAAACGGACGAAATGCCCCTCATGATTCGGCCAAAACGAGGGGTGAACGGACGGAATGACGAACCTTGCCTTGGATGCCACCGACCGCGCGCTGCTGAGCCTGCTCCGCGAGAACGCCCGCACCCCGGCCGCCGAGTTGGCCCGCAGGCTGGGACTGTCCCGGACCACGGTGCAGAGCCGGATCGAGCGGCTGGAGCGCGACCGGGTGGTCACCGGCTACACGGTCAAGGTGGGCGACGCCGTCGAGGCCGGCCAGGTGCGCAGCTGCGTGCTGATCACCCTGGCCCCCAGGCAGGGCCCGGCCATCGAGACCGCGCTGAGGCGGATCCCCGAGGTGCGGATCCTGCACTCGGTCAGCGGCCCGTTCGACCTGGTGGCCATGGTGGCGGCCGGCTCCATCGCGGAACTGGACCAGGTCATCGACCGGATCGGCCAGCTGGACGGGGTGGAGCGGACCACCTCGGCCATCGTGCTGTCCACCCGCATCGACCGGTGAGGGAAGTCGAGCCCGAACAAGCTTCCCGTCCCGGCAAACCAGCTACCCTTAAGCACGACGTCAGCCTGGGTCCGGATCGCCACCGGCCTGCATGCCTGCCCACGCCTGGAGCCCTAGATGGATAGACAGAACTTCACCGACAACCTGGAGGCCGTGAAGCGGCGGAAGATCCTGCTGATCAGGGTGGCGCTCTCGTTCCTGTTCATCCTCCTGGTCAGCTCCATGTGGATGGCCAAGGCACATCCCCACGACGCCATCCGTTCGCTGTTCAAGACCGCCGGCATCATGGCCTTCGGCGCCGTGGTCTACGCCTGCGTGGCCTCGATCCAGGCCATGGCCCGGCGCCTGGGGCTGCACTGCCCGCACTGCGGCCGGAACCTCTCGGGCCTCCCCGGGCAGCGCGCCCTGGCCTCCGGAACATGCTTCCACTGCGGCCAGAACCTGTTCTAGCGCCGGACGGCGCCCTCAGCCTGCCGGTGCGGGCCTTCGTCGCGCCGCTGGAGCCCTCGGGCAGCCTGGACGCGCGCCTGGCCTCCCTGGCCGACGAGGATCCGCTGTCCCTGGGCGCCCGCATCCACGCCCGGATCCAGCAGCGCCTTCAGCGGGAGCAGCCCGGGGCGGTCTGCGAGGTCCCGGTGCGGGCCGAACTGGCGCGCCCCGGTTTCACCTGCCTGGTGCGGGGCCGGATCGACCTGGTGCTGCCCGGGGCCTCCGGCGCCATCGTCGAGGAGATCAAGACCGGCTTCCGGCCTGCGGCCATCCTCCAGGCGGTGCAGGCCGATCCGGAGCACCCGTTCGCCCTCCAGGCCCGGATGTACGCCTGGATGCGCTGGCGGGAGACCGGCGCGGCCGAACGGTGCCGGCTGCGGGTCGTCTCGCTCCTGGACGATACCGAGGTGCTGCTGGAGCTCCCGTTCGATCCGGTCCCGTTCACCGCCTGGGTGGAGGCCCGGCTCCAGGCCCGCCACGAGGCCTTCCTGCGGGCCCGGGCCCGCACCCTGGAGCGCCGGGAACTGGGCGCGGCGCTGGCGTTCCCGTTCCCGGAGCCGCGGCCCGGGCAGGCCGGACTGGCGGCCCAGGTGCGCCGGGCCCTGGAGGGCGGAACCCGGCTGCTGCTCCAGGCGCCCACCGGGCTGGGCAAGACCGCGGCCATCCTGTTCCCGGCCCTGGCCCGGGCCCTGGACCAGGACCAGCAGGTGTTCTACGCCACCCCCCGCAACAGCCAGCACGAGGTGGCCGAGGACTGCGTGCGCAGGCTGCGGACCCAGGGCCACCCGGTGCGCTCGGTGACGGTGCGGGCCAAGGAGCGGGTCTGCCCTGAGCCCGAGGTGAACTGCCGCCCCGATGTCTGCCCCCGGGCGAATCTCTACTACGACCGTCTCAAGGCCTCCGGCGCCCTGGACGCCCTGGCCGCCCTGGGCTGCGCCGACACCGCCGCCATCGCCCGGGAAGCCGACCGGAGCCTGCTCTGCCCGTTCGAGCTGGCCCTGGACGCCAGCGCCGCGGCGGACGTGGTGATCGGCGACTACAACTACGCCTTCTCGCCCGGCGCCACCCTGGGCAGGCTGTTCGGGGACCCGGAGGACAGCGCCCGGAAGATCGTGCTGGTGGACGAGGCCCACAACCTGCCGGCCCGGGCCGCCGAATGGTTCTCCCCGGCCCTGGACATCCCCTGGCTGGAAGCGCTCCGCAGGCAGCGGGCGGTTCCCCCCAGCCCGGCGCTGCGCCGGCGGCTCACCAGCCAGGTCCGGCGCTGCGTCCAGCTGCTGCAGAGCTTCGAGGGCGGGCACCGGGTGGTGCGGCCCGAGCCCCAGCCGTTCTTCGGCGAGGAGCACCGCATCGGCAGGCTGCTGGCCTGGGCCGCCGGGGCTGGCCTGGAGCTGGGCCCGCAGCATCCGCTGACCGAGCTGTACCACGCCTGGGCCGGATTCTGCGCCGTGCTCAGGGACCTGGGCGATCCCCACGTGGTCACCTGGATCCCTCCCGGCCGCCTGCAGATCACCTGCGCCGACGCATCGAGCCACCTGGCCGCGCGCATGGCCACCCTGGCCGGGGCCGTGCTGTTCTCCGCGACCCTGAAGCCGTTCCTGTACCATCAGCGGCTGAACGGACTGGACGGCCCCGGGACCGCCTCCGCCGAGGTGCCCTCGCCCTTCCCGCCCGCCAACCGGAAGGTCCTGGTGGTGCCCCAGCTCTCCACCCTCTACCGCGCCCGGGCGCGGGAGGCGCCGCGCATCGGCCACTTCCTGCAGCGGGTGCTGCCCCTGCGGTTCGGCAACTATGTGGTGTTCTTCACCAGCTTCGAGATGCTGGAGCAGACCCTGCCGCACGTGCAGCTCCCCGGCTTCCGGCTGCTGGTGCAGCCGCGCCGCGCCACCCAGCGGCAGATCGAAGCGATCCTGGACGATCTGCGCACCAGCCGGGGCATCGTCCTGCTGGCGGTCCAGGGCGGCTCCCTGGCGGAGGGCGTCGACTGCCCCGGGGAGGCCCTCATCGGCTGCGTGGTGGTGGGTCCGCCGCTGCCCCCCTTCGACCTGGAGCGAGAGGAGATCCGCCGCTATTTCGACCGCCGCTACGGCTGCGGCCAGGCCTACGCCAGCACCTACCCCGCGGCGGCCCGGGCGTTCCAGGCCGCGGGCCGGGTCATCCGCGCCCCCGAGGACAAGGGCCTCCTGGTGTTCCTGGATCCGCGGTTCCTGGACCCGGAGTTTGCCGCCTGCTACCCCGAAGGCTGGTTCGCGGATTCCCCAAGGGAGCTGGTCTCGGATTCGATCCTGGCCGAACTGCGGGCGTTCTGGCAGGGCTGACCGGGGAGCCCGAACCTGGCGACCCGGACCTCGCCCGGCTCCCGCGCCGCGGCCAGGGCCCCGACATAGTGTTCCGCGAAGCCGAAGGTCCTGACCGAGAAGCCGCGGTCCCCCATGCGGACCTCGAAGGGCCCCCCGCTCCAGCACCCCGGGCCGACTTCCAGCGTTGCCGGGGCGATCCCGAGACCGCTGCCTTCGCACTTCAGGACGGCTTCCTTGCAGACCCACAGGAGGTAGAAGGCCCGCGTCCGCCCGGCCTCAGGCAGCCTGTCGAAGGCCGCGCGCTCGCCGGGGGTGGCGACGGCCTCGGCGAGTTCCCGGAGATCCGGCAGCCGCTCCACCCGCTCGATGTCCAGCCCCACCGCGGTGTCCAGGCCGACGGCGCACGCCGCCGCCCCGCCGGTGCGGGACAGGCTGTGGTCCAGCCCGCCGGGATACTGGCCGAGGATGGTGTTCCGCAACCCGTGCGCCAGGGTGAAGGCGACCCGGTCCGGCTCGCCGCGGAAACCGGCCGCCCGCCGCCGTTCGGAGCCGGACAGGCCCCCGGCGAGCGCCCCGAGCCCCGGAAGGAGGTCCGGAAGCAGCGCCCACCACACATGCGCCGTGGGTGCGCCGGGGCTCCCGGACGGCATGCTCAGGACCAGGTCAGGAAAGGCAGCAGTTCTTCGCTGGACTGTTCCATCAGTTCAGCGGCGGGCTGGATGTAGACGCTTCCGGCCTTGGCGCTCTGGGTCAGGGAGACCCCCATGCCGATCAGGCAGTCCTCTTCCAGCCGGACATCCTGGATGATCGTCGCGTTGGCGCCGATGAGGCACCGGGTCCCGATCGTCACCACCCCCAGGACGACCGCCGCCGGCGAGATGAAGGCGTGATCCATGACCACGGTGTGGTGCCCGATCACCGCGGAGGCGCAGATGGACACGTCGTGGCCGATCTTCACGAAGGGCTGGATCACGCACTTTTCCAGGACCAGGCAGTTCTCGCCGATTTCCAGCC
>Ga0316217_10001488_pt1 | contig 30318 bp, 26 predicted proteins | sample 1anoAmetaG_FD_203633 | JGI IMG/M metagenome (GOLD analysis project Ga0316217, IMG submission 203633) | Freshwater microbial communities from Trout Bog Lake, Wisconsin, USA - 1anoA | ecosystem: Environmental > Aquatic > Freshwater > Lake > Hypolimnion/Profundal zone | place: USA: Wisconsin... | reverse complement strand
CTTGGTTGTATTGCAGTCCCGTCACCGGGACTTCAAAGCATTTCCATTCTCTTTATCCGGCTTTCAAAGACGCCCGGACTTTCCACGGCCACCCCTTGCGGGCCAGCTCGCTTCCCTTCCGTTCGCCACAACCTCGATCGCGGCGGAAATTAAGAATACCAAGTTTTCACCACATTGCGAGAGAAAATTTACACGAGGAGAGCATTTTCATTGGGTGCGCCTGGGGTGCTGCCAACCATTCATTGAAATCATTAGCTTTGGTTATCGGACCCGGATGGCGGTCCGGGCCGCCAGGCCAGGCCCCGGGCCACGTCCTCGCCGATCTGGAGGCGCAACGCCTCCAGATCTCCGAACTTCTGCTCGCCCCGAAGGCGATGGAGGAACCCCACTTCCAGGTGGCAGCCGTAGAGATCCCCGGCGAACCCGGGCAGGTGGGTTTCCACGGTCAGCTCGAAGCCCTGGAAGGTCGGCTTCATGCCCACGTTGGTGAGCCCGCGCATGCACTCGGCCAGATGGGCTCCCCGCACTTCGGTGACATAGACGCCGTTGGCGGGCAGCTGCTCCTGCTCCCAGGCCAGGTTGGCGGTGGGAAAGCCGAGGTGCCGGCCCCGGCGGGCGCCTTCCACCACCACTCCGGTGAGGGTATAGGGGTGGCCCAGCAGGGCCGCGGCGGCCTCCACCTCGCCGGCCTCCAGGGCCTTGCGGATGCGGGTGGAGGACAGGTAGCCGCCGTCCGGGGCGCGCAGGGCGTGGCCATGGATTTCGCAACCGGCGTCCTGGCCCCAGGCGGTCAGCGTCTCGAGATCGCCGGCCCGGTCCTTGCCGAAGCGGAAGGCTTGGCCCACGTGCAGTTCCACCGGGCTGAGGACCTGCTTGAGCCCCTCCAGGAAGGCTTCCGGACTCAACTCGGAGAAGGTCCGGCTGAAGGGGATGACCCACGCCAGATCCATTCCCGCCGAGGCGAACGCGGCCAGCCGCTGGGCCAAGGTCATCAGCAGTTTCGGCCGGCGCTCGGGCGCCACGATCATGGCCGGATGCGGGTCGAAGGTGACCACGACGGCCGGCAGGCCCAGGGCCCGGGCCCGGAGCGCCGCCAGTTCCAGCACGGTCCGGTGGCCGGCGTGGACGCCGTCGAAATTGCCCAGGGTGAGGATGCAGGCGCCCTCGCGGGGGGCCTGTTCCAGGGTGTGCCGCCAGACCCTCATTTGCGCTCTCCTTGGGCCTTCGGCCAGGCCAGGCTGCCGGCGACGCAGGCCGCCAGGACCAGGACGATGACCAGCAGCGACACCTGGACCGGAATCTCGAACACCTTCGCCAGGCACATCTTCACCCCCACGAAGGCGAGGATGATGGCGAGCCCGGTCTGCAGCAAGTGGAAACGGTCGACCATCCGCGCCAGCAGGAAATAGAGGCTGCGCAGGCCCAGGATGGCGAAGATGTTGGAGGTGTAGACCAGGAAGGGATCCCGGGTCACCGCCAGCACGGCGGGGATGGAGTCCACCGCGAACACCAGGTCGGTGGCCTCCACGATCACCAGCAGCAGCAGCATGGGAGTCGCCAGCCGGCGCCGGTTGCGGACGGTCCAGAAGCGCTCGTAGCCGCCGTCGGGATCGTAGGGAACCAGCTTCTGGAACGCCCGGGCGATGCCGCCCCGGCGCGGGTCCCCGGCCGGCTTGTCCTTGGCCACCAGCATCTTCACTCCGGTGTAGACCAGGAAGGCGCCGAACAGGAAGATCATCCAGGCGAACCGGTTCAGCAGGGTGATGCCGGCCGCGATCATGATGGCCCGCAGGATCATCGCGCCCACCACGCCCCAGTAGAGCACCCGGTGCTGGTTGCGGACCGGGACCTGGAAGGCGGTGAACAGCAGCACGAAGACGAACAGGTTGTCGACGCTGAGGGACTTCTCGAGCAGGTAGCCGGCGAGGAACTCGGTGGCCCGCAGGCCGCCCATGGTCTTCCAGACGACCGCGTTGAAGAGCAGGGAGAGGGCCACCCAGACGAGGCTCCACCAGGCTGATTCCCGGAATGTGGGGGCGTGCGCCTTGCGGTTGAAGATGCCCAGGTCGAGCGCAAGCATGACCAGGATCAGCAGGTGGAAGCCCAGCCAGGCCCACCAGGGTGCGGAATCGAACATCGCCTGGAACAAGTTCCCTCCAAGGCCCCAGTTTAGCCGTGCTTCTTTCCGGCCGTCCCTGCGGTATGGTGGACCACTCGTCCTGTCCCCCTCTTCTGAAAGCGGCCGCCATGAGCATTCCCCGGTTCTTCGTCCCCCTCGCCGACCTGGTCCATGAGGGCACGCGGGTGCCCCTGGGCGCCGCCCAGGCCCGCCACCTCTGGGTCCTGCGGCTGCCCCAGGGCTCGGCCCTGGAGCTCGTGCTGCCCTCCGGGCCCTGGCGCGCCGAGCTGGCGGAAACCAGCAAGGACCAGGCCCTGGCCCGGCTGGTGGCTCCACTCAAGGAGGACCGGGAGCCGCCGGTCCCGATAACGGCCTACGTCCCGGTCACGGCCCAGCTCTCGCTCCTGGACGACCTGCTGCCGCCGCTGGTGGAACTGGGGGCCACGGCCATCCAGCCGGTGGTGTTCCGGCGCAGCGAGTACGATGCCGGCAAGACCGCGGCCCGGCTCGACCGCTGGCAGCGGATCATCCACGGGGCCTGCGAGCAGAGCCACCGCTCCAGGGTGCCGGCGTTCGCCGCGCCGCTGGCGTTCGAGGCCCTGCTGGAACTGCGTGCGGGCCAGCGCTGGGTGGCCCACGAGGTGCCTTCGGGCCGGGGCAACCCGACCCTGACCCGGGATCCCATCAGCTTCACCAGCGGGCCGGAGGGCGGCCTCAGCGATGGCGAGTTCAGCGCCCTCGCCGCCGCCGGCTGGCAGGCGGTGCACCTGGGCGGCAGCATCCTCCGGGCGGTCACCTGTCCGGTCGCTCTGATGGGGGCGATCCGCTTCCAGCTTCCATAGTCTATAGTGGTCACCGCCGGCTTCGGCCGGCGGAACGTCAGGAGATGAACATGCGCCATACACGTCAAATTGTTTATGGAATGCTGGCGGCGGTGGGGGCGGTGGCGGGAGCCACCAACCTGCAGGTCGGCATGCCGGCCCCGGCCTTCAAGGCCCAGGACCAGAACGGGGAGACCGTGAGGCTCGCTGATTATCTGGGCAAGTCCAATGTGATCCTGTACTTCTACCCCAAGGACGGCACCCCCGGCTGTACCGCCGAGGCCTGCTCGCTGCGGGACGGCTACCATGCCATCCAGGCGGCCGGCGCGGTGGTCCTGGGGGTGAGCGCCGATTCGGTGGGACGCCACGCGGACTTCGCCAAGAAGCACCAGTTGCCGTTCTCGCTCCTGGCCGATCCCGGCGGAGTGGAGCTGATCAAGCCGTACGGGGTGTGGGTGCCGGTCATCGGGATCGCCTCGCGGGTCACCTTCATCATCGACAAGTCGGGAACCATCAAGGACATCGTCACCAAGGTCAACACCGGCGCCCACGACCAGCAGGTCCTGGAGAGCCTGAAGAAGCTGCTGTAGCGCCGGAACCGGGGTTCAGGGCTGGGCGCAGATGTCGACCATGCGCCGCTCGGGACGCCTGGCCCAGCTGCCCTGGTGGTAGGCGAACCCGGCCAGGAGCGGGAAGGTGAGGGTGGCCTCGCCGTAGACCATCTGTTCGTAGGTGGTGGAAACCTTGCCCCAGGAGCTGGCCTCCTTGAGGGTCGAGCCGGAGAGGGCACCGTCCCGCTCGTCGGCGACGGTGAGCTGGATGGCGTACTTGTGCATGGGCGCCTCGTGGCCCAGCAGCTCGGCCGCCACCACGGTGTCCTGGGCGAAGTTCTTGGGCACCCCGCCGCCGATCATGAGCAGCCCGGTCTCCTTGCAGGCGAGCTTGACCCGGGTCAGCTCCAGGAAGTCCCGGGCGCTGTCCAGGGTCATGCAGTGGCCCGGACGGGCCACCTGGTGCATGACGAAGCCGAACCCGGCCGAGCAGTCGCTGAAGGCGGGGCAGAAGATCGGCACGCCCTTCTCGTAGGCGGCCCGGACGATGCTGTCCTCGCCCAGGTCGCGGGCGTGCAGGTAGCGGCCCATCTCCTGGATGAACTCCCGGCTGGAATAGGGCCGCGGCTCAAGGCTGTCGGCGATCTGGCCGATGGTCTGGTCGCACACCCGCAGCTGGTCCTCGTCGATGAGGGTGTCGTAGATGCGGTCGATGGCCAGGTCCCGCAGCTGGTTGTCGTCCAGGGTGACGCTGCCCAGGTAGTGCTTGAAGCCCAGGGCCTCGAAGAAGTCCTGGTCGACGATGTTGGCGCCGGTGGAGACGATGGCGTCCACCATGTTGTGGCGCACCAGGTCCAGGATCACCTGCTTCAGGCCGGCGGAGACCAGGGAGCCGGCCAGGGTGAGGATCACCCCGCAGTCGGTCTCGGCCAGCATCATGTCGTAGATGCGGGCGGCCCGGTTGAGGTTGCGCGCCTGGAAGGCCATGCGCTCCATGGCGTTCACCAGCGGACGGGGATCGAAGGCCTTGATGTCGATGTGCGCGATCGGGGTCACGAGCAGATCGGACTTGACCAGGGACGGGTTTTTCATGACGGACTCCAGACGACCTGTGATTCCCGGTGGTCCAGGTCGAGCGTTCCCACTGGGGACGCCCTACGGTTGCGTGGCCGCAATCCGCCATCGGAGCGCCGGGTGGCTGGTGGACTTGAATTCTACTTCCACCCGGGCCGATCCGCAATTGGCATCGACAACAGGCTATTGAACCAATTAGCTGCGTGCGGAAGGGGTTTAGGGCACACTCAAGGCATGGCCCCGGATCGGTTCGATCTCCCCACTGCGTTCGTAGACTCGCCGGAGGCGCTGGCGGAGGCCCTGCCCCATTGGTTTGCGGCCAATCTGCTGGCGGTGGACATCGAGTGCAGCCTCACCGGGTTCCACCACTGCGTGCTGGCCCTGCTGCAGGTGGCCACCCACGACCGGGCCTGGCTGGTGGACCCCCTGGCCATCCCCCAGCTCATGCGCCCCGCCCTGCTGGCCATGGCCGAGGTGCCCTGGATCGTCCACGATTTCTCGGGGGACGGCATCGTCTTCAAGCGGGTGTTCGACGTGGTGCCGGACTCGGTGATGGACACGATGCTCCTGGCCCGGGCCCTGGGCTATCCCCAGCCCGGCCTGAAGACCATGGCCCGGCTGAAGCTGGGCCTGGAGATCCCCAAGGAGGAGCAGGACTCCAACTGGATGCACCGGCCCCTGCGGGAGGCCCAGATCAGCTACGCCGCCCGGGACGCCACCCTGCTCCTGCCCCTGCTGCGCACCCTGGCGGAAGAGGCCGGGACCAAGCGGCTCGACCCGGAAGTGGGTCCGCGCCTGGCCGCGCTGCCGGGCGAAATGCGCCGGCTCATCCACCGGGTCCGCCACTACCAGGCGCCGGACAACAACCCGGTGCTCGACAAGATCCGCCACCTGGGCCTGGGCGAGGCGGCCCTCGAGAAGGCCCGGAAGCTCACCGAGCTCCGCCACCGCTGGGGCAACCAGGGGGACGTGGCCGCGGTCATGGAACTGGGCAACCGCTGGATCGTGGCCCGGCTGGAGCACCCCCCCGCCAGCAAGGAGGCCCTGGAGCGCTGCATGCCCAATCCGCGCTTCCGCCGGACCCGGCTGGAAGCGCTCTGGGAAATTCTGGGCGAACGCTAGGTCGATTGTCAGTTGCCGGTACGGCGGAGGGCCCATGGTCGAGAACGACCCCATCATCAGCTTCCCCCTCGGTCTCGTGGGGTTCCCCGAACACACCGCGTTCCGGCTGCTGGAACCGGCCGACGGCTATCCGTTGAAATTCCTCCAGTCCACCCTTGACCCCGAGGTCTCCTTCAGCTGCATGGACGCCGCGGCGGTCAAGCTCGACTACGAGGTGCCCCTGGATGCCGAGACCTCCGCGGCGCTGGCGCTGGCGGCCGAGGAGGACGCGCTGGTGCTGGCGATCGTGGCGGTGCCGGCCGAGGAGCCGCGGCGGATGACCGCCAACCTGGCCGGTCCACTGGTGATCAACGCCCGCACCCGGGTGGGCTGCCAGGTGGTGCTCGACTCCCGGGTCTACCCCCGGGAGTTCCAGGTGTTCGCCCCCCGGGAGGACACCGTCCTGAGCTTCCCGAAGGGGCTGATCGGCTACCCGGAACTGACCGCCTACCGGTTGATCGAGCCCGAGGACGGCTATCCCCTCAAGTTCCTGCAGGCGGTGGCACAGGAGGACGTCTCGTTCGTCTGCATGGACGCCGTCGCGATCAAGGCGGACTACGTGGTGCCCATGAGCGAGGAGGAAGCCAATGACCTGGCCATCGAGGCCCCGGAGGACGCGCTGATCCTGGCGGTGGTAGTGATCCCGGCGGACCCGAACCAGATGACCGCCAACCTGGCCGGTCCCCTGGTGATCAACACCCGCACCCTGCAGGGCCGCCAGATCGTTCTCAACATCGACAAGTACCCCTTGGCTTATCCTGTCTTCTCGGGAAAGTAGGCGCCCATGCTGGTGATCACCCGCAAGCTGGATCAGTCAATCATCATCAACGGCAACGTCGAGGTGAAGGTCACCGGCATCACCAAGGACGGGGTCCGGCTCGGGATCATCGCCCCGCGGGAAGTGGAAGTGCACCGCCGGGAGGTGTTCGAGGCCATCGCCGAGGCCAACCGGGCCGCCGTGGCCCGCAGCCAGCTGGCGGCTCCGGCGGTCCAGGACGCGGCCGCCCTGCTCCGGGCCCGGGCCGGCCGGCACGCGATCAAGAAAATCTAGGATTTCTTCAGGTAGGGCTTGAGGAACTGGCCGGTGACGCTGGCCTGGTTCTTCGCCACCTGCTCGGGGGTGCCCTGGGCGATGATGCTGCCGCCCTGGGCGCCGCCCTCGGGGCCGAGGTCCAGGATCCAGTCGGCGGTCTTGATGACGTCCAGGTTGTGCTCGATGACGATCACCGTGTTGCCGGCCTCCATCAGCCGCTCGATGACTTCCAGCAGCTTCTGGATGTCCTTGAGGTGCAGGCCGGTGGTGGGTTCGTCGAGGATGTAGACCGTTCGTCCAGTCGGTCGCTTGGAGAGCTCCTTGCCCAGCTTGACCCGCTGGGCCTCGCCCCCGGACAGGGTGGTGGAACTCTGGCCCAGCCGGATATAGCCCAGGCCGACGTCGGTCAGGGTCTGCAGCTTGTTGGCCAGCACCGGGATCGGCCCGAACAGCGCCAGGGCCTCCTCCACGGTCATGGCCAGCACGTCGGAGATGCTCTTGCCCTTGTAGTGGACCTCGAGGGTCTCCCGGTTGTAGCGCTTGCCTTTGCACTGCTCGCAGGTGACGTAGATGTCCGGCAGGAAGTGCATCTCGATCTTCAGGACGCCGTCGCCCTCGCACTTCTCGCAGCGGCCGCCCTTCACGTTGAAGCTGAACCGGCCGGCGGCGTAGCCCCGGGCCTTGCTCTCCGGCAGCTGGGCGAACAGCTCCCGCAGCGGGGTGAACAGGCCGGTGTAGGTCGCCGGATTGCTCCGCGGGGTCCGCCCGATCGGCGCCTGGTCGATGTCGATGACCTTGTCCACGTGCTCCAGGCCCTTGATGGCCTTGTGCCGGCCGACCACGTGGGCCCCCTGGTGCAGCTGGTTGGCCAGGGCCTTGTAGAGGATCTCGTTGACCAGGGTGCTCTTGCCGGAGCCGGAGACGCCGGTGACGCAGGTGAACAGGCCGATCGGGAAGGCGGCGTCCACCCCCCGCAGGTTGTTCTCCCGGGCCCCCAGCACCTGGATCTGGCCCCGGGCGGCCTGCCGGCGGGTCCGCGGCACCCGGATCTGGTCGGTGCCCCGCAGGAACGCCCCGGTGATGGAGGCCTCGCTGCGGCCGATCTCCTCCGGGGTGCCCTGGGCCACCACGTAGCCGCCGTGCTCGCCGGCGCCGGGGCCGAGGTCGACCACGTGGTCCGCGGCCAGGATGGTCTCCAGGTCGTGCTCGACCACCAGCACGGTGTTGCCCAGGTCGCGCATCTCCTTGAGGGTGTGCAGCAGCTTCTGGTTGTCCCGCTGGTGCAGGCCGATGCTGGGCTCGTCCAGCACGTACATGACGCCCTGGAGCTTGGAGCCGATCTGGGTGGCCAGGCGGATGCGCTGGCCCTCGCCGCCGCTGAGGGTGGCGGCGGACCGGTCCAGGGTCAGGTAGCCCAGCCCCACGTCGTCCAGGAAGCCCAGCCGCTCCTTGATCTCCTTCAGGACCTTCTCGGCGATGACCGCGTCCTTGCCCTGGAGGTCCAGCTGGTCGAACCAGGCCCGGGCCTCGGCGACGCTCAAGGCGGCGGTGGCGGCGATGTGCAGGCCGCCGATGAACACCGAGAGCACCTCGGGGCGCAGGCGCTGGCCGCCGCAGGCCTCGCAGGGGGTGATCCGCATGGACTCCTCCATCTCGGCCCGGATCTCCTCGCTGGAAGTCTCCCGGTAGCGCCGCTCCAGGTTGCCCACCACCCCCTCGAAGTTGTGCATGAACTCGTAGCGGTTGCCCTTGTTCTGGTAGACGAACTTCATCTTGCGGTCGAGCCCGTGCAGGATCACCTGGCGCACCTCGGCGGCCAGCTTCTTCCAGGGGGTGGCGAGGTTGAACGCCAGCGCCTTGGCCAGCTGCTCCAGGAACTGGCCGCGCCAGCCGTCCTCGCCCGCGCTCTTCCAGCCGCTGGCCTGGATGCAGCCCTGGCTGATGCTCAGGTCGGGGTTGGGCACGATCAGCTCTTCGGCGAACTGGCGCTTGAAGCCCAGGCCGTCGCAGGTGGTGCAGGCCCCGAACGGCGAGTTGAAGGAGAACGAACGGGGTTCCAGGTCCGGCAGGCCCAGGCCGAACCGCTGGCACTTCTGGTTGTTGCAGGCCAGCTTGGAGGAGAACAGGCGCTCCTGGCCGTCCACGTCCAGCAGGGCGGTGCCTTCGGCCAGGTTGCAGGCGATCTCCAGGCTGTCCGCCAGCCGGGTGGAGAGGCCCGGGCCCACCTTGAGCCGGTCGATGACCACCTCGATGCTGTGCTTCTTCTGCTTGTCCAGGTCGGGCACGCCGTCGGTGAGGTCGAGCATGGTCCCGTTGACCCGGGCGCGGATGTAGCCGCGCTTCATCAGGTCGGCCAGCAGCTTGCGGTACTCGCCCTTGCGGGCCCGCACCACCGGCGCCAGCAGCTGGATCCGGGTGCCCTCGGGCAGGGCCAGGATCTGGTCCGCCATCTCCTGGATGGTCTGGCTGGCGATGGCCTGCCCGCAGGCCATGCACACCGGCTTGCCGACCCGGGCGTAGAGCAGCCGCAGGTAGTCGTAGATCTCGGTCACCGTGGCCACGGTGGAGCGGGGATTCTTGCTGGTGGTCTTCTGCTCGATGGAGATGGCCGGGGAGAGCCCCTCGATGCTGTCCACGTCGGGCTTCTCCATCTGGTCCAGGAACTGCCGGGCGTAGGCGCTGAGGCTCTCGACGTAGCGCCGCTGGCCCTCGGCGTAGAGGGTGTCGAAGGCCAGGCTGGACTTGCCGCTCCCGGACAGGCCGGTGATCACCACCAGCTGGTTCCGGGGCAGGACCAGGTCGAAGTTCTTGAGGTTGTGCTCCCGCGCGCCTTTGATGTGGATGCAATCCATGGTGACCTCGACTCTGGAGTTTACGCTAATTTTTCGTTGCCGGGACGATCGTCTGGTCCCTGAACCTTAACCGCTTCCAGACGCAGGCCCGGCCGTACGCTTGGGCCCTGGAGAAAAGTACGGCGCTAGAATGGTCCCATGTACAGTGCGGAGCTCTCCATCCTGCTGCATCGGGCCCTTGTGGCCCGGGTCGAAGTTCTGATGAATAATTTGGCCGCGGAGGGCTGGCAGGAGCTGGCCGACGGGGTGCATGACACCCGGGTGGCCTCGCGCCGGGTGCGGGCGGTGCTGGACATGGTGGAACCCGCCCTCTATCCCCGGCTCAAGCGCCAGGGGGTGAAGCTCAAGCGGCTGACCCGGACCCTGGGCCGGACCCGGGAGATGGACGTGCACCTGGCCATCCTCACCGCGGTCGGGCTCCAGGTGCCGGACCTGGGCGGCAGCCCGGCCATGGAGCATGTCCTGGAGGTGGTGGAAGGCCACCGCCGGCGGGCCCGGAAGGCCATGCTCGGGGACCTGGCCGGGCTGAACCTGAAGCACCTGCCGCAGCTGCTGCAGGTGCCCAGCCTGCCCGACCCGTTCCGGGTGGACGACCTGACCGGGGACATCTGGTCCTGCCTGGCCCCCTGGCTGGACGGCGCCTTCGCCCCGGCGGTCCTGCTGGACGAGGAGGATGTCCCGGCGCTGCATGCCCTGCGGATCCGGGTCAAGCGCCTGCGCTATGCCCTGGAGGTCCTGGCCGCCGGCTTCCGCACCGCGCCGGAGGCCCAGCTGCGGCATCTGCACGCGCTGCAGACCGCCCTGGGCGACCACCACGACCTGGCGGTCCTGACCGCCCAGCTGCGGGAGCTGCACCAGGGCCTGGAGGCCCGCGACCGGCGGACCCTGGCCGCCGGAACCCTGGATATCCTCATCCATCTCGGCGAGGACCAGGCGATCGCCTTCGAGCAGTTCCGCGCCCTGGCGGTGGCGACCCGCAAGGAAACGTTCATCGACAGTCTCAGGCACGACCTCGGGTTGGAGCAGGAATCTGAAGGAAACCACCGGACATGAAGTTCCGCTCCTTCGCCTGGTTCCACAGCCTGCACGCCAAGCTGTTCACGGTGACCGCGCTGGTGACCAGCGTGCTTACGGTGGCGGTGGCCTTCTCCATCACCCGCAACAGCCGCCGGGAGCTGGAGAAGTACTCCCGGAACCTCTCGATCGAGACCTCGCAGGCGGTGGAGACCGAGATCCTGCAGCGCTGGAACCGCGACTTCCACGATTTCAAGGATCCCAGGAAGATCAAGGAGCTGCTCGAGAGCCTGGCCGGTCCCGACCGGAGCATCTTCCAGATCGATGTATTCCGGCGGCTGCCCACCACCAGCCAGGTGGCCCTGGTGGCCTCCTCCGAGGACGAGGACAAGGTGGAATGGGGCAAGGAGATCGGCAGCCACATGGAGATCGCCACGCCCCAGTCGGAGCTGGTGGAGCTGACCACCGGCACCCGGGCCTGGAAGATCTACCTGCCGATCCGCAACCCCAGGCCCAAGCAGCCCCCGCTCGGCCTCATCCGCGCCTACTGCGACCTGGAGCGCTGGGAGACGGTCTGGGAGAACAACCTCAACAACACGCTCCTGCGCCTGCCCATGGTGATCCTGGGCGAATTCATCCTGCTCTGGGTGATCCTGGGCTCGGTGGTGAGCGAGCCGATCGCCTCCATCACCGCGGCCATGAGCCGGCTGGAGCAGGGCGACCCGTCGGCCCGGGCCGATGTCCGCAGCACCAACGAGCTGGGGCTCATCGCCAACCGGTTCAACCTCATGGCGGCCCAGCTGGAGATCGCGGCGCAGGAGCGGGAGACCCTGATCGAGGAGATCCAGGGGCTGAACGCCGGCCTGCAGAGCCGGATCCAGGAGGCCCTGGCGGCCCTCCAGGGCAAGAACCAGGAACTCGAGCGGCTCATGGAGGGCAATGCCCTGCTGCGGGAGGAGCTCAGCCAGCAGGAACGGCTGGCGGTGGCCGGCCAGCTCACCGCGGCCTTCGCCCACGAGGTGGGCACCCCGCTCAACCTGGTGAACAGCCATCTGCAGCTGCTCCAGGGCCAGGGCGACCTCAACGAGAAGGCCCGGGAGCGGCTGGCGGTCATCCATGGCCAGATCGAGCGGGTGGGGGACATCGTCCGCAAGATGATGGACCTGACGCGCCGGCCCGGGATCCAGCAGGAAGCGGTGGCCCTGGGCCCCCTGGTGGCCGACCTGCAGCGGCTCTGGAGCCCCACCCTGGCGCTCCACGGGGTCAGCTTCGACTGGACGGCGCCGGACCCCTGCGTGCTGTTCGTGGACCGCAAGCAGATGGAACAGTTGTTCATCAACATGGTGAACAACTCGGTGGACGCCATGCCCGAAGGCGGCCAGCTGCACCTCAGCGCCCAATGGGACGACGCCGGGGCGCGCTGGCTGATCCGCCTGGGCGATACCGGCAGCGGCATCCCGCCGGAGCTGCTGGGCAAGGTGTTCCGGCCCATGTTCACCACCAAGCCGGAAGGCAAGGGCACCGGGCTGGGCCTGGCCATCTGCCGGGAGATCGTCCGCGCCCACGGCGGCGAGATCCACATCGAGAGCGAAGAGGGCAAGGGCACCACCCTGACTTTCGCCCTGCCCGGGGTGCCCGGCCTGGCCGCCCCAACGGCGGGCGAGCCGTTCCCGGCCTGAGCCGCTAGACTGTTCCTGTTCACTTCCTTCCCGGGACCCCAGCCCATGCAGAAAATTCGAAAAGCGGTCATCCCCGTGGCCGGGCTCGGCACCCGGTTCCTGCCCGCCACCAAGGCCCAACCGAAAGAGATGCTGCCCCTGGTGGACAAGCCGGTGATCCAGTATGTGGTGGAGGAAGCCATCCACGCCGGCATCGAGAACATCATCCTGGTGACCGGCCGGGGCAAGCAGGCGATCGAGAACCACTTCGACGTGGCCTACGAGCTGGAGGACGCCCTCCGGAGCCGCGGCCGGACCGCGGCCCTGGAGCAGGTCCAGAGCATCACCCGGCTCGGGGAGTTCGCCTACGTCCGCCAGGGCGAGCCCCTCGGGCTGGGCCACGCGGTGCTCTGCGCCCACCACACGGTCGGCGACGAGCCGTTCGCGCTGCTCCTGGGGGACGACGTGTTCGACGAGGCCGATCCGGCCCTGGGCGCGCTCATCGCCGCCTTCGCCGCCACCGGCAAGTCGGTGGTGGGGGTGCAGGAGGTGCCGCCGGCCCATGTCTCCCGCTACGGCATCGTCAACCCGCCCGGACCGGAACCCGCCACCTGGTGGGAGGTCGACCGGATCGTCGAGAAGCCGAGTCCCGGCCTGGCCCCCAGCCGGTGGGCGGTGGTGGGGCGCTACGTGCTCACGCCCGACGTCTTCGACTACCTCCGGAAGCTCCAGCCCGGGGTCGGCGGCGAGTACCAGCTCACCGACGCGCTGGCCGCCATGGCCGCCCACGGGAACCTGGTGGCCGCCCCGATCCCGGCCCGGCGCTTCGACACCGGCGACAAGCTGGACTACCTCAAGGCGAACGTGGAGTTCGGGCTGAAGCGGGCCGACCTGGGCGCGCCGTTCCTGGCCTATCTCAAGGAACTGGTGGCCAACCGGTAGGAAATCCCGGAGTCCGACTCCGGGATTTCCGGAATTATTCGTAGCGCAGCGCCTCGATCACGTCCAGCCGGGAGGCCTTCAGGGCCGGCAGGAACCCGGCGGAGATGCCCACCAGGGCGCTGAAGCCCAGGCCCAGGCAGACCGCCCAGGGGGCCAGCACCGCCGGGGTGGCGGTGAAGCTGCCCAGGCCGCGGATGGTCCCGACCGCCAGCAGGATGCCGAAGCTCCCGCCGAGCAGCGCCAGGACCACCGCCTCGGCCAGGAACTGGGCGAGGATGCTGCGCCGGAGGGCGCCCAGGGCCCGGCGGATGCCGATCTCCCGGGTCCGCTCGGTGACCGTCACCAGCATGATGTTGGAGATCCCGATCCCGCCCACCAGCAGGGAGATGCCGGCGGCCATGGCCAGGAACAGGGTCAGCACATCCGCCTGCCGGGTCATCAGCTTCACCAGGTCGTCCTGCTTGCGGATGGTGAAGGGGGACTCCTCCCCCTCGCGCACCCGCAGCCGCTGCCGGAGCAGGGCCTGGATCTCGGTCTCGGCCTGCTGGGCCCGGCCTTCCCGGGCGCTCACCAGCAGGTTCTGGATCTTGTCCCGGCCCATGAGCTTGTGCATCACGGTCGAATAGGGCGCGATCACCACGTCGTCCTGGTCGCCCATCATGCCGGCGCCCTTGCTGGCCAGCACCCCGAGCACCTCGAAGGGCAGCTTGCCGACCCGGATCGACTGGCCGACGGGGTCCTCGCCGCCGGGAAACAGGTTCTTCACCACGGTCGAGCCCAGGAGGCAGACCTTGGCCTGGACCTTCACCTCGCTCCGGGTGAAGCAGCGGCCGTCCTTGAGCTCCCATCCCTGGATCCGGGCGAACCCCTCCCCGGCGCCCTGGATGCTGGTGAGGTAGCTGCTGTTCTGGAAGATGGCTGGCTGGGAGGTCCGCACCTGGGGCGTGGCCCCGGCCACGCTGCCGGGGCCCAGCTCCTCCTCGATCAGGGCCGCGTCCTCCTCCCGCAGGACTTCCAGCGCCCCCACCGCCATGGGCCCCATCCGGCTGTTGGCGGCGCTGCCGCCATTGAAGATGATGAGGGTGTTCGCCCCCATGTTCTGGATGATGGCCAGGGAGGCGTCCTTGGAACCGGTGCCGATGCCGATCATCACGATCACCGAGCCCACGCCGATGATGATGCCGAGCATGGTGAGCACGGTCCGGGCCCGGTTCCGGGTGAGCGAGACCAGGGCCAGCCGCAGGCATTCCCGCAAGGTCATGGCATGGCCCTCAGTGCCCGGGCGGCGGGGGGCCGCCCGCGCCCGGACCGGTGAGCGGCTGGGCCGCGGCCGCGGCCGGCTGGGCGCTGTCCTGGCCGACCAGGACGGCCTGCCCTTCCCGGAGGCCGGGGCCGGCCACCTCGGAGTAGGGGGTGCCGCTGACCGCCACGGTCACCGGCACCGCCCTGGGGGCCCCGCGCTCCAGCACCCAGAGCTTGTCCCCGGCCGGCCCCGGCAGGCCCGGGTTGAAGCGCAGGGCCAGGTTGGGCGCCCGCAGGACCGCCTTGCGGTCGGCGGTCAGGATGCTGACATTGGCGGTCATGCCCGGGAACAGGGCCCATTCGCCGCGGCCGGCGCCGGGCCCGGCCCCCGGGGCGGCGGCGCCGGGCCGGGCCTGCCCCCGGGGCACATTGGCCACCTCCAGGACCACCACGTAGGTCACCACGTTGCTGGTGACGGTCGGGTTGAGCTGGATCTCCCGGACCCGGCCGCGAAAGCGCAGGCCGGGGTAGCTGTCCACCGTGAACTCGGCCTCCTGGCCCTGCTCGATCTGGCCGATGTCGGCCTCGTCGATGGCCACCTGGACCTTCATCCGGGACAGGTCCTGGGCGATGATGAAGAGGCTCGGGGTGCTGAAGCTGGCCGCGACCGTCTGGCCCACCTCGACCACCCGCGAGACCACCACCCCGTTCACCGGGGCGGTGATGGTGCAGTAGCCGAGGTTGATCCGGGCCCGGTCCAGGTCCGCCTTGGCGGCCTCCAGGTCGCCCAGGGCGGCTTCGCAGGCGGCCGACCGGGTCTCCAGGTCGGCGGCGGCGATCAGGTTCTCGGCGGCCAGCCGCTGGTTGCGCGCCAGGTCGGCGCGGGCGTGGTCCCAGGCGGACTGGGCCTTGCGCAGGGCGGCCCGGGCCTCGGCCAGCTGGGTCTCCAGCACCGCGGAATCGATCCGGGCGATGACCTGGCCCCGCTTCACGACGCTGTTGAAATCGGCGTAGAGGTGGGTGACCACCCCGGAGACCTGGGTGCCCACCGAGATCTGGGTCAGGGCGTTCAGGGTGCCGGTGGCGGTCACTTTGCGGCTCACCTCGCCCCGGTCCAGGCTGGCGGTGCGCCAGGTGACCTGCGGCTTCGGCCGGAACGAGGCCCAGCCGGCGGCCCCCAGCAGGACCAGGGCCAGGGGAATTCCGGACAGCAGGCGTTTTCTCATCGATCAGGTTCCAGGCCCCTGGGGGGATCTCGGCCCCAGGCGCGTTCCTAGAGGATAGGAGGAGGCGCGCCTCCTTCGCCCGGCCGGCGCGCCGGATCGGAGCCGCCCACCGCTGAACGTTGATCTGGAGCCGGTGAATGGATTCCGGACCCCTGGCTCGGGTCCGCCCGGATCAGCCCCGCTCGATCAGCAGGTGCAGGAGGGTCACCGCCGCCGGGGTGATGCCGGGGATCCGGGAGGCCTGGCCGAGGGTCTCCGGCCGGTGGCGCAGGAGCTTCTCCTTCACCTCGGTGCTGAGGCCGGCCAGGTGCTCCACCCGGAAATCCACCGGGATGCGCACGTGGTCCCAGGCCCGCTGGCCCTCCAGCAGCCGGGCCTCGCGGGCCTGGAAGCCCTGGTAGCGCAGTTCGAACAGCAGCAGGTCGCGCTCGCGCTCCGGATCCCAGGGTCCGGGCCCGGACCCGCCGGGCAGCAGCGCCAGGGCGGCGTCGGCCAGGGCGTCGGTGATCTGCTGGCGCCGGAACAGGTCGGCCAGGGTCATGCCCGAGGCCAGGGTGAGCCCGGCTTCCTGGGCGATGGCGCCGAACGGCGAGGTGGCGGCGACCCAGGCGCCGGCGCACTGCTCCCGGAGCTGGACCCTCCGGGCCTGCCGGGCTTCCACCTGGCCCAGCTCCTCGGGGGTCAGGGCCGCCACGGTCCGGGCCACCTCCAGCAGGCGCCCGTCGGCCAAATCGCAGGCCAGCCCCAGGCGGTGTTCGGCCCGGGCGGTGAGCATGCGGTAGGGCTCATCGGTTCCCTTGGTGACCAGGTCGTCGACCATCACCCCCAGGTAGGCCTGGTCCCGGCCCAGCACCACCGGTTCCTGGCCCCGCAGCCAGCGCACCGCGTTGATCCCGGCCAGGATGCCCTGCCCGGCCGCCTCCTCGTAGCCGGTGGTGCCGTTGATCTGGCCGGCGAACCAGACGCCCTCGAGTCCGGCCATGGACAGGTCCCGGTTCAGCTGGAGCGGATCGAAGCTGTCGTATTCGATGGCGTAGCCGGGGCGCAGGATCTCGGCGGCTTCGAACCCGGGCAGGCTGCGCACCATGCGCACCTGGACGTCCGGCGGCATCGAGGTGGACAGCCCGGCCAGGTAGACCTCCTCGGTCTCGAGGGAATCGGGTTCCACGAAGAGCTGATGGGTGGCCTTCTGCGGGAACTTGACGAACTTGTCCTCGATGGAGGGGCAGTAGCGGGGACCCACCCCCTCCACGTGGCCGCCGTACATGGAGGACCGGTGCAGGTTCTCCCGCACCGCCCGCTCGGTCTCGGCGGTGGTGTGGACGATGTGGCAGGGCACCTGGCGCTGCTGGATGCCCGGGCCGAAGAAGCTGAAGGGCCGCGGCCGCGCATCCCCGAACTGGGGCTCCAGGCGGCTGAAATCGATGGAGCCGGCGGCGATCCGGGGGCTGGTCCCGGTCTTGAGCCGGCGGGCCCGCAGGCCCAGGGCGCGCAGCTGCTGCGCCAGGTGGGTGGAAGCCGGCTCGCTGGCCCGGCCAGCCTCCAGCTTGCGCTCGCCGATGAGGATGCGGCCGTTGAGGAAGGTGCCCGAGGTGAGCACCACCGCCGAACAGGGGATGAACGATCCATCCAGCAGCTCCACCCCCTCCAGGCCCCGGGTGCCCTCCCGCCAGCGCAGGGCCGCGGCCATGCCCTGGCAGAGCCGGAGATTGGGCGTGTGCTCCAGCAGGCGCCGGGCGGCGATCCGGTACTGGACCCGGTCGGCCTGGGCCCGGGGCCCGCGCACGGCCACCCCCCGGCTGGCGTTCAGGATCCGGAAATGGATGCCGGTGGCGTCGGTGAGCCGGCCCATGGCCCCGCCCAGGGCGTCCAGCTCCCGCACCATGTGGCCCTTGCCCACCCCGCCGATGCTGGGATTGCAGCTCATCTGGCCGATCTGGTCCAGGTTCATGGTCAGCAGGGTGGTGGCGAACCCCATCCGCGCCGCGATGTGCGCCGCCTCGATGCCCGCATGTCCCCCGCCGATCACCACCACCCGCATGCCTGCTCCATGCCCAGGTGGACAGTCTAGGTCCTGTGATCAGGCAACGCCAATGCTGGGGGCCTGACCACGTGTTCGCTCGTGTCCCAACCTTTTGTCAGAGCCGTCCCGGTCGGTTGCTGTCGCAACCGACCCTGACGAAAATCCGGGACCTGGACCCTTACGAAGTCACGCTCCTAGGCGCCGGCCTCCGGCTGCTGGGCCTCGACTTCCTCGGCGCAGACCGGGCAGCTGCCCAGCCGGGCCTCCTTGACCTTGCGCTTGAGCTTGCCGGCCAGGTCCTTGATGTCGGACCGGAGGTCGGGCCCGGTCTTGGGGGTGGTCAGCGCCACCACCACGGCCCCCGCGGCGGCTCCCAGCAGGAAGAGCAGAATTCCGGTTCCCAGATTGCCATTCTCGTCGCTCATGGTCGGCCTCCTCAGGTTCAAGCCGGATCTGGCTTCCGGCGCATAAGGTTCAGCACGAATTTCAATCCGGTCAACAGGATTCCCAGCCAGGTGGGCAATTCGGCGTCCAGCGAGCCCTGCAGCTGCCCCAGCAGCCCGGAGGCGGCCCGGCCGATGCCGGCGGGCAGGTCCAGGCAGGCGTTGGCCTTGTCGGCCAAGGCGTCGGCCCGGGCGCTGATCTGGTGGATGTCCCCGGCGATCTGGTGGATGTCCTGCCGGGCGCTGTCGGCCAGCTGCTGCACCGAGGCGGCGGTGGTCCGCAGCTGGAGCAGCAGGTAGACCAGGCAGGCGCAGAGCACCACGAGGACCAGAGCCAATATGATCTGCAGCCACAAGGCCATGAAATCTCCCAGGCAGTACCTTAGAGTAGTGCGAGAAATTCGTAAAAGCTCCTCAATATCCGATTCGGACGACGCCAGTGGAAAGATTTGATGGGAGAATGGCCCGATGAGACAACGGCTGAACCTCGAGGAACGCAGGGAACGGCGGCGCCGGGTGGTGGCGCGCTCCAAGTTCGCCCTGCCCTCCTCGATCACCCTCATCTCGGTGCTCTGCGGGTTCTCCAGCGTGGTCATGTCCATCAATGCCGCGGGTGACCAGCCGAGCCACTACTTCACCTGGGCCGCGGGCCTGCTGGTGCTGGCCGGGGTGTTCGACGGCCTGGACGGACGGGTGGCCCGGGCCACCAACACGGCCACCGAGTTCGGGGTCCAGCTGGATTCCCTGGCGGACGTGCTGAGCTTCGGCATGGCACCGGCGATCCTCGCCTACCGCTACGGCTTCTTCGAGCTGGGCATGGCCAACCCCCAGCTGCGCGCGGTCGGCTGGGCCGCGTCCTTCTTCTTCATCGCCTGCGGCGCCCTGCGCCTGGCCCGGTTCAACGTCCAGGTCGGCTTCGTGGATTCCCGCTTCTTCGTGGGCATGCCCATCCCGGTCGGCGCCGCCTGCGTGGCGGCGGTGATCCTCTGCTGGCCCAATTCCCCCCATTCCATCGTCCATGCCTACCTGTTCGCCGGGGAGCTGTTCCTGGTGGGGCTGCTGATGGTCTCCAGCGTGCGCTTCCCCAGCTTCAAGAAGCGCTCCCACAAGCCCCACTCCGGCCAGTGGACCACCCTGGCGGTCCTGGTCATGCTGTCCCTGCTGGTGATCCTCCGGGAGAACTTCTTCCTGCCCTTCTGCGCCCTGTACCTGGGCATCACCATCTTCCTCAACCTGGGCTGGAAGCTGGGCTGGCGCGGCGTCGAGCCGCCCGTGGTGCATTCCCGCAAGGGCGAGGCGCCGGCGGAGGCGGTGGAGGGGTAGGAGGCTAGGAAGCCACCCGTTTCCGGGCCTTGGGCCGGGCGCCGGCCTTCTGGGGCACCGCGGCGCCGCCCACCACCTTCTGGCCGTCGGAGAGGGTCAGGTTCCAGCCCAGCCGGTCGCCCTTGCGCAGGCCGAGCCGGCCCAGGGTGCCGACCGGAAATTCGATGAAATGCCTGGCGGGGACGCTGCCGCCGTAGGTGGGGCAGTCGTCGCCCCGCATGGGCGAACAGGGGGGGGTGTTCGGGCTGGTCTCCACCACCGTCCCGTCCTCCTTGACCCACACCACGTCCAGGGAGATGAGGCAGTTCTTCATCCAGATCCGGTGATCGCCGTCCTCGTCGTAGAGGAAGAACATGCACCGGTCCCGGGCCAGGGACTGCCGGTACATGAGCCCCCGCTGCTGCTCCGTCGAGGTCCGGGCGACCTCCGCCAGGAACTTCTGGCCCTTGGCCACGACCAGGCCTCCGTCCGGCAGGCCGGGGCTGGCGGCAAGGAGGAGGCTCAGCAGCAGAGGGGTCATGGCGGCTCCGGCGAATGCACCATGGTAGCCGCGGAATCAGCTCTTCAGCCAGTCGACCACCCGGTGCAGGTCCGCCTCCTCGTGCCAGCCGTGGAACGCGATCCGCAGGTAGCCCTCCCGCACGGAACCGTACACCCCGCGCCGGAAGCCGCGCTGGAGCAGCTCCTGCAGGGCCTCCGCCGGCTGCTCCCCGTGGTGGAAGCAGAGGATCGGGCCCAGCCGGTCCCGGTCCAGCAGCCCGCGCAGGCGCTGGACCTCCCGGGCCCAGACCGGGACTCCGGCCAGGGCGTCCAGGAGGGCGCCCTGCAGCGCCCGCACGTGCTCGTTGATGGCGGGGATGCCGGCGAGATGCAGGGTCCGGAGCGACTCCAGGAGGCCGGCGCAGGCCACCACGTTCGGCGCGCCCGGCTCGAGCCGCCGGCCGTCCTCGAACCAGTGCCGCCGGCTGTCGGAGGCACTGCGCCCGGCGCCGGCGTCTTCCAGCGAGAGCCAGGTGCCGGTGGGGGCCAGGGTGCGCCGGAAGCCTGGATCGGTCCAGAGGAAGCCCTGGCCCTGGGGGGCCAGCAGCCCCTTGTGGCCGCCGGTGGCGAAGGCGCTGACGCCGTACAGGTTGGGAATCGCGGTCCCGGCGCCCTGGATGCCGTCGACCACCAGGTGGATGCCCCGCCGGCGGCAGGCCGAGCCCAGCCGCGGCAGGTCCAGCTTCAGGCCGTCCTGGAACCGGACCCAGGACACCGCCAGCACCCGGGTCCGGGGGCTGATGGCGTCGATCAGCCTGGCCTCGGGGTCGTCCTGGACGGTGGGCGCCGGCGCCTCCCCGGCGGCCCCGGCCCGCTGCCCTTCCCACAGGGGCGCCTCCCGGAACAGCACATTGCGGCTCTCCAGCGCCCTCCAGGGATAGACGTTGCTGGGGAATTCGCCCACCGGCACCAGCACCTCGTCGCCGGAGCGCCAGGGGAAGCCCTGGGCCACCGTGACCAGGGCGCTGGAGGTGTTGAGGCTCAGGCTGATGTCCCCGGGCTCCCCGCCCACCACCTTGGCGGCCTCCCCCCGCAGGGCTTCGGGAATGCCCAGGAACTCCTCCTCCCACTGCAGTTCCCAGGGCCAGAGCTCCTTGTGCAGCAGCCCCCGGATCGACCGCACCACCGACCTCGGCACCGGGCCGTCGGCGCAGTGCATGACCCAGAGATGATCGTGGTCCAGATGCAGGAGCGCCGGGTTGAGCGGCGGCGGGATCATGCCGGCCCCGGGCCCAGGAGGGCCTTCAGGCCCGCCGGGAAGACCGTTTCCACGACCTGCCGCACGGCCTGGGCGTACTGCTGGATCTCCCACTGGGCGTGGCTGTCGGTGCGCAGCCGGATGAAGTGGGCGGCCGCCTGGAGGCTCACCGTCCAGTAGACCTCCGAATAGAGCCCCAGGGGCAGCAGGCAGCGGGCCTGCTCCCGGCAGACCCCCAAGGCGATCAATTCCTTGTATTGAGCGACGGCATTGCGGCAAGCGGCCAGGAAGACCGCGTGGGCCTGGACCGCCGCCGCGCCCTCCACCTCCCCTTCGGAACCCTGCTTGTTCACCTTGGCCTGGCGCCGGAACAGTTCGGGCACATAGAACTCGTCCTCCTTGAATTCCACGTAGCGGCCGGAGATCTCGTTGAACTCGCTGGCGATCCGGTGCTTCATCCACTGGCGGAACACGAAGATGGGGGCCTTCACGTGGAAGGTCAGGGCGGTGTGCCGGAACGGCGAGGTGTGGTCGTGCTCGGCCAGGTAGGTGATCAGCTTGGCGTCGGCCTCGTCGAAAACCTCCTTGCGCTTGCCGAAGGAGACCCGGGCCGCGTTCACCACGCTGAGATCCGAGCCCATGTGGTCGATCAGGCGAACGAATCCGCGATCCAGGACGGGATGGTCTTGCTGGGGCATGCCGACTCCAATTCGCCTCCAGTGTAACCTCTGCACCAGACCCTGGCGTCAGCCGTGCGATAATGGGAACGCTTGGCAGGCGACCCGCGCTCCGTCCCCCTGGAAGGGATCCGGCCGGAGCGCATTCCCTGAGCCCGCCAGCCAGGAGATCCCTATGAAATTTTTCATCGATACCGCCAACGTCGCCGAAATCAAGCGCATCAACGAGTGGGGGATCCTGGACGGGGTGACCACCAATCCGAGCCTCATCGCCAAGGAGACCGGCAAGCCCTTCGAGGCCATCATCGAGGAGATCTGCGGCATCGTCAACGGCCCGATCTCGGCCGAAGTGCTGGCCCTGGACGCGCCGACCATGATCAAGGAAGGCCGGCTGCTCTCCAAGATCCACCCCAACGTGGTGGTCAAGGTCCCGCTCACCGCCGAGGGCCTCAAGGCCACCCACGCGTTCAAGGCCGAGGGCATCAAGACCAACGTCACCCTCTGCTTCAGCGCCACCCAGGGCCTCATGGCCGCCAAGGCCGGCGCCACCTACGTCTCCCCCTTCGTCGGCCGGCTGGACGACATCAACCTGGTGGGCATGGACCTGATCCAGGAGCTGGTGGAGATCTTCGCCAACTACGACCTGCCCACCAACGTCCTGGCGGCCTCCATCCGCAGCCCCCGGCACGTCACCGACGCGGCCCTGGCCGGGGCCCAGGTGGCCACCATCCCGACCAAGGTGTTCGACCAGATGCTGGCCCACCCCCTCACCGACCGCGGCATTGAAGGGTTCCTGGCCGACTGGAAGAAGGGCGGTCGCTGATAATCCTGGAATTCATGCATCCCGAGGGGTATAACGGGCCCGAGGTGGTCCATGACTCCAGAGGCCCGTGGTGAATTATTACTGACCTACGCGAAAGGGCCGGCTCTCCTGGAGGCGGCCCTTGAACGTTATCCCCAGGAATGCCTGGAGTTCCAGCCGGCGCCCGGCAAGTGGAGCATCCAGGCCATCGTCTTCCACCTGGCGGAGAGTGAAGTGCACGGCTACGTCCGCGGCCGGACCATCATCGCCGAACCCGGAGGCGGGGTGCTGGCCTTCGACCAGGACCGCTGGGCGGACAGCCTGGACGTGACCGCCCAGCCGCTGGGCGAGGCGCTGGAGCTGTTCCGGCTGCTGCGCGAGATCATGGCCCGCCAGCTCCGGGCCCTGCCCGAGGCCGCCTGGGGCCAGTTCATCCTGCACCCGGAACGGGGCCGGATCACCCTGGAGCGCTGGCTGGAACTCTACGTCGGCCACCTGGACACCCACCTCGCCCAGATGGCGCGCACCTACCAGGCGTTCCAGAAGAGCTAGACCCTCGGCAGTTCGATGTGGAAGCGGGTGCCCCGGCTTCAACATTCCGACTCAGTATGCGTTGGCCCTGGAATGGTGAAAAAGTTATAATGTTGCTTTTGCGCCCAGGAGTGCCAATGCCCCTTCAAGAAAAGATGGACACCCTCAGGTCGCGCTACGCTGCCGCCTTGAAGGGGGGCGGTCAGGCCAGGATCGACAAGCAGCACCAGGGCAACAAGCTGACCGCCCGGGAACGGATCGCGGCGTTCCTGGACGAGGGGTCCTTCGAAGAGGTGGATGCCCTGGCCATGAACCCCTTCGAAGGGGGCGAGCGGATCCCCGGCGACGGCGTCGTCACCGGCTTTGGCCGGGTGGATGGGCGGCCGGTGGCCATCTTTGCCCAGGACTTCACCGTCATCGGCGGCAGCCTGTCCCTCACCCATGCACGCAAGATCTGCAAGGTCATGGACATGGCCATGAAGGTCGGCTGCCCGGTGATCGGCTTCAACGATTCCGGCGGGGCCCGCATCCAGGAGGGGGTGAACTCCCTGGCCGGCTACGCCGAGATCTTCCTGCGCAACACCATGGCCTCCGGCGTCCTGCCGCAGATCTCCCTGATCATGGGCCCCTGCGCCGGCGGGGCGGTCTACAGCCCGGCCATCACCGACTTCATCACCATGGTGCGCAACACCAGCTACATGTTCGTCACCGGCCCGGAAGTGATCAAGGCGGTCACCCACGAGGACGTCACCAAGGAGGAGCTGGGCGGGGCCAGTGCCCACGGCTACAAGTCCGGGGTGGCCCACTTCGTGGTGCCGTCCGACCTGGCGGCCCTGGCCCACACCCGGGAGCTGCTCTCCTTCCTGCCCTCCAACAATTTGGGCCAGGCGCCCCGGCGGGCCTCGCTGATGGAGATGCCGCTGGAGAACCCGGACCTGGACGCGATCATCCCCGAGGATCCCAGCAAGCCCTATGATGTCCGCAACCTCATCAAGGGCATCGTCGACGACGCCCACTTCTTCGAGGTGATGGAGGCCTACGCCGGCAACGTCGTGGTCGGGTTCTCCCGCATGGACGGGCGCAGTGTCGGCATCATCGCCAACCAGCCGGCGCACCTGGCCGGGGTGCTGGACATCGCCTCCAGCGAGAAGGGCGCCCGGTTCGTGCGCTTCTGCGACTGCTTCAACATCCCCCTGATCGTGTTCGAGGACGTGCCGGGCTTCCTCCCCGGGGTGCACCAGGAGCACGGCGGGCTGATCAAGAACGGCGCCAAGCTGCTCTACGCCTTCTGCGAAGCCACCGTGCCCAAGCTCACCGTGATCACCCGCAAGGCCTACGGCGGGGCCTACATCGTGATGGCCTCCAAGCACATCCGGGCCGACTTCAATTTCGCCTACCCGACCGCGGAGATCGCCGTCATGGGCGCCGAGGGGGCCGCCAACGTCCTCTACGCCAAGGAGATCGCCAAGGCCTCCGATCCGGTGGCCAAGCGCGCCGAGATCATCGGCGAGTACAACGAGAAGTTCGCCAACCCCTACGTCGCCGCCGGCCTGGGCTACGTGGACGAGGTCATCATGCCGCGCGAGACCCGCAAGAAGCTGCTCCGGGCCCTGAACCTCCTGGAGACCAAGCGCGAATCCATGCCCCCCAAGAAGCACGGGAACATTCCCCTCTAGGACTTTTCCGAGCACCGCCCATGGCGACCCTCCTGCACGGACCCGCCGGCACCCTGCGCAACGGCTGGAAGGCCGCCCTGTTCGTGCTGCTGGCCTGGACCTGCAACGGCACCGTGTTCACCCTACGGGCCGGCCTGCCCTGGCTGGCCGACCATCCGGCCCTGGCCCCGGCCCCCTGGTTCTCGTTCCTGGCCTTCCTCGGCGCCACCTGGCTCTGCCTGGAAGGCGAGGGGCGGCGCCTGGCCTCGGTCGGCCTGGGCCTGGGCCGGCGCTGGGGCTGGCAGCTGCTGGCCGGCGCCGCCGGCGGCGGGGCGCTGATGGCGCTGATGGCGCTGGGCGGCTTCCTGGCCGGCGGCTTCCATCTCCGGCTGAACCCGGCGGCCTCCCTGGCCGGCCTCCTGGCCGGGGGCTGGTTCTACCTGGCGGTGGCCTGCAGCGAGGAACTGCTCTTCCGGGGCTACCTGTTCCAGCGCCTGGAACGCGGGCTCGGCCCCTGGCCGGCCCAGGTGCTGCTGGCCCTGCTGTTCGCCGCCCTGCACTGGGGCAACCCGGGCATGTCCGGCCTGACCCGGGCCTGGGCCAGCCTCAACATCGCCATCGCCGGCATCCTGCTCGGCCTGTGCTATCTCCGCACCCGCAGCCTGGCGCTGCCCATCGGCCTGCACCTGGGCTGGAACTGGACCCAGGGGACGCTGCTGGGCTTCGGCGTGAGCGGAATCCCCAACCCCGGCTGGTGGACCCCGGTCTGGCACCGCCGGGCGGCCTGGTTGGCCGGCGGCAGCTTCGGCCTGGAGGCCAGCCTGATGTGCACCGGCATCTGCCTGGCGGCCTGCCTTGCGCTGGCCCGCGCGCTACCGGAAACCCGACCGGATCAGTAAAGTATTTAGCTATCATTGAAAATTTTTGTTCATGAAGAAAATTTCTTGACCATGCCGTCCTTTGTCTCTAGAATCGGTCCTGGATTACTAGGTCTTTATATAACAATCGTTTCGGCGAGATGTGGCAGTCTGAGGGAGGGTCCGCATGCTCCCCATGTTCAAGTCTGCAAGGATCGATATCCAGGATGTTTCGATGGGTGGCCCGCGGAGCGGCCCGCCGGTGCCGGCGGTGGACCGCCATCCCGGCCCCGGCCGGCGGCGGATCCCCCCAGGCGTTTTCTAGCCAGACCCCCCAAGGCCCCAATGCAGTCGCAGGAGATGGCACCATGGAGTTCACGCTCAACGGCCGGACCAGACAGTACGACGAAGATCCCGCGACCCTCCTGCTGGGCTGGCTGCGCGACGTGGCCGGGCTGGTGAGCCCCAAGGACGGCTGCTCGGGCGAGGGCATCTGCGGCTGCTGCACGGTGCTGGTGGACGGCAAGCCCCGGCTCAGCTGCCGCATGGCCATGAAGGACGTGGAAGGCAAGGCCGTCACCACCCTGGAGGGCCTGCCCCAGGCCGAACGGGACGCCTTCGCCGACGGCTTCGTGGCCAAGGGCGGGGTCCAGTGCGGCTTCTGCACCCCCGGGATCGTCATGAAGGCGGCCGCCCTCCTGCACCAGAACCCCAACCCGACCCGGGCCGAGATCACCGCCGGCCTGAACGGCAACCTCTGCCGCTGCACCGGCTACAAGAAGGTGGTGGATTCGGTGGAATGCGCCGCGGAGACCCTGCGCACCGGCGCCCCGGTGGCGTTCCCCAAGGACACCGGCGCGGTCGGTACCCGGCACCCCAAGTACACCGCCCGCGAAGCGGTCCTGGGCGAGCGGGTGTTCGTGGGCGACATGAAGGAGCCCGGCATGGTGTTCGGGGCCCTGCGCTTTTCCGACCATCCCCGGGCCCGGGTGCTCAAGGTGGACATCGCCGCCGCCCTGGCCAGCCCCGGCGTGCTGGCGGTGCTCACCGCCCGCGACGTCAAGGGCAAGCGGATCAACGGCATGATCTACCGGGACTGGCCGGTGCTGGTGGCCGAGGGCGAGGAGACGCGCTGCATCGGCGACGTCCTGGCCACCGTGGCCGCCGGGACCGAGGAGGAGGCCCTGGCCGCCGCCGCCCTGGTCCGGGTGGAGTACGAGGTGCTGGCGCCGGTGACCGACCCGTTCACGGCGCTGGAACCCGGCGCCCCGCAGCTCACCGACCACGGCAACGTCCTCTCGGTCACCGAGGTGCGGGTGGGCGACGCCGAGGCCGCGCTCAGGGACTGCGCCTTCGTCACCCGCAACCGCTACACCACCCAGCGCATCGAGCACGCCTTCCTGGAGCCGGAAGCGGCCCTGGCGGTGCCCTGGAGCAAGGACGGCGAGCCCGGGGTCAGGATCTACGACGGCGGCCAGGGCGGCTACGAGGACCGCCGGCAGATCGCCGAGCTGCTGGACCTGCCCGAACGGCTGGTCAACGTGGTCCTGGTGCAGAACGGCGGCGGCTTCGGCGGCAAGGAAGACCTCATGGGCCAGCACCACGCGGCCATGCTCTGCCTGGCCACCGGCCGCCCGGTGATGGTCCGGTTCGACCGCAAGACCTCGCTGCGCATGCACGCCAAGCGCCATCCCATCGTCATGGACTACGAGCTCGGCTGCGACAAGGCCGGCAAGCTGGTCGCCCTGGTGGCCCACATGACCTCGGATTCCGGAGCCTACGCCAGCGTCGGCATGAAGGTGATCGAGCGGGCGGTGGCCCACTCCGCCGGGGCGTACAGCATCCCCAACGTCCACGTGAAGGGGACGGCGGTGATCACCAACAACGCCTCCTGCGGGGCCATGCGCGGCTTCGGCGCCAACCAGGCGGCGTTCGGGATCGAGTCCAGCATGGACGAGCTCTGCGCCCTGGGCGGCTTCGAGCGCTGGCAGTTCCGCTGGGACAACGCCCTGACCGAAGGCAAGGCCACCGCCACCGGCCAGGTGCTGAAGAGCGGGGTGGGGGTCCGGGCCTGCCTGGAAGCCCTCAAGGAGCGGTTCCAGGGCGCCAGGTTCGCCGGGATCGCCGCCGGCATCAAGAACACCGGGATCGGCTGCGGCATGCCCGACTTCGGCCGGGCCAGGATCGATGTCCTGCCCGGGGGCAAGGTGGTGCTGCACCACGGCTGGTGCGAAATGGGCCAGGGCGCCCACAACATGGCCCTGCAGACCCTGGTCACCGAGACCGGGATCGACCCGGCCTGCATCGAGGTGCGGGTGGACACCGACGCCGAGACCTACTGCGGCATGACCACCGCCTCCCGCGGCACCTCGCTGGTGGGCAATTCGGTGCGGGTGGCCGCCCAGGACCTCAAGCGCGACCTGGCCGCCGGCCAGGCCCTGGCCGACCTGGCGGGCCGGGAATACCGGGGCGAATGGCGCTGCGACTGGACCACCAAGGTGGGCCACGAGCCGCCCCCGGGCCAGGAGATCGTCACCCACTACTCGTACGGCTACGCCGCCCAGATGGTGGAACTGGACGAGACCGGGCGGATCACCCGGATCACGGCCGCCCACGACGCCGGCAAGATCATGAACCCCACCCTGTTCGAAGGCCAGATCGAAGGCTCCCTGCACATGGGCCTGGGCTACGCGGTGACCGAGGAGTTTCCCTACCAGGACGGCTGGCCGGTCTCCTGGAAGATGGCCGACCTCGGGATCATCCGGGCCAAGGACATGCCCGAGGTCGAGGTGATCGGGGTGGAGGTGCCGGACGCCCACGGTCCCTACGGCGCCAAGGGGGTCGGCGAGATCGGCCTGGTCCCCACCGCCCCGGCCGTGGCCAACGCCCTCTGCCACTTCGACGGCATCCGCCGCACCACCCTGCCCCTGAAGGACCTTCGCCTGCTGGGCAAGAAGAACAAGGCCTGAGCCCGGCCACCTCCCCGCCCCGCCCCCCCACCGATCGCCGCCCGAGAACGCCGCCATGGAAAAGCCCTTCCGCACCGCCCCCCTTGAGATGTTGGCCCGCTGGATCTTCAGCGAGCTGGACTCCCGCGATTCGGTCATGGGCATCCCGAAGCAGAACCTGCAGATCCCATCGGCCCGGCTGGCCACCCGGATGTTCGGGCACACCGTGGCCGCGCCCCTGGGGGTGGCGGCCGGACCGCACACCCAGCTGGCCCAGAACATTGTCGCCAGCTGGCTCTGCGGCGCCCGCTTCATCGAGCTGAAGACCGTCCAGATCCTCGACGAGATCGCGGTCAGCCGGCCCTGCATCGATTCCGCCGACGAGACCTACAACTGCGAATGGTCCCAGGAGCTCAAGCTGGAGGAGTCGTTCACCGAGTACCTCAACGCCTGGGTCCTGCTGCACGCGCTGGCGCACCGGCTGGGCCTGCCGGATCCCGGCACCCACTTCAACATGAGCATCGGCTACAACCTGGAGGGCATCCGGACCCCGCGGGTGCAGGCCTTCATCGCCGCCATGCGCGACGCCGGGGCGGCGCTGCCGGCCGCGATCGAGCAGGTGGCCAGGGTCTACCCGCCGGTGCGCGGCCTGCGGATCCCCAGCGAGCTGTCCAACCACGTCACCCTGTCGACCATGCACGGCTGCCCCCCGGCGGAGATCGAGAAGATCGCCACCTACCTGCTCACCGAGCTCGGCGTGCACACCTGGGTGAAGCTCAACCCGACCCTGCTGGGTCCCGAGCGCCTGCGCGGCCTGCTCAACCAGACCCAGGGCTTCGAGATCGAGGTGCCGGACGCCGCCTTCGGCCACGACCCCAAGTTCGCCGACGCCATGGCCATGGTGAAGAACCTGGCCGCGGTCGCCCGGGGCCGGGCCAACAGCTTCGGACTGAAGCTCACCAACACCCTGGAGGTGGTCAACCACCGGCCGGTGTTCCCCGCCGCCGAGAAGATGATGTACATGTCCGGCCGGGCCCTGCATCCGCTCACCCTGAACCTGGCCCAGCTGGTCTCCGAGGAGCTGGACGGCCAGGTGCCGATCAGCTTCTGCGGCGGCGCCGACGCCCGCAACTTCCCCGAGCTGGTGGCCGACGGCCTGGGCCCGGTCACGGTCTGCACCGACCTGCTCAAGCCCGGCGGCTACGCCCGGCTTCAGCAGTACCTGGTCAACCTGGACGCGGCCATGGCCGCCGCCGGGGCGGACAGCCTGGAGGCCTACGTCCAGGCCACCTCCGGCGGCCACGGGGCCCGCTTCAACCTGGCCCGGCATTCGGTCAAGGTGGTGGGCGACGACGCCTACGCCCGCCGGCCGCGGCCGCTGGTGTTCAAGGGCGACCGCCCGCTGGGGCACTTCGACTGCATCGCCGCGCCCTGTGTCGACGGCTGCCCGGCCAACCAGAACATCCCGGACTACCTCTGGCTGGTGGCCCACGGCCGGCCGGCCGAGGCCATGGAGGTGATCCTGCGGACCAACCCCCAGCCCGGCATCACCGGCAGCGTCTGCGACCACCCCTGCACCGAGCGCTGCGTGCGCAACTTCTACGACGCCCCCCTGGCCATCCGCGAGA
>Ga0316217_10001487_pt1 | contig 30327 bp, 27 predicted proteins | sample 1anoAmetaG_FD_203633 | JGI IMG/M metagenome (GOLD analysis project Ga0316217, IMG submission 203633) | Freshwater microbial communities from Trout Bog Lake, Wisconsin, USA - 1anoA | ecosystem: Environmental > Aquatic > Freshwater > Lake > Hypolimnion/Profundal zone | place: USA: Wisconsin... | reverse complement strand
TGATGCGGGACGATGGCGAGGCCATCGCCCGGTCCCTGGCCCGCAACACCGGTCAGTGCATCCCCATCAACATCATCGCCCAGGATTTCGTGGACCACGTGCGCCGCTGGGGGCTGGACCCGGAGCGGGCGGTACTGTGGACTGCCCGCTCGGCCATCGCCTGCCACATCGGCATGTACCCGCAGGCCCTGCAGAGCGTGGTGGCCGGCTACGGCGGCGGGTTCGAGCGCAGCCGAGTCTACGCGGGCGAGATCACCATGCTGGACATCTCCCTGCGGGCCACCCTGAACAGCTATTTCTGCTTCCTGTTCGGCGGCATGCTGCGGCGCATGGCCTGCCGGATCCGGCCCTACGAGACCGAGCCGGGCGCCGCCGACCGGGCGCTGGAGGCCGGCCTGGCCCAGTACCGCCAGGCCTTCCTGGCCGACCAGCCCAAGCTGGAGGCCACCCGCCAGGTGGTGGAGCGGTTCCTGGCGATCCCCACCCGGCCCGGCTCCCGGCCCAAGGTGGCGATCTTCGGCGATCTCTACGCCCGGGACAACGAGGTGCTGAACCAGGACCTGAGCCGCACCATCGAGGCCAACGGCGGCGAGGTGATCACCACCCCCTACAACGAGTACATCAAGACCATCGCCGGCCTGTACTTCCGCCGCTGGCTCCGGGAGGGCCGCTACCTGAGCGTGCTCATGTCCGGCTCCATGCTCACCACGGTCCAGTTCATGGAGCGCAAGTACGCCGAGCAGTTCGCCCGGGTGCTGGGGCCGCCGCCCCCGGAACGGCCGCGCCGCCCGGCCGAGGCCATCCTCACCGAGTTCAACGTCACCCCCGACCAGACCGGCGAGACCTTCGACAACCTGCTCAACGCATTCCACGTGATGGAGGACCACCCCGACCTGGCGCTGTTCGTCCACGCCAGCCCAGCCTTCTGCTGCCCGGGGCTGGTCACCGAGGCCCTGGCCGGGCGCATCGAGCGGGCCACCGGGGTGCCGGTGGTCTCGCTGACCTACGACGGCACCGCCGCCGCCCAGAACGATGCGGTGATCCCCTACCTGAAGTTCCCCCGCCGGCGGCCTACCGCCGGGTGAGCAGCGTCACGCCCGCCACCACCGCCGCCGTGGCCGCGGCCAGCAGCGCCATCACCCAGCCCGCCGCGGGGTGGGCGAAGTTCACCGTCCAGCCGTAGCCCACCCGCTTGGGCACCCACAACCGGGGATCCTGCCGGTTCACGTAGAACACCCCGCACCGGTAGTGCTCCGACACCGGGGCCCGGGCGATGGCCTGCCAGGTGTCCCGGGCCAGGAACACCAGCCCCAGCAGCAGGCAGACGCCGAATCCCAGCACCCCGGAGAACAGGGCGGTGAGTCCCCGCAGCGCAGTGAGCAGACAGCCGGCCAGGAGCAGGCACATGCCCAGGCCCATGAGCCCTCGCAGCGGGTGAACCGGCACCTGCAGGGGACGCCCGGCCCCCCGGGGCAGCAGCGCGGTGGCGGCGCCCACCAGGAACACCACCAGCCAGACGAAGACCGGCGGCAGGAACACCAGCCAGGGCAGCTGGGCCTTGGGGGTCCAGCCGCAGGCCTGGCCCAGGGAAGTGAACTTGGAAGGCACTGGGTCGGGCAGCAGCGGCAGGATCCGCTCATAGAAGGCCGCCAGCCCGGCCAGGCCGGCCAGACTGGCGAAGTCCCAGGGGGAGAAGAACCGGGAGGGCTGATCGGAGTGCATCGGCAGATTATGAACCCATGGCGGCCGAATGTCCCTGGAGAGTAGATCCTTGGAAACTTGTGCTCCGGACCCGGGCAAGTATCCCAGCCTCCAGGTTACAATCTGGATTACCTCATAGCTGCCATCGGTCGCATGACGTTGGCTACTGGAATTCACGCTGAAGGCGACGGAACACCATCGCGGTGGCCATCGACTGGACGCTCATACAGATGGAGGGCCCCCCATGGCCACCCGAGAAATCATCCAGGTCGAACAACGCGTGCCGCTGCTCAAGGCGATTCCGCTGAGCCTGCAGCACTTGTTCGCCATGTTCGGGGCGTCCGTGCTGGTGCCGATCCTGTTCAACACCGCAGCCAAGACCACCGTGGTGGATCCGGCCCTGGTGCTGATGATGAACGGCATCGGGACCCTCATCTACCTGTTCGTCTGCCGCGGCAAGGCGCCCGCCTTCCTGGGCTCCAGCTTCGCCTTCATCGCCCCCACCATCACCTGCATCACCCTGGCCGCCAGCCCCGGCGTGGGCTTCCAGCACGCGCTGGGCGGGTTCTTCATGGCCGGCGTGATCTTTTCGGTGGTCTCCCTGGTCATCCGGTTCGCCGGCCGGGCCTGGCTGAACATCGTCCTGCCGCCCGCGGCCATGGGCGCCATCGTCGCCCTGATCGGCCTGGAGCTGGCCCCCGTGGCCACCGGCATGGCCTTCAACCTGAACGGCAAGCTCAGCGGCCTGGCCACCGTGCTGGCCCTGTTCACCCTGCTGGTGGTGGTGATCGGCTCCCTGGTGTTCCGCGGCTTCATGGCCGCCATTCCCATCCTGATCGGCGTGGTGGCCGGCTACGCCCTGGCCGCCGTCATCAACATCTGGATCCCCGGGACCCTGGACTTCAGCGCGGTCCAGCACGGCGCCGTGTTCGCGGTGCCCAGGTTCGTCATGCCGATCTTCGACTGGCCCTCCATCCTGATCATCATGCCGGCGGCGCTGGTGGTGATTTCCGAGCACATCGGACACCTGTTCGTCACCAGCAACATCGTCGGCCGCGACCTGCTCAAGGTGCCCGGCCTGCACAACTCGCTGCTGGGCGACGGGCTCTCCACCATGCTCTCCGGGCTGTGCGGCTCCTGCCCCACCACCACCTACGGCGAGAACATGGGCGTCATGGCCATCACCCGGGTCTACTCGGTGTGGGTGGTCGGCGGCGCCGGCGTCATCTCCATCATCATCGCCTTCTTCGGCCAGGTGAGCGGCGCGATCCGGAGCATCCCGGTGCCGGTCATCGGCGGCATCTGCATCATGCTGTTCGGCGTCATCGCCGCCTCCGGCCTGCGCATGCTGATCGAGGCCAAGGTCGACTACTCCAAGAGCCGCAACCTGCTGCTCTCCGCCATCGTCCTGGTGGTGGGCATCTCCGGCGTCTCCATCAACTTCGGCCAGACCCAGCTCAAGGGCATGGTGCTCGCCACCATCGTCGCCATGGTCCTGAGCCTGTTCTTCCACCTGCTGGACACCCTGCACCTCACCAACGAGGCCGCCGACACCCTGGAGTCCGACGTTCCTCCCGCCCTGAACCTGGTCCCCGACGAGACCGTCTAGGTCCCGGGCGCCGTTCCGCTGCCGGTGCAAGCGCGCTGATCGCGCACCCTCGCCGGCAGCGTTTTCATCGGCGCGCCCTTGATCCTTTCAAGTTCATGGCAGGAGCCGGGGCCAGTTCTGGCTATGATGCCCCACCCGGCACGACGGCCGGTCCGGTTCTGTGGGGTTCACGGCCATGGATACAGCGATCGCGGAAAAGCTTTGCAATTTCATCTATGACGAGACCGGGCTGTACACCATCGTCTGCAACGCCGATGGGATCATCGTGGCGGCCAAGGCGGCGTCCCGGATCGGCAACCCGCACGCGGGGGCCCAGCGCCTGCTGCGGGAGCGGCTGGACAGCATCACCGTGTCCCGGGAGGAGGAGGAGCGCTCCGGCGGGCTGGTGAAGATGGGCGTCAGCCTGCCCATCGTCTACAAGGGCGAGTGGATCGGCACCTTCGGCATCACCGGCGACCTGGGCAACACCGTGCCCATCGCCAGGATCGCCGCCGGCATCATCTCCCGGGAGCTGCAGGAGGCGGAGAACAACGCCCTGCTGCTGGAGCAGGCCCAGCGCCTGAACCAGTCCATCGCCGCCATCGCCGCCAGCCTGGGGCAGCTCAACGGCTCCCAGGAGCGGCTGGGGGCGACCATGGGCGAAGTCGTCGAACTGCTGGCCGAATCCTCGAGGGCGGTGGACCAGACCGACCAGGTGGTGGAGACCATCCAGTCCCTGGCCAACCAGACCAACCTGCTGGGGCTGAACGCAGCCATCGAGGCCGCCCACGCCCGGGAGCTGGGCCGGGGCTTCGCCATCGTCGCCGAGGCGGTGCGCAAGCTCTCCGAGCAGAGCGGCCAGTCGGCCGAGGAGATCCGGGGCAGCCACGTGCGGCTGCAGGCGGCCATGGCCAAGGTCGTCGCCCACGCCGGGGATTCCGCGGCGTTGACCCGGGAACAAGGCAGGGCCGCCGGGGAGATCACCGGGATGGTGCAGGAATTGACCGAGGTGAGCGGAAGGCTGCTGGAGATGGCCCGGCATGACCCGGCCTGAAACGCCAACGCCTACGGCAGTTCCAGGAACGCCGGCCCCACCGAGGTGATGCTCCCCGCCCCCAGCGTCATGACCAGGTCCCCGGCCTCGGTCACCTCGCTCAGCACCTGCGGCAGGTCCTCCACCCGCGGCACGTAGACCGCGTCCCGCTGGCCGTGGGCCAGGATCGCCTCCACCACCGAGCGGCCGGTGAGCCCGGGGATCGGCGGCTCGCTGGCGGCGTAGATGTCGGTCACCAGCACCTTGTCGGCGTTGAAGAAGGCCTGGCCGAACTCCTCCAGCAGGGCCTGGGTGCGGGTGTAGCGGTGCGGCTGGAAGGCCACGACGATGCGCCGGTCGGGGAAGCCCTGGCGGGCCGCCTTGAGGGTGGCGGCGATCTCGGTGGGGTGGTGGCCGTAGTCGTCCACCACCATGACCCCCTTGCGCTCGCCGCGCTTCTGGAACCGGCGGTCGGCGCCGGTGAAGCTGGCCAGGCTGGCGCGGATCACTTCCCGCTCCACCCCCAGTTCCATGGCCACGCCGATGGTGGCCAGGGCGTTGAGCACCATGTGGTGGCCGGGCACGCCCAGGGAGAACTCGCCCAGGTCGGCGCCGAAGGCCCGCACCTTGAAGTGGGCCCGCCAGCCTTCCATGCGGATGTCCATGGCCCGCAGGTCCACCTGGGGGTTGGTGCCGTAGGTGCGCACCTGGCGCTTGAGCCGGGGCCGCAGGGCGGCCACGTTGGGATCGTCCATGCAGACGAACACCGAGCCGTAGAACGGCACCTTGTTGCCGAAGGCGGCGAAAGCGTCCATGATCTCGCCCAGGTTCTTGTAGTGGTCCAGGTGCTCCCGGTCGACGTTGGTGATCACGCCGATGGTGGGCGAGAGCAGCAGGAAGCTGCCGTCGGACTCGTCGGCCTCGGCCACCAGGAACGGGCCCTTGCCCAGCTTGGCGTTGCTGCCGATGGCGCCCAGCTTGCCGCCGATCACGATGGTGGGGTCGATCCCGCCCTGGCTGAGCACCTGGGCCACCATGCTGGTGGTGGTGGTCTTGCCGTGGGAGCCGGCGATGGCGATCCCGTACTTCATGCGCATGAGTTCGGCCAGCATCTCGCCCCGGGGGATCACCGGCACCTTGGCGGCCCTGGCGGCCACCACCTCGGGATTGTTGCCCTTGACCGCGCTGGAGATCACCACCACCTGGGCCTGCTCCACGCACCTGGCGTCGTGGCCGATGGTCACCTCGACGCCCAGGGAGGCCAGGCGCTGGGTGGTGGGGCTGTCCTTGAGATCGGAACCGGTCACCTGGTAGCCCAGGTTCACCAGCACCTCGGCGATGCCGGACATGCCGATGCCGCCGATGCCGACGAAGTGGATGTGCTGAATCTTTCCAAACACCGTGCGCTCCCAGGTAATGTTTCCAGAATACCTTCAAGCGGGCGGGAGCACTCGATGAATGCTGGGCGGGGACCGGGGCGGAGCGGCTGGGCGGCGGCCCTGGCCGGCGGGCTGGCCCTGGCCACCGGCCCGGCCCTGGCGGCCCAGGGGCTGGCCTACGTCCAGGAGCACTATGCCAAGCAGGAGGCCATGATCCCCATGCGGGACGGCACCCGGCTGTTCACTTCGATCTACCTCCCCAAGGCCCGCGGCGCCTACCCCTTCCTGATCGAGCGCACTCCCTACGGGTCCGGGCCCTACGGGCCGAAGGCGTTCCGCGCCGACCTGGGCCCCTCGGCCAGGTTCGGCACCGAGGGGTTCATCTTCGTCTACCAGGATGTGCGCGGCCAGATGATGAGCGAAGGCCTCTTCACCGACGTGGCGCCGATCCTGCCCCACACCGGGAACCGGCGCACGGTGGACGAGAGCACCGACACCTACGACACCGTGCAGTGGCTGCTGGCGCACGTGCCCGGCAACAACGGCCGGGCCGGCCAGTGGGGCGTCAGCTACCCGGCCTTCTACGCCGCCGCCGGGCTGGTGGACGCCCACCCGGCCATGAAGGCGGTCTCGCCCCAGGCCCCCATCATGGACTGGTTCGCCGGGGACGATTTCCACCGCAACGGGGCGCTCTGGCTGGCCCACCTGTTCAACTTCACCGCCCAGTACGGCCGCCCCCGCCGGGCCCCCACCCCGCTGGAGCCGGCCCCGTTCGACTACGGCACCCGGGACGGCTACGCCTTCTTTCTGGACCTGGTCCCGCTGGCGGACGCCGGCGGCCGCTATTTCCGGGAAGGCAACGCCACCTGGAGCCAGGTGCTGGCCCACGGCACCGACGACGCCTTCTGGCGGGCCCGGGACCTGCGGCCGCACCTGCGCGGCATCCGCCCGGCGGTGCTGACCGTGGGCGGCTGGTTCGACGCCGAGAACCTGTACGGCGCCCTGCAGGCCTGGCGCACCATCCAGCGCCAGAGCCCGGGCACCGACCAGCGGCTGGTGATGGGCCCCTGGGCCCACGGCGGCTGGCGGGGCCCGCGCGGCGACCGGCTGGGGGATATCCGGTTCGGCTCCGAGACAGCAGCGTATTTCCAGAACGAGCTGGAATTCCCGTTCTTCCTGCGCCACCTCAAGGGCGGGCCGGATCCCGGGCTGGCCGCGGCCACGGTGTTCGAGACCGGCGCCAACCGCTGGCGGCACCTGGACGCCTGGCCGCCGCGGAAGGTCCGCCCGGTCCCGCTGTTCTTCCAGGCCAGGGGCCGGCTGGGCGCCGCGCCGGAAGGGGATTCCGACGCCTACCTGAGCGACCCGGCCCGGCCGGTGCCGTACTGGAACGGCACCAGCACCGGCATGGAGCGGGACTACATGACCGCCGACCAACGGTTCGCCGGCCGCCGGCCCGACGTGCTGGTCTATGAAGGCGAGCCCCAGACGGCGGACCTGACCGTGGCCGGGCCGATCCAGGCCGATCTGTGGGTGAGCACCTCCGGCACCGATTCGGACTGGGTGGTGAAGGTCATCGACGCCTACCCGCCGGACCTGCCCGAGGACTCCGACAGCGGCCGCGCGCCCATGGCCGGCTACCAGCAGCTGGTGCGGGGCGAGGTGATGCGCGGCAAGTTCCGCGGCAGCCTGGAGCGGCCGGAGCCGTTCGTGCCGGGCCGGCCCACCGAGGTCCGGTTCGCCCTGAACGATGTCTTCCACACCTTCCTCAAGGGACACCGGATCCTGGTCCAGGTGCAGAGCAGCTGGTTCCCGCTCATGGACCGCAACCCCCAGGTGTTCACCGACATCTACCACGCCGGCGCGGACGCGTTCCGCCCCGCCGAGGAGCGGCTCTACCACAGCCCCGGACTGCCCTCGCGCCTGGTGCTGCCGGTGCTGCCGTGATCCGGGCCGCGCTGGCAGTGGTCCTGGGCCTCGCTCCACTGGCCGCCCAGGGGTCGCCCTGGCTCCGGGAGCACTACCGCAAGCAGGAGGCGCGCATCCCCATGCGCGACGGGGTGCGGCTGTTCACGGCCATCTACACCCCCCGGGAGCCCGGCCCGCATCCGGTGCTGCTGCACCGCACCTGCTACGGCATCGCCCCGTACGGCCCCGAGGCCTTCCCGGAGGAACTGGGGCCCAGCGAGCTCCTGGCGCGGGACGGGTACATCTTCGTCTACCAGGACGTGCGGGGAAAATACCTGAGCGAGGGCCGGTTCCAGGAGATGACCCCGCTCACGGACGGCAAGGGGGTGGACGAGGCCAGCGACGCCCGGGACACCCTGGACTGGGTGCTGGCGCACGTGCCGGAGAACAACGGCCGGGCCGGCGCCTGGGGCATCTCCTACCCGGGCTACTACGCCGCCTGCACCCTGGTCGGCGCCCACCCGGCGCTGAAGGCGGTCTCGCCCCAGGCGCCCATCTCCGATCTGTTCGACGGCGACGACGACCACCACAACGGCGCCCTGTTCCTGGCCCAGACCTTCTGGTTCGACGCCGAGTACGGGCAGCCCCGGCCGGCGCCCACCGCCGGCTGGCCCGGCCCGCCGCCGCCGGCCGGCCCCGATGATTACCAGTTCTTCCTGGACCTGGGCGCCCTGCCCCACGCCGACCGCCGCTTCTTCCACGGCTCGGTCCAGGTCTGGAGCGACGAGATGGCCCACGGCAGCCGGGACAGCTACTGGAAGGCCCGGGACCTGCGCCCGCACCTGGCCCCCGGGCGGCCCGCGGTGCTCACCGTGGGCGGCTGGTTCGACGCCGAGGACCTGTTCGGCGCCCTCCAGGTGCACCGCCGGGTGGCGTCCGGGAACAGCACCCTGGTCATGGGCCCCTGGGACCACGGCGGCTGGGCCTACGGCACCGGCGCCAGCCTGGGCGAGGCCAGCTTCGGCTCGGCCACCGCCGCGTTCTACCGGGAGCAGATCGAGGCGCCGTTCTTCCGCCACCACCTGAAAGGCGCGCCGGACCCTAACCTGCCCAGGGCCTTCGTGTTCGAGACCGGCGCCAATGTCTGGCGGCGCTTCGAAGCCTGGCCGCCGCGCCAGGCCAGGCCGCGGGCGCTCTACCTCCAGGCCGGCGCCGCCCTGGGCTTCCGGCCCCCGGCCGAGCCCACGGGCGCCGACGGCTTCCGCAGCGACCCGGCCCGGCCGGTGCCGTACACCGCCGGGGTGGAACCCTGGGTCTCGCCCGGGTTCATGGTGGAGGACCAGCGCTTCGCCGCCCGGCGTCCGGATGTCCTGGTCTACCGCACCCCCGTGCTGGACGCCCCGTTGACCCTGGCCGGCCCGGTGCGGGTCCACCTGCGGGTGAGCACCACCGGCACCGACGCGGACTGGGTGGTGAAGCTGATCGACGTGCTGCCCGGGGAGCAGGGCGAGCCCGAGCCCAGGGTCGCCAGCCCCCTGGGCGGCTGCCAGCAGCTGGTGCGGGCCGAGGTGATGCGCGGCAAGTTCCGGGACAGCCTGGAGGCGCCCCGGCCGTTCGAGCCCGGCCGGCCTACGGTGGTGGACTTCACCCTGAACGACATCTGCCACAGCTTCCGCAAGGGCCACCGGCTGATGGTGCAGATCCAGAGTTCCTGGTTCCCCCTGGTGGACCGCAACCCCCAGGTGTTCCTGGACATCTACCACGCCCGGGACGAGGACTTCACCCCCGCCTGGCACCGCGTCTACCGCAGCCCGGCGCTTCCGTCCTACCTGGTGCTGCCGGTCCTCGAATAGCCCGTGTCCCAAACCATCGCCCAGTCCGCTCCCGGAACTCGCCGCGCCTTCGCGCGCCTCGCCGGAAGCGTTACGTCGGGGACACATTGGATCGTGTCCCAGTACACAAGGCAACCCGCTGTGGCGGGCTTCCATCACCTGGAACCTGGAACCTGGAATCCAGCCAATGGGACACGGTGGAGAATCCCCTGGCAACACGCTTTCGAAAAACCGCGCTCCGCACGGTTTTCTCTGAAGCGGACAGGGCGGAATGCCGGGACCCGGATGACCCGGAGGACGAGACCTAGGTCCGCAGGTGGGCCATGTGTTCGGCGCTGGTGATGGGGTGGTTGGGCTCGTCGTGGATGACCTTGCCGTCCAGCAGCTTGATGATGCGGTGGGCGTGGCGGGCGATGTCCTCCTCGTGGGTCACCAGGATGATGGTGTTGCCCTTCTGGTAGAGTTCCTCGAACAGCATCATGATCTCGACGCTGGTGCGGGTGTCCAGGGCGCCGGTGGGCTCGTCGGCCAGCAGGATGGAGGGGTTGTTCACCAGGGCCCGGGCGATGGCCACCCGCTGGCGCTGGCCGCCGGAAAGCTGGTTGGGCATGTGGTCGGCCCGGGGAGCGAGGCCGACGCTGTCCAGGGCCTTGAGGGCCTGGGGGTGCCGGTCCCGGGCGTGCATCCCGGAATAGATCAGCGGCAGCTCCACGTTCTGCAGCGCCGTGGTGCGGGCCAGCAGGTTGAAGGTCTGGAACACGAAGCCGATCTCCTCGTTGCGGATGCCGGCCAGTTCGTCGTCGGACATGGCCGAGGCCAGCTTGCCGTTCAGGTGGTAGGTGCCGCTGGTGGGGCTGTCCAGGCAGCCGATGAGGTTCATCATGGTCGACTTGCCGGAACCGGACGGGCCCATGATCGCCACGTACTCGCCGCGCTGGATGTCGATCGATACGCCGTCCAGGGCGCGAACCTCCATATCGCCCATCTGGTAGTACTTAGTGATGCCGGACAGGCGGATGAGCGGAGCGTCGGACATGGAGACCTCAGGAAGACCACACTGCATGATGCCGGAAGAAGGGACCCGGCCGAACGCGGTTTTGTTGAGTCCTCAGAAACGGGCGGTGGTGGCGGGCATCGCCCATGTGTCGCCAGTGAGGCCATGGCGCTGGAACATCTCCCGGGCCTCCTCGCCGGTCCACTTGCGCCAGCGGGGATCCAGATGCCTGCCGTACCACTCCCGGGCGAAGTCCCAGAACCGGCCCAGCGGCTGGGTGTCGCCCCGGGGGATCCGGTGCCGGCGGCACCAGTCGTCCACCGCCTGGGCGTGCTCGAACACCAGCATGTTGCTGCAGGAATAGACCACGTTGTCCCAGCAGTTGCGCATGGGGACAGGGAAGTGGACCAGGTAGTCCGGCTCCAGGATCCGGCCATCCTGGATATGCAGATCCACCGGCCGGCCCTCGGCGCCGAAGGAGGTGCTGATGATGGTGTCCTGCCCTGCCAGGGCGGCGACCCCCAGCGAGCACCAGGCGCAGTTGCCCCACCATGCCCGGTCGCCGCTGCGCACCCAGAATCCCGTGGGGGCGAGGGAGAACGGGTGGATCGCCCAGACCTCGGCCTGGTGCGGGTGCAGCACCACCCCGTGGTCCTCGGCCAGGCGGAAGAGCGCATCCGCCACCTCCGCGTCCGGCAGGGCCAGGATCCGGCCCAGATCGGCCCGGCTGGGGGCGTGGCCGTGGTCCAGGATGTGGCGGATGAGGGTGTGGTGGAGGGTGGCGTTGAGGGATTCCGGATTGTCTAAGGTCATTGCGGTTTCCTTCCTGCAGGAACTGGTCGGCTGTGGGAACACATAGTGTAGGTTGTTGACAGAACAGGAGGCCGACGATGTTCGACCCCAACGTGTCACCCAAACCTGCCCCCATTCGGGCCAAGGTCATCAAGGACGGCAATTCTGTGGCCGTGCGTCTGCCTGCTTGTCTTGGTCTCAAGCCTGGTGAACAGGTGGATATCGATGTTCGACGGGACAATACATGGCCTGCAGGCTTTTTTGAACTCGAACCCAGCCCCGATTTTCCGATGCCTGAGCGCACCAGCCCAGCAAGCCGCGAGGCCCGCAAACGGCGGCTTTTCGATGGCGCCGGCGAGCTCCCCAGGACGTGAGCTAAGCGCCCACCACGAGGTTCAGCAAGGTATCGATCATCCCCCGCAGTTCCTCCTCATCCCGGGCCTCGCTCTTGAACCCGTGCACCGATACCGCCAGCACGTGAGCCGCCTGCTCCAGCCCGGCCCCGCCCTTGGCCTCCAGGGCCGGAAACTGCCGCAGGATGGGCACCAGCAGCGCCTCGAAAGCCGCGTGGCTGCGGGTCTTCACCGGCTCGGCGAAGGGCAGGCAGCAGCTGGCCAGGTCCCGGGCGTCCGGGGAGCCCTGCATCAGGCTGAACGGCCGCACCGCCCAGCACTCGAAGGCGAAGCGCAGCTGCTCCATGGGGGACGCCTGGCCGGGCAGCCCGGCCTGGATCTGCTCCAGGGTGCGGGCGTTGAAGGCCTGCAGGACCGTCTCGAAGATCTTCTCCTTGTTGCAGAAACGCAGGTACAGGGCGGGCCGGGAGACGCCGGCGGCCTCGGCCAGGTCGCCCATGGTGGTGCGGCGGAAGCCGTAACGGATGAACACCGAGGTGGCCGCTTCGATGATCTGAACATCCTTCTCTTTGCCCATGACAAATGGTTGACATTTTTTGCCCGAATGTCAAGAATGGTCGTGATGACAATATCCGTCATAATGTCAGACAAGGAGAAATCATGAGTTGCTGCGCCCATTCCAGCACCTGGAGCGAGCAGGACATCCCCGACCAGAAGGGCCGCGTCGCCCTGGTCACCGGGGCCAACACCGGCACCGGCTTCGAGACCGCCAAGGCCCTGGCCCGCAAGGGGGCGAGGGTGATCCTGGCCTGCCGGCACCTGGAGAAGGCCATGGCCGCCGAGCAGCGGATCCGGGCCGAGGTGCCCGGGGCCGATCTGGAACGGCTCATCGTCGACCTGGGCTCCCTGGCCTCCATCCGGGAAGCCGCCCTGGCGGTGCAGACCCGGTACCCAAAGCTGGACCTGCTGATCAACAACGCCGGGGTGATGATCCCGCCCCGCAGCCGGACCGCCGACGGGTTCGAACTGCAGTTCGGCACCAACCACCTGGGCCACTTCGCCCTGACCGGGCTGCTGCTGCCCCTGCTCCTGGCGGCGCCCGGATCGCGGGTGGTGACCATGAGCAGCACCGCCCACAAGTTCGGCCGGATCGCCTTCGACGATCTGCAGTCTGAGCGCCGCTACCGGGCCTGGACCGCCTACGGCCAGTCCAAGATCGCCAACCTGATGTTCACCTTCGAGCTGCAGCGCCGGCTGGAACGGGCCGGGAGCGCCACCCTGGCCCTGGCGGCCCACCCCGGCTATGCCCGCACTGACCTTCAGCGCCACGCCGCCCGCCAGCCGCTGACCCGGCTGCTCATGGCCGCCCTGGGCGCCTTCATGTCCCAGGACGCCGCCCACGGGGCGCTGCCGCTGCTGCGGGCGGCGGTGGATCCCGCGGCGGAGGGGGCGGCCTTCTTCGGGCCCTCCGGCTGCGGCGAGCTGAAGGGCGCGCCGGTGCGGGTGAAGTCCAACGCCCGCTCCCGGGACGAGGCGGTCCAGCGCCGGCTCTGGGACGTTTCCGCACAGCTGACCCAGATCGTCTACCCTGTCTGAGCCAGGGAGGTTGCCATGAGAGTCATCATCTTCGGCGCCAGCGGCATGGTCGGCCAGGGGGCCCTGCGGGAATGCCTGGTCGATTCCCGGGTGGAGCAGGTGCTGGCGGCGGGCCGCAGCCCGCTGGGGATCAGCCACCCCAAACTCCGGGAATCGTCACGACGGAGGAATTGGGCCGGGCGATGATCCATGTGGGCCTGAAAGGTAGTCCGAAGGCTTGTCTGGAGGTGGGGGACCTGCGCCAGATCCTGGGGTGAATACCGGCCTTCCGGCTAGCTATACTGCCTCATCGCCCGCCCGCCCCAGACGCCGCCCCCGGAAGGACCCCGCCCATGGCCGCCTTCGCCCTGACCCCAGGCTATGACTTGACCCGCCACGGCGAGCGCCGGGAGACCGTGGTCCGCTACCGGCCCTACGGCCGCTGGTCCCGGATCCTGTTCACCCTGCTGTTCTGCGCCGCCGCCGCGGGAGGCGTCTGGTCGGCCTTCTTCACGGCCCGCACGGTCACCGTGGATGGCGACCGCGGCACCTCCATGCTGACCATCACCAAGGTCTACCCGCTGCTGGGGACGCGCCGGGAATCCCATGATCTGGCCTCGATCCTGGGCACCGGCCAGCGCAGCCACCGCGCCAAGAACGGCGGCATCGCCTCGGCGGTGACCCTGCGCACGGCGGCGGGCGAGGAGGTGGTCACCGCCCGCTACGCCACCTACGGCCGGACAGAGCAGAAGCAGGCGCTGGACGCCTTCCTGGCCGATCCCGGCGCCCGGGAACTGCATCTGCCGTACGACCAGGGGAGCCCCCTCGGCTTCATCATGGCCATCTTCTCGGGGGTCATGGTCTGGCTGGTCTGGACGCTCTGGCAGGAGGCCAGCGTGCGCTTCGAATGGTGGCGGGACGCCGTGGTGCTGGAGCGCCGCCGCTGGCCGGCGGCGCTGTGGTCGCGGGCCTTCCAGGCGGGGGAGATCACCGGCGCCCGGGTGCAGATGCGCGGTTCGAGCCGCAAGGCCACCTACCGGGTCCTGCTGACCCTCGGCTCCGGCGAGGAGGTGCCGCTGCTCACGATCGGCGGCAGCGGGCCCGGGCTGGCCGAGGCGGCGGCGGACGAGCTGCGGGCGGCGCTGGCCGGGCGCCTGCGCGGCTGATCTGGACTGGTCAGGCCTCCAGCCGCAGGTGCAGCAGGAACTCCTTGTTGCCCTCGCCGCCCAGGATCGGGCTTGCGCAGTCCGCCAGCGGCTTGAGCGGGGTCTCCTGGAAGAACGCCCGGATCTCCCGCAACACCCGCTCATGGGTGGCCGGGTCCCGGACGATGCCGCCTGAGCCGACCTCGTCCCGGCCGGCCTCGAACTGCGGCTTCACCAGCAGCACCGCATCGGCGCCCGGCTCCAGGGAGGCGATCAGCGGCGGGATCACCAGCCGCAGCGAGATGAAGCTCAGGTCCGCCACCAGCAGCCGGCAGCGCTCAGGCAGCCGGGAGGGGTCCCAGTAGCGCAGGTTCACCTGCTCCATGGAGACCACCCGGGGATCGCTGCGCAGGTTCCAGTGCAGCTGGTTGGTGCCCACGTCCGCGGCGTAGACCCGGGCCGCCCCCCGCTGCAGCAGGCAGTCGGTGAACCCCCCGGTGCTGGCCCCGGCGTCGAAGCAGACCCAGCCGGCCGGGTCCAGGCCGAACACGGTGAGCGCGTGGGCCAGTTTGAGCCCGCCCCGGCTGACGAACGGCAGCGCCTCGCCGCGCAGGCGCAGTTCGGCCTCCTCGGCCACCAGGGCGCCGGCCTTGGTCACCGGCCGGTCCTCCACCAGCACGTCCCCGGCCATGATCCGGGCCTGGGCCCGGGCCCGGCTCGGGCAGAGGCCCCGCTGGACCAGGAGCAGGTCGATGCGGACCTTAGCCATTGGCCGCGGCCTTGCGCCGGCGCGCTTCCTCGCGCCGGTAGAGGCTGACGTTGTGGTTGTGCTGGGCCAGGCTGGGAGCGAAGGCGTGGCCGCCCTTGCCGGTGGCCACGAAGTAGAGGTCCGGGGTCAGGTCCGGCACCTTGGCGGCGGCGATGGCCGCCGGGCCGGGCACGCCGATGGGGGTGGGCGGCAGCCCGGCCACCGCGTAGGTGTTGAACGGGCTGGCGCGCTTGAGGTCCTCGGGGGTGGGCCCGGTGAAGCGCAGGTCGCCGCTCTTCCAGCGGGCGTAGAGCGAGGTGGGGTCGCACTGCAGGCGCATGCCCAGGCGCAGCCGCTGGGCGTAGACCCCGGCCACCCGGGGCAGTTCCTCGGGGATGGGCGTCTCCTTCTCCACCATGCTGGCCAGGATCAGGGTCCGGTACGGCCCCAGCGCGCCGCCCTCCAGGGTGGGCCTGACCTTGTCCCGGAAGGTCTCCGCCAGCATCAGGAAGATCTCCTCGGGTTCCTGGGCATGGTTCACCCGGTAGCTGGCAGGGGCGATGAGCCCTTCCAGGTCCGGGGCCTCGGGGAAGCCGGCCACCGCGGCCAGCCGGGGGCTCTTCCAGAGGGTCCAGAACACGTCCTCGGGGATGAAGTCCTTGAACCGGTGCTGCACCGCCCAGGCGTGGCTGCCGGGCGGCACGGTGACGACGGTGTAGTGGATATCACCGCGCTTGAGCTTGTTGGCCACCTCGGACAGGCTGGCCCGGGGACTGAAGGTGTACTCGCCGCGGATCAGCTGCAGTCGGCGGGCCCGGGCCCAGAGCTTGAACAGGGCGGCCGAGCGGATGACGCCCTCCTGCTCCAGCTGGTCGGCCAGGGCGTCCACCGTGAGGCCCCGCTTCACCACCAGGGTGGCCTGGGCGCCCAGGGGGCCGGCACTCTTCCAGACCCACAATCCCGACAGGGGGATGAGGCTGAGGACGGCCGTGGCCAGGAGCAGACGAAGGGAGGTCTTGGGACGCGCCATTGATCAAGGTTAACCGTTGTCGGGATTTCGCCCAAGAAAGATGGCGTTGCGCCCGCCTGCGGACCAGAATGGCATATATTATTCATCATGAATTTCGCTCCCCCGCCCCAGGACTACCAGCGGACCGTCGGCCTGTTCTCCGCCACCATGCTCATCGCCGGCTCCATGATCGGCAGCGGCATCTTCATCGTCCCGGCCGAGATCGTCCGCACCGGCGGCACCGGCGCCTTCCTCATGCTGGCCTGGGGCCTCACCGCGGTGCTCACCCTCATGGGCGCCCACGCCTACGGGGAACTGGCAGGCATGTTCCCCAAAGCCGGGGGCCAGTACATCTATCTGAAAGAATGCTACGGCCCCCTCACCGCCTTTCTGTTCGGCTGGTCGGTGTTCGCCATCGTCGAATGCGGCTCCATCGCCGCCGTGGCCATGGCGTTTTCCAAATTCCTGGGCATCCTGGCGCCGTGGGTGAGCGAAAGCCGCTACCTGGCCGGCCCCCTGGAATGCCCCGCCTGGACGGTGACCGCCCGGATCACGGTGGGCCCCTATCATCTGGGCCTGACCCCGGCCCGGCTGGTGGCCATCGGCGTCATCGCCGGGCTGAGCCTGCTCAACAGCCTGGGTTCCCGGCCGGGCATCTGGATCCAGAACACCTTCACTCTGGCCAAGCTGGGCAGCCTGGCCGCCCTGATCCTGGCCGGGTTCCTGCTGGCCGCTCCGGCGCCGGCGGCGCCCGGGGCCTGGGTCCCCCGGGGCGGGGAGGCCGCCATGCCGTTCCTGGCCGCCCTCCTGGTGGTCCAGTCCGGGACCCTGTTCTCGTCGGATTCCTGGAACACGGTGACCTACATCGCCGGCGAGGTCCAGGCGCCGAGCCGGACCATCCCCCTGGCCCTCCTGGTGGGCCCGCTGCTGGTCCTCGGCCTCTATCTCCTGGCCAATGCCGCCTACCTGCGCGTGCTGGGGCCCACCGGCATCGCCGCCGCGCCCAGCGACCGGGTGGGCAGCGCAACCCTGCACGCCCTGCTGGGCCCCCGGGGCGACCGGTTCATGGCTCTGGCCATCCTGGTGAGCACCTTCGGCTGCGTCAACGGCATGGTGCTGTCCGGGGCCCGGCTCTACCGGGCCATGGCGGTGGACCGGGTGTTCTTCAAGGGAGCGGCCCGGCTGAACCGGCACCAGGTGCCCGGCTGCGCCCTGGGCTTCCAGGCGGTGTGGGCCAGCCTGCTCACCCTCACCGGAAACTACGCCCAGTTGCTGGAGTTCACCATCTTCGCGGCCCTGCTGTTCTACGCCCTGACCGTGGCCGGGTTGTTCGTGCTGCGCCTGCGCCGGCCCGGACTGGCGCGTCCGGTGCGGGTGCGGGCCTATCCCCTGCTCCCGGCGCTGTACATCGCCGGCTGCCTGGCGATCATGGGATCGCTGCTGGTCTGGCGGCCGTCCTTCACCTGGCCGGGGCTGGTGGTGGTGGCTTTGGGGGTGCCGGTGTACTGGATGTTCAGGCGCAGCTGACGGCTCAGTCGTGCAATTCCCTGTGCACCACCACCAGCTTCGGAATATCCCTGCGCAGTCTCTGGGCCAGCATTTCCACCAGCGCCACGCTGCGGTGCTGCCCACCGGTGCAGCCGATGGCGATGTTGTGGTAGGCCCGGCCCTCCTGCTGGATGTAAGGCCAGGCCCACAGCACCCAGTTCTCGGCCAGGGCCAGGAAGGTGGAGAAGGCATCAGACTTGAGCAGGAAATCCCGCACCGGGGCGTCCTTGCCGGTGAGCTCCCGCAGTTCGGTCACGTAGTGGGGGTTGGGCAGGAACCGGGCGTCCAGCACCATGTCCGCCTCCACCGGGGCGCCGTGCTTGAAGCCGAAGCTGACCAGGCGCAGGGTGGTGCCGGCCATGGGCAGGTCGGGCAGCATGTCGGCGATGCGCTGGCGCAGCTGGGACAGGGTCAGGGAGCTGGTGTTGATGATGGCGCTGGCCATGGCCCGCACCGGCTCCAGCAGGGCCCGCTCCTGGGCGATGGCCTCTGCCACCCCGCCATCCCTGGCCAGGAAGTGGGGCCGGCGGGATTCGGAGAACCGCCGCAGCAGCACATCGTCGTTGGCTTCCACGAAGACCACGTAGACCGGGATGCTGCTGTCCATCAGCCGGTCCACCAGGGGCGCCAGTTCCGCGGCGAATTCCGGGTGCCGGTTGTCCATGCCCACCGCCAGCCGCGGCCGGTTGGGGTTGAGCTTGGCCTCCAGTTCCAGCAGGGGTTCGAGCAGACGGGCCGGGACATTGTCCAGGGCGGTGCAGCCGGCATCCTCCAAAGTCCCCAGCACCGAGCGCCGGCCTGCCCCTGAGAGTCCTGTGACGATCACCAGTTCCATGGTCCCAGCCAATCACAAAACCTGGATGCTGTCAGCAACGAAGGTGATTAGGCACCGCAGCAAAATAATCTGAAAAGCACAGATTATTTTGACGCGTTGCCTAATCATCCTCGATGCCGCCGGCGCTGAAGCGCATGACCCGCTGCACCGGCTCGCCGGGGGCGTCCAGGTCCACCACCGTCCCCAGTTCGTCGGGACCCAGTTCCTGGACCCGGATGGGCTCCCGGAACAGTCCGTCGTCCTCGGGGACATAGGCCGCCTGGGGCTCCACCCGGTACAGGTAGCTGATGATCTCGTCCTCGTATCCGAAGCGCATCTGCTCGAAGTAGTCGTAGCTTTCGCGCTTGTATTCCACCAGGGGATCCTTCTGGCCGTAGCCGCGGAAGCCGATGGCCTCCTTCAGGTGGTCCATGACCAGCAGGTGGCGCTTCCAGGCGGAATCGATGATCTGCAGGATGGCCACCCGCTCGTGCCAGCGCAGGATCTCCTCGCTGCCCAGGCGCCTTTCCTTGTCCAGGTAGGCCGTCTTGACCGTCTCCGACAGGGATTCGATGGCCTCGCCCGTGGCCAGGGCGCTGACCGCCTCCAGGTCCACCCCGTTCAGGGCGAACAGCTGCTCGAAGCGCTCCTTGAGCCCGTCCAGGTCGCGCAGGCCCTTCTCCGGAAGGTAGTCGTGGATGAGCCCCTCGACGATCTCCGAGGCGATGCGCAGCACGTATTCCTTGGTGTTGCCCTTGAGGATCTCGCAGCGCAGGCCGTAGAAGAAGATGCGCTGCTTGTTCATCACGTCGTCGTACTCGAGCAGGTGCTTGCGGACTTCGAAGTGATGGGCTTCCACGCGCTTCTGGGAACGCTCGATGGCCCGAGTGACCATCCCGGCCTCGATGGGCTCGTCGTCGACCATGCCCAGGGTGGACATCATGCTCTTGATCCGGTCGCCGCCGAAGATCCGCATCAGGTCGTCCTCGAGGCTCAGGTAGAAGCGCGAGGAGCCCGGGTCGCCCTGGCGGCCGGCGCGGCCGCGCAGCTGGTTGTCGATGCGCCGGCTCTCGTGGCGCTCGGTGCCCAGGATGTGCAGGCCGCCGGCCTGGATGACTTCGACCTTCTCCGCTTCGGTCTGCCGGGACAGGGCCTCGACCAGCCCCAGGAAATCGGGGGTCTCCTTGCCGTCGGAGTCGTACAGGGCCACGTCCTTCTTCTTCGCCTCGACCCGGGCAAGACCCTCGGCATTGCCGCCCAGCACGATGTCGGTGCCACGCCCGGCCATGTTGGTGGCGATGGTGACCGCCCCCTTGCGGCCCGCCTGGGCGATGATCTCGGCCTCCTTGGCGTGGTGCTTGGCGTTGAGCACCACGTGGGGGATCCTGGCCTTCTTCAGGGCGTCGGACAGTTCCTCGCTGCTCTCGATGCTGGCGGTGCCCACCAGCACCGGCTGGCCCTTGGTGTGCAGTTCCTTGATCTCGTCGACGATGGCCTTCTTCTTGCCGGCCTTGGTGGAGTAGACAGTATCGGCGAAGTCGGTGCGGACCATCGGCATGTTGGTGGGGATGATCACCACTTCCAGCTTGTAGATCTGCAGCAGTTCGGTCGCCTCGGTCTCGGCGGTGCCGGTCATGCCCGCCAGGGTCTTGTACATCCGGAAGAAGTTCTGGAAGGTGACCGTGGCCAGGGTCTGGTTCTCGGCGTTGACCTCGACCCCCTCCTTGGCCTCGATGGCCTGGTGCAGGCCGTTGGACCAGCGCCGGCCCGGCATCATGCGCCCGGTGAACTCGTCGACGATGACCACCTCGAGCCCCTTGCCGTCCTCCTTGTCCCGGACCATGTACTCCACGTCGCGCTTGTAGAGGTTGTGGGCCAGCAGCGCCTGGTTGATCCCGTGCAGGGTCTCGATGGCGGAGGGATCGTAGAGGTTGGGCACCCCCAGCAGACGCTCGGCGTGGCGGATGCCCTCGTCGCTGAGGGTCACCTGGCGGTCCTTCTCGTCCACCTTGAAGTCCACGTCCTTGATCAGCTTGGGCACCACCCCGTCGATCCGGAAGTACTTGGAGGTGTCCTCCTCGCTGGCGCCGGCGATGATGAGCGGCGTGCGGGCCTCGTCGATGAGGATCGAGTCGACCTCGTCGACGATGGCGAACACGAAGCCCCTCTGGGTGAACTCCTCCAGGGACCACTTCATGTTGTCGCGCAGGTAGTCGAAGCCGATCTCGTTGTTGGTGGCGTAGGTGATGTCGCAGGCGTAGGCATCCCGGCGCTCCTCGTCGGTGAGGCCGTGCTGGATCACGCCCACGCTCAGGCCGAGCCAGTTGTACAGGCGGCCCATCCACTCGGCGTCGCGCCGGGCCAGGTAGTCGTTCACCGTGACCAGGTGGGCGCCCTTGCCGGCCAGGCCGTGGAGGTAGAGGGCCAGGGTGGCGGTAAGGGTCTTGCCCTCGCCGGTGCGCATCTCAGCGACGGCGCCGCCGTGCAGCACCATGCCTCCAATGAGCTGAACATCAAAATGTCGCATGCGCAGCACCCGCCTGGAGGCTTCCCGGACCACAGCGAAGGCTTCGGGCAGGATCTCCTCCAGGGTGGCGCCATTGGCCAGGAGCTCTTTGAAATAGGGAGTCTTGGCCTTCAGCCGCTCGTCGCTGAGGGCCTGGATCGCTGGTTCCAGCGCGTTGATCGCCTGGACCTTGGCCCAGAGTCGCTTCAACTCGCGATCGTTCTTGGAGCCAATGAGTTTCTTAAGAAGGTTATCGAGCATGCTGGAATCCAATCGCGTCAAGCTCCCGATTGTACCTGCGAAGGGCCAAATTTCCCAGCATTGGTAGTAAATTTGAGGAGCCTTCGAGGCTTCAATTATATATTTTTTATCTTTTCCCGCCAGTCCCTGCCGCCCGGTCATCAGCGTCCGCCCCGCGGCGGCACCGGCGGTGCTATTCTGCCCATTCCTTCGGCGCGGGTTTTTCCAGAATCCGCAGACCGCCATCTCATCTGCGGCCAGGAGCGATCCGGCCGCCCCTGGAGGCAGACATGGGTATCGAGCGCACTTTCGCCATCATCAAGCCCAACGCGGTGGCGGCTGGCCATGCGGGGGAGATCCTCAGCGAAATCGAGCGCGCGTCGCTGGTCCTGAAAGGCATGCGGCTGGCCCGGCTCACCCCCGAGATCTGCAAGGAGTTCTACCAGGAGCACGTGGCCAAGCCCTTCTACCCCTCCCTGGAGGCCTTCATGGTGGAAGGACCCGTGGTGCTGCTGTGCCTGGAGGGCGAGAACGCCATCCTCCGCTGGCGCGACCTCATGGGCGCCACCGACCCCGGCAAGGCCGCCCCGGGCACCCTGCGCGCCCGTTTCGGCGACGACCACACCCGCAACGCCACCCACGGCTCCGACAGCCCCGCCTCCGCACTACGAGAGTTGGGATTCTTCTTCGGGGCGTACGACCTCGTCTAGGATGATTGATCTACAGGAATCAGTACGGTTCGGTTCCTTCGGCCAAGAGCATGGAAGCACAGAGCAGGCAGGGCAGCACTGCGCTTCCATGCGGTTCGCTGAAGGAACCGAAGTGATATGGGTAATCCGAAATGCCTAGCCCGCCTCGCCCGTGTACCACGGGTGGGTCCTGTACTTTGCGAGCAGGGCGCGGAAAAGCGCCTTGAGCACGATCATCAGCGGCACCGCGAAGATCAGCCCCACGATGCCGAAGGCGTAGCCGAAGCAGAAGACGGCCAGGAGCACTTCCAGGGGGTGGAGGCCGCTGGCCCGGCCCACCCAGACCGGGGTCAAATAGAAGGCTTCGGCCTTCTGGACCAGTTCGAACACCAGCACCAGCAGCAGCAGGTGGCCCCAGCCGGCGCCGGCCAGGGCGGAGAACAGCAGGGCCAGGGGCAGGGCGGTCACGTAGGGGGTGTAGGGGACGATGTTGGCGAAGCCGGCCAGCAGCCCCAGCACCCAGGCGTAGGGCACACCCATCAGCTGGAGCCCCAGCCCCTGGAGGAAGGACATCACCAGCGCCACCGCCAGCTGGCCGCGGATGTAGCCGCCCAGCCGGCGGTTGATCTCACCGGCCAGCGCGTCGGCCTTGTCCTTGAACCTGACCGGGATCAAGGAATCCAGGCCCCGGGCCAGGCTGGGGCCTTCCACCAGCAGATAGTAGACGATGAGCGGCACCAGGACCAGGGTCATGAGGTTCAGGAACCAGCCCAGGAGGCCCGCCCCGGCCAGGCGCAGGCCCTGCAGGAATGAAAGCGGGTCCAGGCTGTCCAGGGCGCGGCGCACCCTGGCCAGGACCTCGGGGTGGGCCTGGAACCAGGGCTGCCAGCGGACGAAGGCCTTCTCCCGCAGCTCCGGGATCGAGGCCGCCAGTCGCTCCGCCTGGGCCACCACGGGCGGGACCAGCGCCCAGAGGAACAGTGCCACCACCAGGGTGAAGCCCAGGATGGCCAGCAGCGCCGCCGCCCCCCGGGGCATCCGCCTGGCCAGCCGGGAGGCCGCGGGCTCCATCAGGTAGGCCAGCACCATGGCCAGGAAGAACGGCGCCAGGGCGGTACGGAAGAACCACAGGGCGACCAGGGCCCCCAGGGCCGCCAGCACCGGCATCGGGATCCCCGGGCGGCCAGGAGCACTGGTCACGACGGTTCCGCGTTGATGCCGGAGGTGGTCCGGAAGAAATAGTGGATGCCGGAAGCCAGGACCATGGTGGCCATCAGGTAGTAGATCCAGGGCACCACGAACCGGTACCAGGGATGGGGGCCGAGGGTGTTCATGAGCAGGCTCAGGGAGATGGCCAGCAGTTCCACGAAAGTGGTGAGCTTGCCGAGGATGGACGGCATGAACTTGTTCGGGTCCATGGGATCGTAGGCCAGCAGCGCCGCCAGGGCGATCACCGCGTCCCGGGAAATGGCCAGGATGGTGACCCAGGGGGGGATCCGCACCGCCCAGGCCTCCCGCGGGAAGGCCAGGAGGATGAAGGCTGTGGTTATCAATAATTTGTCAGCTGCCGGATCGAGGATGGCACCCAGGGCGGACTTCTGGTTGAACCGCCTGGCCAGGTAGCCGTCCAGCACATCGGTCAGGCCCGCGGCCACGAAGAGGATGCAGGCGTCGACCATGTGGCCGTACCAGACCGCGATGGCGAAAAAGGGGACCGCGAGGATCCTCAACAGCGTCAATAGATTCGGGAAAGTTATGACCATGGCGTCCAATGCTGTCGGGCCTTTTGTCCAGGGATAGCCTGCACCTCGTGATAAGTGTCTCAGGATTCCGCCTTGTTCCAGGGAACATCTATTGTAGACTAAGACAGGAGTTGAGAATATGTCTCATGACCAGCCGAAACCCCTGAGCGACCTGCACCCCGGAGACGAGGCCGAGGTCTTTCAAGTGTTGGCCCAAGGCAGGATACGACAGAGGCTGCTGGAGATGGGGTTCATCCGGGGCGCCCACCTGAAAGTGGAAAAATTGGCGCCCCTGGGAGATCCCATGGAACTTGTGATCAAGGGATATCACCTATCCCTTAGGCGCGAGGAAAGTCAATGCATCCTCGTTTCCGAGGAGGGTCGTTGAGTTTTCCGCCCCGCCCCCCCAGGGCGGGGCTTCGCGGAGTTCCAGATGAGCAGGACCATCGCCCTGGCGGGCAATCCCAATTGCGGGAAAACCACCATTTTCAACGCCCTGACCGGGTCGCGCCAGCACGTGGGCAACTGGGCAGGGGTGACCGTGGAGCGCCGCGGCGGCCAGCTCCAGGGCGTGCCCGGCGCCCCGCCGGTGGAAGTGGTGGACCTTCCGGGCACCTACTCCCTGACCGCCCAGAGCGAGGATGAGCGGATCGCCGCCCGGTTCGTGGCGGATCCTTCGGTCTCAGTCATCGTCAATGTGCTGGACGCCTCCAACCTGGAGCGCAACCTCTACCTCACCGCCCAGCTGCTGGAGCTGGGCCGGCCCATGGTGTTCGTCCTCAACATGATGGACGACGCCGCCAAGGCCGGCCTGGAACTGGACCTGGCCGCCCTGGAGCGGCTCCTGGGCGGGCCGGTGATCCCCACCGTGGGCAACCGGGAAGAAGGCGTCCAGGCGCTGCGCGAGGCCATCGTCCGGGCGGTGGACGCCGCCGGCCCGGCCCGGCCCGGGGCGGTCAGCTACGGGCCCGACCTTGAGCAGGAGCTGGCCAGGCTCGAGGGCGAGATCGGCCGGGACGAGGAACTGGCCAGGCTCTGCCCGCCCCGCTGGCTCGCGGTGCAGCTGCTGGAAGGGGCCCCGGACGCGGTCGCCCTGGCGGCCCGCAGCCACGCCAGCCAGGCCGTCGCCGCCCAGCTCAAGCGCAGCCTGGCCTTCCTGGAACCGCACCTGGGCGCCGACGGCCCCACCCTGGTGGCCGAGCGGCGCTACGGCTTCGCCCACGGCCTGGCGGCGGAAGTACTGCGCCGCTCGGGCCGGGCCCGGAACGGGCTCACCGCCCGGCTGGACGCAGTGCTCACCCACCGCTGGCTGGGGATCCCAATCTTCATCGCCATCATGGTCGCGGTCTACAGCCTCACTTTCGTGGTGGGCAAGGTCCCCCAGGACTGGATCAGCGCCGGCTTCAACCTGCTGCGCGACTGGGCCGGCTCGCGCCTGCCCCAGGGCGAACTGGCCAGCCTGCTGGTGGACGGGATCATCCCCGGCGTGGGCGCGGTGGTGGTGTTCGTCCCCATCATCATGCTGCTCATGGGCTGCATCGCCTTCCTGGAGGACACCGGCTACATGTCCCGGGCCGCCTTCATCATGGACCGGCCGATGCACCTCATGGGGCTGCACGGCAAGAGCTTCATCCCCCTGCTCATGGGCACTGGCTGCAACGTCCCGGCGGTGCAGGCCACCCGCACCATCGAGGCCCGGGACGACCGGTTCATCACCATCCTGGTGACGCCGCTGATGTCCTGCTCGGCCCGGCTGCAGATCTACATCGTCATCGCCGGCACCTTCTTCCGACCGGTGCAGGCCGCCTTCGCCATCCTGGCCATGCACTTCCTGGGCTTCGCCCTGGCCATGGCGGTGGGCAAGCTGCTGCGGCTCAGCCTGTTCCGTGGAGAGAACGCCCCCTTCGTGATGGAACTGCCGCCCTACCGGCTGCCGGTGCTGAAGAGTACCGCCATCCACATGTGGGAGAAGGGCAGCGTGTTCCTGAGCCGGGCCGGCACCACCATCCTGGCCGGGGCCACGCTGGTGTGGTTCCTGTCGCACTACCCGGGCATCGCCAACCGTTCCTGGAGCGAGGAACTGCACCGGCAGGAAGCCGCGGTGCGCACCCTCAACCTGGCCCCCGGCGAGGAGGCCAGCCGGCTGGAGGACCTGGCCCAGGCCCACCAGAGCCGGGTGGTCAACACCAGCCTGGCCGCGGGCCTGGGCAGGAAGCTCCAGCCGGCGCTGGCGCCCATCCTGGACCCGGACCATACCCGCGCAGAGGCATGGAAGGACAGCATCGCCCTCACCGCCGGGTTCGTGGCCAAGGAGATCGTGGTGAGCACCATGGCGGTGATCCACCATCCCCAGTCCGGCGACCCCCAGGGCGAACCTGGCTCCAGCGGCCTGCAGTCGGCGCTGCGCCTGCGTTCGGGCCTCTCGCCGCTCACCGCGCTGGCCTTCATGGTGTTCACCCTGATCTACACCCCCTGCCTGGGCACGGTGGGCATGATCCTGAAGGAGACCCGCAGCCTCGTCTGGACCGGCTTCAGCCTGGCCTACGGCCTGGGGCTGGCGTGGCTCATGGCCTGGCTCACCGTCCAGGGCGGCCACGCCCTGGGTTTTGCATGAGGAAAACATGACTGTTCAGTTCGCCATCGTCCTGCTCCTGGCCGCCCTCTGCGTCCTCTACTTCCTCAAGGATCTGTTCCGCTCCGCGGTCACCGGCGGCTGCGGCGGCGGCTGCGGCAGCTGCAAGTCCGGCGGCTGCCCAGTCAAGAAGCTGGAAGCCCCCCATCCCCGCCTCGACCCTCCCACTCTTACGTAACCTTTCGTGTCCCCGCATTTCGTCGCTGCAGGTCAAGGCGCGCCGAAACTGCGGCGAATCTACACGTCCGGATCGATCTCCCGGGCATCCGTGAGGTTGGAGAGGAGGCGCTGGAGTTCATCCTGGTTCAGGATGCCCCGGCGCTGGAGCATCCGGATCACCCCGAGGACCAGGGCGCGGGTCCCGTAGTTCTCCAGGGGCGGCACATGCTCGGACATGGCAGAACGCTGGTGGATGACCGGGGGCTGCTCCGGATGGCCCTTGGCATCCTCCGGGATGTTCAGGCCGGAACCGCCGCCCTTGGGATCGGCAAAGAAGCTGAACGGGCCGGGTTCCGCGGGGGTGCCGGAAAAGAACGGGTCCACCGGGTAGCCATGCGGTCCGGCGATGACCGGGTGGGTGTCGGCCCGTTCCAGCGGGGGGTAGGTCAGGTCGATGTGCACCGGAAGCCCCTCGACCCTGGGCACGCCATGGACCACTTCGATGGCGGCCGGCGCGGGTGCGCCGTTGGCCAGCCTGCCGTAATGCTCGCTGATGGCGTTCCTCAGGGCCGTGTGGGGGGCCACCACCGGCTCGATGTTCAGGCTGGAGGCGAACCGCGCGCTGTCCACCGCGCTGAGGTCCATGGGATCGGCCATGGCCAGCACCAGCGACTTGGGCTCCTTGAAGGCCACCGGCAGGATGGTCAGGTGCTCAGCCAGCCGGCGCGGGATCTTCTGCAGCACCGCGGGGGAGATTTCGAGGTTCTTCAGGTCCATGCGCGGAACGCCGGTCTGCCTGGCCAGGAAATCCATGAGGGTGTCCTCATTGATGATCCCCTGGGCCACCAGGTTGCTGCCCAGCCGGCCGCCCGAGATGCGCTGGTGGCGCAAGGCTTCCTGCAGCTGCACCGGCGTGAGCAGACCGCTTTCGATGAGAAGAATCCCCAACTTCTTGGCCTCTGGTTGCATGGCACCACGACCTTTCCGCGCTACTATTTTGATGAAGTCTAGCCGGGGACTGGTCCGGGCGCCACAGGGTTGGGACTAATGGAAGAATCTTCTGCGCGTTTCGTGCGCTCCACCCTGCACGATCTGACCAATGTCCTGGCCGGAGTGAAGGGCATCCTGGACCTGAACCAGCCCGGGCAGCCGCTGAGCCAGCGGGACCGGGACCGGCTGGAGGCCGTGGTCCAGGAGGGGGTCACCACCCTGGAGCGGTGCCGCAACCTGGCCCTGGCCACCCTGCCCGACCGGTTCATGGAACCAGGCCCCGCCTGGCGGCAGCGGCTCCTGGACGTCCTGGGTCCCGTGGGCACCCTGTTCCGTTGCCAGTTCCAGGTGGTGTTCGAGGGTTCCCCGGAATGGGACCAGTGGCCCGGCGACCTGCTGCGCGGCTATGCCCAGGCGGTGACCCGGCAGGTCATGCCCTACGCCAGGACCACGGTCCTGACCATCACCTGCCGCGCGGCCCGGGACCACTGGCTGCTGAGCTGGCGGCCGGCCGCGGCCCTGCCGGACAGCCTGGGGCCGGAGGCGGCGGACAGGACCGGGGACATCTGCAGCAGTTGGGCGCTCCGGGCGGGCTGCGGCCTGGGCGCCGCGCTTTCCTGGTCGGACGGCGCCCTCCTGGCCCGGGTCCCCCGGCCGGCGCCGGCCTGAGCGGGTGATCTAGAGCATAAATGGCCCGGATCGCCGGAGATATGCCGACATGGCGGGGTAGACTTGAATTGATGCCATCTGATAGGAGTGCCTCGTGCTGATTCTGGTCCTCAATGCCGGTTCGTCCAGTCTGAAATTCAACCTCATGGATATGGACACTGAAGAATCGCTGGCCGACGGCATCGCCGAGCGGGTCGGCATGTCTGAAGGCTTCATCCGGTGGACCATCCAGGGCGAAAAGGGCCGCCTTGAGCTGGACATGAACGGCCATCGCAAGGCGCTGGCCGCCATCATGGAGCAACTACACCAGACCGTGCTGGTGGGCGACCGGGAAGTGGGGGCGGTGGGCCATCGGGTGGCCCACGGCGGCCCCAATTTCGGCGATCCGGAACTCATAACCCCGGCGGTGCTGGCCGAAATCGAGGAACTGGCCTTCTACGCCCCGCTGCACAACCCCGCCAGCGCTTCGGGCATCCGCACCGCCCAGGAGATGTTCCCGGGCGTGCCTCAGGTGGCAGTGTTCGACACCGCCTTCCACCACACCATGCCGGACTACGCCTACACCTACGGCCTGCCCTACGAACTGTCCCAGAAGCTGGGGCTGCGCCGCTACGGATTCCACGGCACCAGCCACCAGTACGTGGCCGAGCGCACCGCCAACCTGCTTGGGCGCCCGGTGGACCAGATGAAGATCATCACCTGCCACCTGGGCAACGGCAGCAGCATCACCGCGGTCAAGCACGGCAAGTGCGTGGACACCTCCATGGGCCTCACCCCCCTGGAAGGCGTGATCATGGGCACCCGCTGCGGCAACGTCGACCCGGGCGCGCTCACCACCCTCATGGAACAGGAGGGCCTGGACGCCAAGGGCCTCTCCAATATCCTCAACAAGAAGTCCGGCCTCCTGGGCATCTCCGGGGTCTCCTCCGACTGCCGCGAAGTGGAGGAAGCGGCGGGCAAGAACAAGCGGGCCCGGCTGGCCCTGGAGACCCTCTGGTACGGGGTGCTGAAATACGTGGGCGGCTATGCCGCCGCCATGAACGGGGTGGACGCCATCACCTTCACCGCCGGCATCGGCGAGAACTCCCCCCTGCTCCGCTCCTGGGTCTGCAACCGCCTGACCTACCTGGGCGTGCAGATCGACGAGGAGATCAACACCAAGCGCAGCAAGCTGGACCGGCTGATTTCCACCCCGGACTCCAGGCTGGCGGTGGCGGTGATCCCCACCAACGAGGAGCTGGTGATCGCCCGCGGCACCCTGCGCCTGACCCAGCGCTAGCCCGGCTGAACCCAGGGGCCGCCCCGGTCGATTTCGGCCGGGGTGGCCCCTGCTTCAGTCTGTGGTCTTTTGTGGTTCTCACAATTTAATAATTTGTTTATTTTTTTTTATGACTGATGCACACTGAGGGAAGGGTGGCCAATGCGGTCAACCCATCCCTCCACCCCCTTTCTCCGATAAACCATATGCCTAAATCAGACGGGTTGCTCAAAGATTACGCTGATTTTCGGACATTGTTCGGGTCCTTCCACTCCTTGCTCCTGGCCTCGAGCATAATATTTATTATTGTTGGGTTCCCCACCGAACTCCAGGCCACCCAGGAGCCGAACCCCGGCGGCAACCCGCCGGCCCGCCGCAGCGCGGGCGCCGGAAACGGCCGTTCCTGGGCCCTCAGCGCCGCGCTGAACGCCCAGACCGACCCCGACCCGGGGGCCACGCCGCCGCCAGGCTTCACCCCGGCCCCCGTTCCGGCCGCGAACCAGACATCTTCTCCCGCGCCCGATCCCGCGGCCCACCCGCACCAAGGTAATGGTCACCACCACCACAAGGTGCGCAAGAAGCGCCCCTCGGCCAGAAAGGCAGCGCCGCCGGCGGCCAAGACCCCGCCGGGAAACCCGGGCAGAGGAGCAGGGGGTCCGGCCAACCAGGCCAATGCGAGCAATGGCAACCCGGCTCCAGCCAAGCAGTCAGCCCCGGCCAAGCAGCCCACCCCGCCGGCCAGCAGCGCCCCGGCCCCGGCCAAGCAGCCCACCCCGCCGGCCAGCAGCACCTCCGCCCCAGCCAAGCAGCCCACCCCGCCGGCCAGCGGCACCCCGGCCCCGGCCAAGCAGCCCACCCCGCCGGCCAGCGGCACCCCGGCCCCGGCCAAGCAGCCCACCCCGCCGGCCAGCAGCACCTCCGCCCCGGCCAAGCAGCCCACCCCGCCGGCCAGCACCACCTCCGCCCCGGCCAAGCAGCCCACCCCGCCGGCCAGCACCATCTCCGCCCCGGCCAAGCAGCCCA
>Ga0316217_10001485_pt1 | contig 30375 bp, 20 predicted proteins | sample 1anoAmetaG_FD_203633 | JGI IMG/M metagenome (GOLD analysis project Ga0316217, IMG submission 203633) | Freshwater microbial communities from Trout Bog Lake, Wisconsin, USA - 1anoA | ecosystem: Environmental > Aquatic > Freshwater > Lake > Hypolimnion/Profundal zone | place: USA: Wisconsin... | reverse complement strand
TCGCCGCCCCGGCAATAGCGCTTCTCGTCGGCACCGGCCGTGTTGATCTTGGCGTACTCGTGCACAATCGTGCCGGCCGGATTGATCACGTGGGCAAGGTTGAGAAACCGGTCAGCCGTTTTTTGAATGGTGCCGGCAATGACCCAAATCTTGCTCCCCGCCGCCGCCCGGCACACGTGGTCGAGTGCGCGCTGGACTTCGCCTTGGTCAAGCGTGACCAGATACGGGAAATAATAGCTGGTCAGATTGGCTTCCGGGAACAACACGACCCGGTTGCCGTCCGCCGCCGCCAGCTTGACGTAATGCAGCGTTCGCTCCAGATTGAACGCCAGTGATTTAGCCCAGTGCATTTGCACGCACGCCACCGGCAAAACTTTGCTGTTTGGCATATATTCTCCCCGTAACGAATTGTTCAAGTTCAAGCCAAGCCTAACAATAGGCTTGCAGTCTGTAAAGTTGAATACGATATATTACGAATATGACACGGCAGCGACAATTCGCTGCCCGGGGCTGCACCTTGGGCTTTACACTGATTGAATTATTGGTGGTGGTCGCGATTATCGCAATCCTCGCGTCGCTGCTGCTACCGGCGTTGAGCAACGCCCGGACCACCGCCCGCCGCACGGTCTGCCAATCAAATTTGCGCCAGTTGGCAATGGGGTTTACGGCTTACCTGGAGGATTCCAATGGCCTGTTGCCATGGAGTTGGGATACCAACCGGGGGACATGGCTGACAACCAACAGCACAACGGCGGCTTATTTCGCGGTTAGTTATACTGTCAGCGGGATGCAGTTGCCGTGGAGCTCAAACGATGGCGTTTTTTGGAGTTATCCATATGTTGGGAACGCTGGGGTGTTTGGTTGCCCTGTGATAACCGCGGGTGCGGCGGCATGCACGCCCTATGGCGCGGCGGCCGAGACCCCGCCGGTGCCGCCGTTTTACATCGCGCCGCCGACAATCCCCGTTCCGGCTTTGGTTTACCCGCACTACCGGCAAAATCCAAACTTCGGTCATACCGGCGGTGGGCCGGGCAACATCACGGAGTTTCCAGCCGTGAGCGCCAGTTTCTTGAACACTTATAAAATCAAAGCCACCATGACCATGGTGACCAAACCGGCCGGCACCATTCTGCACTTTGACACTTCCCCGGTGCTGGCCGGAACAATGCATCGGTATGCGGTCACTTATGTCTCCAGTCCCGCGTGCGCCAACACGAAGTATCTGGGTGGCGGGTTAGACCGGGCGCTCCCGAGTGCCTACTCAGCAGCCAATGTCGCTTATACCCCAAATGTCGGTTTCGTTCATGGCGGCCGCAGTGGTTACGTCGGGAATTTTTCGTATCTCGATGGCCATGTGGACGCGCAGACCGGGAACACCATGCTCACCGACACAAACGATACTAGTTTTCGCCTTTTGCAGTAACTGTCATCTAAAAATTGCTTTCCAAATGATCTCTCAATATGTTCACCGTTGGTATTGCCGCAACACCCTATTCCGTGCCGCGCAAGCGGCTGGTAACCCCAGGTTCATCGTGATGATCGCCGTGATTGTCATCATCGGTTCGCTCATTTCACTGTACGTCACGCAGTTGCGACCGGCGAACAAGAGTAACCTGGCACCATTTGTCGGCGCTGGACAAGTGTTGGCCGACGAAACCGCCAAGGCGATCGGTGACCACGGTCGGGTTGTGCTGCTCGTCAGCGCCTTAGCACGCAGCCCGAACAGCGTCGAACAGCAGCAGCTCGCTGGATTTCTCGGCGAAATCAAGCGGCATCGCCAAATCCAGATCGTCGCGACTGAGACGTTCAAGATTATTGCCCCGCCCATCGAAGATGCCATGCGTGATCTGGGCCTGACCAACGAGCAATTCGCTGAACTACTCCGCAAATACGATGATGTCGATGCCTTGGTCACGTTTATCGAACTCCCTGCGTTCAATCCGGGTCAGCCGTTGGAGTGGCCGCGGGTCCACCCCAAAATCATCGCCGGCCAGTTGCCGGTGCAGGCCGGCCAGGCTTACCTCCGCGCCAACAAGATCGCGGCGTTCATCGCCAAACGTGAGGAATCGACCACAACCGCGAAAACCAAGCCCCGCACACCGCGCGAGTGGTTCGACAAATATTTCCAACTTTTCACGTTGCAGAACCTCGCCGCGCAGCCGCAAATATCCGATCTATGAAAACCACCGAACAAGCCGCACTCGCCACCATCCGCCAACGCCTCATTTATCTGCTGACCGGGGAAGGGGCGCCACCCACCGCCCAACCATTCGTCGCTTCGGCTATCTCCGAATTGGACGCCACGGTGGACGCCCTGATTGCCAAGCAAACCTGGGAACCCGGTAACCTTGAACACGGCAACATTACCGGTCAGCCGATCAGCCACGCCCAATTCACGATATTTACGCATTATCTTGGCCACACCCGGCGCCTGTTCGTCGCGTGGCGCTGCCCGTTCTCGCGCCATTACCGGAGCGCGCACGTGCTCGAACGCGCCATTGCCGGCCTGCGCTTCGGCGAACGCTACGTCCGCCCCGACAAACCGCGCGACGGCAGTTGGTACATGTGGGATCTCGGGTTCGCAACGTCGCTCTGCTGTCAACTCATGCTCGCCGGCGACCAAATGCCGGCGGATCTCCGCCAAGCAATCATCGAAGATCTCGCCGCAATGCCATCAAAAGTTTTCAGCCTCGACCGGATCAAAGGCATCACCCGCCCGCCGGTCACCAGTGGCTCGAACAATCTGGAAATTATGTTTTCTGGCTTCCTCCGCGGCCTCGTGCTTGACGATCCGCAATGGATCGCGACGGCAATGCGCCAACTCCCCATCGCCATGAGCCCGTCGCCCGGCAAGGAAGGCGTCCAAAACGATTGGAGCTACCACTTCCACGGCCACGGCGTGAATGCCGGCTATGGCATCGGTTGCCTGACGGCTCAAGCTGAATGGATGTACCTCGTCCAAAACACACCGTGGCAATTCTCGGATGAACTGCGCGAAGTCCACGTAGCAATGACCCGCGAATTTTTCGGACGCAACAACTGGCGCGGCCGGATCGCGCCGTATTCCGTCGACCGCGGCATTGCCGGGCCGGGCGCGATTCACTCGAACGGCATACTCACGGTCGGTCTCTTCGGACTGCTCACCGATTTATCGGCGAAAGACAAAGCCGTCTTCGCCGCGGTCGCCGCCGATTATCTGCAAAGCATCGGACCGGATGGCAAACCGTCCGAATTCACCCAAACCGCCCAAGGCAACGAGGCCAACCTCCTCCCGGCGCTATTGCTCGCGAACATTCCGCAACCGATTACCGGCGACGTGCGCGCGCTGGACGGCATGCGTTACTACCCGGACAGTTCGTACCTGTTGTGCCGGCAAACCAACTGGTTTGCCGCCGTGCGCATGCCGGCCGCGAAGAACAAAACGTGGAACTCGATGCTCGGCTCACATCTGCGCGGTTCGTCGGGCGCGGAATTCTCCATCTGCTTCATGACTGACGGCCGGGAATTCGACACCTCGACAATTCCCACGATGAACTGGAAACGCTTGATGGGCGTGACCAAGTGCGACGCCATCGACCAACCGCCCGAGGCTTACGGCCAAAGCAATTTCTGCAGCGGCCTCGCCGGCGACGAGTTCGCCGTACTCGGGTTGCAATACCTACTCGCGCCGGCCGGCATGGACACGTTGCGCGCGAACAAGAGTCTCTACGCCACGCCGAACTCGCTCGTGTTGCTCGGCACGCAAGTCCGCTGCGACTCCGACGAACCGGTCGTCACCACGCTGTTCCACGCCCCGGTCATCGACGACGAACTGCCGGTCGGCGTCCGCGATCTCAAAGCCGGTGAGACCATCCGCATCCGCAACGTTACCATCCGGTTGGTCACCGACGCGCAACTCATCGTCGAAAATCGCAAAGGCACTTACGCCGATCTCAACCATTCCGAACGCACTCCAACTGAACCCAAACAAAAAACGAGCTGGACCAAAGTCTATGAACGCCGGTGGGCCTACGTCGTCGTCAACCACGGTGTCCGTCCCACCAACGGCCGGTATGGAGCGATCATCACGGCCGGTAAGCCGGAAGACATAAAGATCAAACTCGATGACCACCACCACCGCGTGGATGTCGGAGACAAAGGCGGCGAAGTCCGGTTCCCTAGCGATTGGCGCAAGCCGATCGGCTCATCGTACTGGGGCGCGGAACAACATCAATGGGGCAGCATCGCCCGCTGGACGCCGAGCGACGCTCCGACCCATGCGAATCTTGAAAGCACGCCGCCGGCGCGGTTCGTGATCGGTTCTGAAAACGCCAACACTGAAATTATTCTGCCGGACGGCCTCGAAGTCGAAGGCGTCACGCTCAAGACCTACGAAGGCAAACCGTTCCCGGCAAATCTCCTGTCGTTGCCCGCCAAAGGCCAGGTGCTCAAGCTGCGCGTCCGCCGAACAAACAAGCTAACAAAATAAGAGGTTGCGATGCCCCGAAAGAAAACTAGCCACAGCTTACCAGCCACTGACATTACGTTTTATCAAGCCGGCAAGCGGCCGGCGGCGCGGTATCTCTCCGCCACCGCCGTGTGCGAGGAAGTTCTCGAACATGGGCGCTGGATCGGCCTCTATTGGTCCGCCACCGGCCAGGTTCACCGCGAAAGTTTCGTGGCCGAACTGCCGGGAGCCACTGTCCCATCGACCGCCGTGATGGGTGTAAAACCGGGTTTAGATTCGCGCATTCACCCGCTCCACGTTTTCGAACTGGAGATTGACGGGCAGTCCCTGCACAACCGCTGGGAGTTGGTAAAGTCTTCCCAGCGTCCGGGCCAGCGCCCGGGAACGGCCGAGGCGGTGGTTGAGTTGAAGCACCAAGTCCGCCCGGTCACCGTCAAGGTTGTCACCCGTCTGGATGGTTCACCGGTGTTGGTCCGCTATCTGGAAATCACCAACACCGGCCAGGCGCCGGCGGCGCTGGGCAGCGTCGCGCCTTGGTCCGGGGTACTCTGGAACACGAACACGACACCGGCCGGCCACCACACAAACGCCAACCCCAGTTTCGATGAGCGGCGCCAGTCGAAGTTCACACTCGGTTATCTGGCCGCTTCCGCCTGGGGTTGCGAGGGTGATCTCGTGTGGCAACCCTTGCCGCCGGAACACTTCCGCATCGAACGCGCGGACGGTTGCTGCTGGGGATCGCCGTACTACATTCTGCGCAACGAAGCCACCGGTGAACTCTTTTTCCTGGGGTTGGCCTGGAGCGGCAACTTTTTCGCCGAATTTGCTTACCGCTATGGATCACTCCTTTCGTTCCGCATCGGGCCGCTGGCGCCGGCACCCCTGCGGGTGATTGCCCCGGGCGAAACCGTGACCAGCCCCGAGGTCCATCTCGGTCCGCTGCATGGTTCGTTTGATGCCGCCGTCGGTCAGTGGCACCGGCACATGCGCGCGAGCGTTATTCCGCCCCGTCCGAAAGGCAAAGCGATGTATACCTCGGGGAACCGCAATGTGGACGAACCCGGCGACTGGATCAAAAAGGAAATCGATCTGGCTGCCGAAATGGGGCTGGAAGCCTTCATGATCGACGCCGGCTGGCACGGCGAGAAATTTGGCATTTATCCCGCGAACATGGGGGATTGGAATGCCGGCGATTGGCTGCCCGGCGGCATGGCTGGCTTACGCGAATATACCCACAAAAAAGGCATGCTCTTTGGACTCTGGCACGCGCCCGAGGGGATCTACAAAAATACCCAGTTGTTTCGCGACCATCCGGATTGGGAATTAAAAACGGATGGCGATCGGGAAATAACGCCGGAATGGAAAGTGCTCAACCTCGCCAAGCCGGAAGCGGCCAAATATTTTGTGGATTGCATCCAGAAAACCATCAAGGATTTCAAGCTCGACTTCTATAAAGTCGATGGGGCCGGTTTTTTTTACGAAGGTGGCCAGAACCTGATTCAGGGGTTCGCCGAAAACGAATACTGGCGGCATTACGAATTGATGTATGCCACCTATGATCGCATCCGGCAGGAGTTTCCGGAGGTCTGCCTGGAGAACTGCGCGGGTGGAGGCGGGCGCAACGACTTGGGAATGCTGTCGCGGTTCCACTACGCTTCCGAATCGGACTATACCGTAATGCCCTACAGCATCCGGGCGATCAACACGCTCAGCCTCTTCGTCCCGCCGGAGTCGATTCTTTATTACTGCAATTGCATGCAAAATGCGCACCTGACAGCCGATGTGGACACCCCGCTGCGGGTCGGTCTGTTCGGCATGCTCGTGTTTGTTGGCTTCGGCTCGCAAAGCGCCACGCGGTCCACCCAGTATTTTGAGAAAGTGCGCCGGTACATCGGCCTGCACAAAGGGTTTTGCCGGCCGGTCTTGACCGGGCAACCGGTCGTTTACCATCACACCCCCGAGATCGGCCTTTTCAAACCGGCCGACTGGTGCGTGTTGGAATACGCCGCGCCGGACCGCAGGCGCGGCTATGCCGGCGTCTTCCGGCTCGGCACCGGCGCCGGCGAATACCGGCTCCGGCTGCGGGGCGTCGATGCCGCCGCCGAGTATGAAGTGACGCTCGACAACGCCACGCAAGTTTTCCGCCTGTCCGGTCGCGACTTGGCACTTACCGGATTACCTATTGCCTTGGATAGCGCGTTGACCAGTGAGTTAATCATGTACGAGCGCAAGGAGCAGCAGGTATGAATCCACTTGAGTTTAAGCCGGATTTCGAATTGACCGCGCGCCGGTTCGAGGCTTGGTGGCACGGCGAGATCATTGATCGTCCGCCGGTTACGCTGTCGGTCAAACCACAGCGACCGGATTGTGGCCCGGTCTCGCAGCATGCCACGCAATGGGAACGCTGGCTCGATGTTGAGTTCGTGGTGGACTCCGCCATCGCGGCGATGGAAGCCACGACTTATTTGGGCGACGCTTTCCCGGTATTCTGGCCAAACATCGGTCCCGAAATTACGGCGACGTTGTACGGCTGTGAACTGGAATTTGGCGAAACGACCGCGTGGTCGAAACCGGTCATCAAGGAGCCCGGTGATTGGCAGCGCATTGCCAGCGCGCAACCGGACTTTTCCAACCGGTACTGGCAGACGCTCGAAGCGATGGCCAAGCTCGCCATCGAACGCTGCGCGGGCCGGTATCTCGTCGGTGTCACCGATTTACACGGCGCGTACGACATCCTCGCCGCGTTGCGCGGTCCGATGGGGTTGTGCACGGATTTGCTCGACTGCCCGGATTTGGTGGATCGGGCGGCGCGGAATGTGGCGCATGGTTTTGCGGCGGCCTTCGCGCGCAATTGGGCGCTGGTCCGCGCCGCCGGGATGCCGTCAGTGTACTGGTGTTATCATGACGGCCCGGCGTACTTCCCGAGCTGCGATTTCTGGTGCATGGTCTCGCCGGCCATCGCGCGCGACTTGGTTTATCCAACGCTCCTAACCGAGATGGCTCCCCTCGAACGCAGTATGTTTCACCTCGACGGCATCCAGGCATTGCCGCATCTGGATTTGACGTTGTCATTGCCGGGCTTGAATGCATTGCAGTGGGTCTACGGCGCCGGTTATGGTCCGGCCCCGCGCTGGCTGGACGTGTACCGGCGCGCGCGCGCTGCCGGTAAAAGTCTGGAAGTGATGGTCAGTACCGCCGCGGAGGCATTGACAATGTTGCGCGAGCTTGGTCCAGCGGGCGTATGGTTAAACATTTTCCAGCCGTTGGATTCGGTTGGCGAAGCCGAAGCCTTTCTCCGGGAAGTGGCGCGCCGGTGATGAGCTAATTGAAAAATAAAGGAGATTATTATGGCAACTGAGAAAGTCCGAATTGGTTTTGTCGGTGTGGGTGGGATGGGGCAATGCGCCCACTTGAAAAGTTATGTCACGGTGCCGGAGTGCGAAGTCGTCGCGCTCGCGGAATTGCGGCCAAAATTGCGCGAAACGGTGGCGCGCAAATACGGCATCGCCCGCACGTATGCGACTGCGGCGGAAATGCTGGCGCAGGAGAAACTGGACGGGATTGTGGCGGCACAGCCGTTCGATAAGCACGGTCAGATTATCATTCCGCTCTACCAGGCACGGTTGCCGGTTTTCACGGAAAAACCGCTGGCGTCGTCGATCGCGACCGGCGCGAAAATGTTGGCGGCGCTCAAGGCCAGCGGCACTTGGCACATGGTCGGCTATCACAAGCGCAGCGACCCGGCCACGATGTTCGCCAAGGCCGAGATCGACCGGCTCCAGCAGACCGGTGAACTTGGCAAACTCAAATACGTGCGCATCCTCATGCCGTCCGGCGATTGGCGGGCCGGTGGAATTCACAACTGGATTCTGACCGATGACCCGGCCCCCAAGCTGGCCGCGGATCCAGCGGCGAGCGACATGGATGAGCCAACGTATAATAAATATGTCGACTTCGTGAATTATTACATTCACCAAGTCAACCTGCTGCGGCACTTGTTTGGTGAAGCGTACCGGGTCACTTATGCCGAGAAATCCGGCGTGCTGCTGGTGGCGGAAAGCGCCAGCGGCGTACCGGGCACGATCGAAATGACGCCTTATGAAACCTCCATCGATTGGCAGGAATCGGCCTTGGTGTGTTTCGAGCGGGGCTGGATCAAGCTGAAGTTGCCGGCACCGCTGGCGATTAATCGCCCCGGTCAGGTCACTCTCTACCGCGATCCGCGGATCCCGGCTGCGCGTGTTCGCAGCGATGCCGAGTTGGTGGCGCGGATGCTGGCCGAAGACCGGATGCCTGAAACGCCGCGCGCGTTGCCGGTGGCGACGACGCCCACGTTGCCGTGGATCCACGCGATGCGGCAGCAGGCCATAAACTTCTGCCGCGCGATTCGCGGCGAGATCGAACCGCCGTGCGATGCCGCGGAGGCGCTGGAAGACCTGAAGGCCGCGCGCGAATACATCCGGTTGTTTACCGGCAAATAAAATAAAAAGGAGCTAACGATTATGCCAGTGAAATGGAAAAAAGTTTGGATCTCCGACGAGACGTTTGAGTCCGTCGGTGTGTTTGACGTGAACAACGACGGCGTACTCGATCTGGTTTCGGGCGGGTTCTGGTATCAAGGCCCGGATTTCCGCCGGAAGCACAGCATCGGCACGGTGAAGATGTACGATGAATACTTTGACGACTTCTCAACCATCGCCCTCGACATCAACGGCGATGGCTATCTTGATTTCATCACCGGCGGCTGGTGGGGCCAGACGCTCCGCTGGCGCGAAAATCCCAAGGGCGACCCCAAACAGCAATGGACTGAGCATATTATTGCCGAGGTCGGCAATATCGAGACCACGCGCGCGTGGGACATTGACGATGATGGCCAGATCGAGATCGTGCCCAACACGCCGCCGCAGCGGGAGGTGAAGGTTTTCAAGTTGGTCGCACCTGGCAAATTTGATTGCCACACCATTTACACGTTCCCGGAAAAACAGTTGCAAGGCCACGGCCTGGGTTGCGGCGATGTTGCCGGCAATGGTCGCCAAGACATTATCCTCGCGCGCGGCTGGCTCGAAGCGCCGGCCAATCCGTGGCGCGACCAGTGGATTTGGCACGCGGATTTTATGGACGCACCGTGGGCCACCGGTGCGCCGTGGGGCTTTCCGGGCAGCGTGCCGATGTTGGTTGCCGATGTGAACGGCGACGGGCGAAATGAAATCATCACCGGCAACGCGCACGGCTACGGTCTCTGGTGGAGTGAACGACGCGGCACCGGCTGGGCGCATCACCCCATCGATCCGTACAACGCCCAGTACCACGATATGCAATGGGTGGATATTGATGGCGATGGTCAATGCGAACTGGTCACCGGCAAACGTCATCGGGCGCATTGCGGCAATGACGTCGGCGAGTGGGACGACGTCGGCATGTACTATTTCAAGTGGACCGGCGAAGGGTTTGCCAAGCAAGTGATTGACTACGGCCCGATCGGCACCGGCAAAGGTTGCGGCATTGCGTTTGCCCTGGCAGATTTGCGTGGGACCGGCCGCCTGGATTTGGTTGCGCCCGGCAAGGATGGATTGTTCGTGTTCTACAACGAAGGCCAGTAACATCAACGATCAGCGACCAGACGAAATGCTCAAGGCGACAAAGATCAGCGAGGCAATCATCTCGGGCCGGAAAGTGGTGCGCTACGACCACGCGAGCCGCGACGAATGGAAATACGAGACGCCGCAACACGATTATTTCTACATCGTGCTGCCGAAAAATCCCCCGAGCGGCAAAGCGCCTCTGCGCGTCGTGCTGCACAGCGCCGGGGGTGGCGGTCTGTCCGAAATGGAACCCAACCTCACGCCGGCCCGTGCCCACATTATTCAGGCGTACGTGGACGAATCCAGTTACGGATTGTGGCTGGATTGCCGGGAGCATCAGCCGGTGGATTGGTGGTGGGGCTGGGAAGCGATCCAGAAAACGCCGGACCGGTACCAGATTGAGCTTTGCCCGACTGAAAAACGATTGTTGGCCACGGTGGCCTGGGTGAAGTGCATGTTTCCGATTAATGCCGATCGGGTTTACCTGAGTGGCGTTTCGATGGGCGGTAGCGGCAGCTTGGGGTTGGGCATGAGTCATGGCGATATCTTCGCCGCTGTTTCGGTGGACGTGCCGGCCAGCCCAGACCACGCATTGTTTCGACTGCGCGCCGGCAAACACCCGGATCCGCCGCCCGTCTTCAACTTTTCCTCGCAAAATGATCCGCGGTCAAAAGATCAGGAGAAGTTAATCGCTTACTGCCAGACGAACCGCCTCGCCCTTGCCTTTGCTTGGGGGCCCTTCGGCCACACGAGCGACGCCAGTGTGTTCAACGCCGCTGTCTATGAGTTCCCTTGGCTCTCCATTTGTCAGGATGAAGCGTATCCGGTCTTTACCGGCGCCTCTACGGACAACACCTACCCGGGATTTCAGAATCTGAAGACGCCGGATCAACAAGGCCAGATCAACGGTTATTTCCGCTGGAAAAACTTGACCGACACGCCGAAGAATTTTGCCATGGAACTCTGGCTGGTGAAGAAAACTGAACTGAAGAAACCTGTCGAAACTCCAGTGTCGACTACTGCCGACATCACGCTTCGGCGCCTGCAACAGTTTCACGTCCTGCCAGGAAAATCGTACCGATGGCGGATGGTTGCCGGCAAAAAGCCGCCACAATCCGGCACCGTGCCGGCCACTGCGGACGGTTTGCTCACCATTCCTAAACTCACAATCACCGATATCCCGGGACAACTGGAATTGACGCCCAACTAACCGGCACGCGACTCAAACCGCATGTATTGCGAGCCAAAAATAAACCATGGAGATCGTTAATGACTCGCAAAAATGTTAACCACAATTTATCGTCGCCTTCCATCGACATCGCCTTCCACAAGGCCGGCAAGCGGCCGGCGGCGCGGTATCTCTCCGCCACCGCCGTGTGTGAGGAAGCTCTCGAACATGGTCGCTGGATCGGTCTCTATTGGTCCGCCACCGGCCAGGTTCACCGCGAAAGTTTCGTGGCCGAACTGCCAGGGGCCACTGTCCCTTCTACCGCCGTGCTGGGTTTAAAACCGGGTTTAGATTCGCGCATTCACCCGCTCCACGTTTTCGAACTGGAAATTGACGGGCAGTCGCTACACAACCGCTGGGAGTTGGTAAAATCTTCCAAGCGACCGGGACAACGCCCGGGAACCACGGAGGCGGTGGTTGAGTTGAAGCACCAAGTCCGCCCGGTCACCGTCAAGGTTGTCACCCGTCTGGACGGTTCACCGGTGTTGGTCCGGTATCTGGAAATCACCAACACCGGCAAAGCGCCGGCGGCGCTGGGCAGCGTCGCGCCTTGGTCCGGGGTACTCTGGAACACGAACACGACACCGGCCGGCCACCACACAAACGCCAACCCCAGTTTCGATGAGCGTCGCCAGTCGAAGTTCACGCTCGGCTATCTGGCGAACACCGAATGGGGCCAAGAAGGCAATCTCGTCTGGCAACCCCTGCCGCCGGAAAACTTTCGGATTGAACGCGCCGACGGCAGTCTCTTTGGATCGCCGTACTATATTTTGCGGAACGAAGCCACGGGCGAACTGTTCTTTCTGGGGTTGGCGTGGAGCGGCAACTTCTTTGCGGAATTTGCTTACCGGCACGAATCGCTGTTGTCGTTCCGGATCGGGCCGCTGGCGCCCGCCCCCTTGCGCATGATTGCTGCCGGTGAAACCGTCACGAGCCCCGAGGTTCACCTCGGTCCCATGCACGGCTCATTCGATGAAGCCGTAAGTCTCTGGCACCGGCACATCCGCGCCAGCGTCATACCGCCCCGCCCCAAGGGCAAAGAAATGTACACCGTGGGTGGTCGCATGGTGGAAGAACAAGGTGATTGGATTAAAAAAGAAATCGACATCGCGGCGGCAATGGGGTTGGAGGCGTTCATGGTGGATGCCGGCTGGCACGGCGAAAAGTTCGCGCCCTATCCGGCGAACATGGGGGATTGGTTTGAAGGCGATTGGTTGCCCGGCGGCATGGCCGGCTTGCGGAATTACACGCACAAGAAAGGGCTGCACTTTGGCCTCTGGCATGTGCCGGAGGCCATCAACAAAACTTCCAAGCTGTTTCGGGAGCATCCGGATTGGGAATTGCGGACGGATGGTGATCGGGCAATCGCGGCGGACTGGAAAGTTCTTAACCTGGCCAAACCGGACGCCGCTAAATATTTTTCGGATTGCATCCGGAAAACCATCAAGGAGTTCAAGCTCGACTTCTATAAAATTGACGGGGCCGGTTTTCCTTACGAAGGCGGCCAGAACCTGATTGACGGTTTTGCCGAAAACGAATACTGGCGGCATTACGAAGTGGTGTACGCCGCCTATGATCGCATCCGGCAGGAGTTCCCGGGGGTTTGTCTGGAGAACTGTTCGGGCGGTGGCGGGCGCAACGACTTGGGAATGCTTTCTCGTTTCCACTACGCCTGCGAGTCCGACTGGAGCGTGATGCCGTACAGCATCCGCGCCATCAACGCGCTCAGCCATTTCATTCCGCCGGAATCAATCTGCTACTACCACAACCATATTCAGCACGCGCACCAGGTGGCCGACCTCGACACTCACCTGCGCGTGACGCTGTTCGCTGTTCCGATCTATGTCGGCTTCGGTTCGCAAGGCGCGGATCGGTCCACCGAGTATTTCGCGAAAGCCCGCCGGTACATCGGCCTACACAAAGGGTTTTGCCGGCCGGTGCTGGCGGGCCAGCCGATCGTTTACCATCACACGCCGGCGATCGGTCTGTTTCAGCCGGCCGATTGGTGCGTGTTGGAATACGTCGCGCCGGATCGTAGTCGGGGTTACGCCGGTGTTTTCCGTCTTGGAAATGGTGCCGCCGAGTACCGGCTCCGATTGCGCGGAGTGGATACCGGTGCCGACTACGCGGTGACGCTCGACAACGCTGCACAGTTTTTCAAAATCTCCGGTCGCGATTTAGCACTCAACGGACTACCAATCTCACTAGAAAGCGCACTGACCAGCGAACTCATAATGTATGAACGAAAATCCAGCCGCTAAATTAGCCGCGCTCGCAACTATTCGGGACCGCTGGCTCTTTGTTCAATGCGGAGTCGGCGTACCGGAGTCCAGCCGGGCCAGCGTGGCCGACGTGATCGATAGTATTGACCGGTTCGCCGACAAAGTAATCGCCCGGCAAACTTGGAAGCCCGGCAACCCCGAACACGGCAGCCCCTACGGCAAACTTCTGACGCATGCCGAGTTTACTTTCGGTACCGGTGTCTTCGAGTTGATCGCCAAACTTGCGCTCGCGTGGCGTTGTCCCTTTTCGCGGCATTCACAGAAACCCGAGATACTGGAGCGTATCATTGCCGGCTTGCGATATGGGGAACGCTACGTCCGCCCGGATCAACCACGGGATGGAAGTTGGCATTCGTGGGACATCGCGTTTCCCGGCAGTCTCTGCTCCACGTTGCTGCTCTGCGGCGACCAAATTCCCACCGACTTGCGCCAGTTGATTCTGGAAGATCTCAACCACATGCCCTGCAAAGTTTTTAAGATTGACCGCCTCCAAGGCATCGTTGGCCGGCCAGTATCCAGCAGTTCGAATGACCAGAGCGTGCTGGCGTGCGGTTTGTTGCGCGGCCTGATTCTGAATGATCCGCAATGGCTCGATACCATCCAGACACAAGTGCCTATCGCGATGGGGCGCGCGGCCGGCAGCGAGGGGTTGCAGGCGGATTGGAGCTACCAGTTCCACGGCCACGGGGTGAATGCCGGCTACGGCACCAACAGTCTGTGGGTGCAAGGCCAGTGGATCTATTTCACCTACGGCACGCCATGGCAGGTGCCGGACAACATTTTGAAATTACATGTCGGCATGTTCCGCGAGTTTTTCGCGCGCAACATGTGGCGCGGCCGGATTGCGCCGTACACGATTGACCGTGGGATTGCGACGCCCGGCACGCTGTATGGCGGCCACAACGGCGCGCTGTTCGGGGCGACACTGTTTGGGCTGATCACCGACTTGCCGGCGCCCGACAAAGCCGTGTTCGCCGCCGCTGCTGCGGATTATCTCAGCGGGCTGGACCCAGATGACAAACCACAGAAGCCGCCCAGCAGCTTTTTGTTAACCCGCATCCCACAACTGATTCAAACCGACCTGAGTGTTTTGGAAGGGATCCGATATTATCCGTGCAGCGAATACCTCCTCGTGCGCGAGCCGAACTGGTTTGCCGCTGTGCGAATGAGTTCCGGCATGACGAAGATGTGGAACTCGATGCTCGGCTACAACATCCACGCCTCGTCAATGGCGGAGTTTTCCATCGCGTTCATGACCGACGGCCGGGAGTTCGACCACACCACGATCACGACGATGAACTGGAAACGCTTGATGGGTGTGACCCGTTGCGACGCCATCGAACCGCCACCGGAAAGCTACGGCCAGAGCGATTTCTGCGGTGGCCTTGCCGGCGACGAGTTCGCGGTGCTCGGCCTGCAATACTTCCTCGCCCCCGCCGGTCAAGACACGCTTCGCGCCAACAAAAGTCTCTTCGTCACCCCCGACGCGCTCGTCTTGCTCGGTAGCATGATCCGCTGCGATTCCGCTGAGCCGGTCGTGACAACGCTTTTCCACACACCGCTTACCGGCGAAGAAATCACCAGCCAGGAAGTCAGAGCCGGCGAAACGCTGTGCATTCGCAACGTCAGCATTAAAGTTCTTTGCGACACGCAATTGATCGTCGAAACCCGGCGCGGCTCATACGCCGACCTCAACATGCCGCAAGTCGCCGGTAACGAATCGGAAAAGCCCGGCTACAACACCGTCCACGAACGCCGGTGGGCTTATCTCGTCGTCAATCACGGCGTCCGTCCGCGCAACGGCCGGTACGGCGCAATCATTACTGCCGGCAAGCCGACGGAGTTTAAGATTCTGCATGAAGAGGATCATCACCGGGTCGATGCAGGCCAGACCGGCGGCGAGGTCCGTTTCCCCGGCGACTGGCGCAAGATCGTCGGCTGTTCCTACTGGGGCGCGGAGCAACATCAATGGGGCAGCATTTCGCGCTGGCTGCCGAGCGACGATCCCGGCCACGCTAATCTCGAAATCGTTTCGCCGCGCCGGTTTGTCGCCGCCGAAGGTGCCGCCACCGAGATTTTCTTGCCGGATGGTTTCGAGCAGGAAGGCGTGACGTTGAAAACTTACGAAGGGAAACCGTTCCCGGCAAACATCATGTCCACCTCTGCCAATGGCAAGGTGCATAAATTGCGCGTTAGGAAATTATGAAAACCAACCTAACTCTCCAGACCCTCGTTGATAAAGTCGCTCGCAAAGGCGGCGGCCGCGTCAAAATCCCGGCGGGTATTTACCTGATGAACGACGCGTTGCATCTGCGCAACGGCGTTCATCTTGGCGGCGAGCCCGGCGCGATTCTGCGGAAAGTACCGAGCGTCAGCAGCACGCTCCTGCCGTGGGTCGGCTACGGGCAATATGAATTTCAGGTTAAAGACCCCGGCAAGTTCAAAGTCGGCATGGGTGTCACCTTCGGCGACAAGAACGCGTTTGGCTTTTACGAAACCGTTGCGACGATCATCGGGCGCAACGGTGCCAACTTCTTTATTGACCGCCCGTTCGCCCACGATTACTCGCCGCCGGCGGGCGCCTGGGTGCGGAGCACTTTCCCGTTGATTAGCGGCCACAATGTCACCGATGTTTCCATCCGCGGCCTGACGCTCGACGGCAATCCACGGGAAAAATTCGGCATCAACGGTTGCCGGGGTGGTGGCATCATCCTGCTCGGCGTCAATCGGGCTGTGATTGAGAATGTCGAGGTTACGAATTACAACGGCGACGCAATCAGTTTCCAGCAATGCACCGATGTTTTCGTTCGCCGGTGCCATTTGCACCACAATAAAGGCACCGGCCTGCATCCCGGCAGCGGCACCGTCCGGTATGTCATGGCCGGCAACATCAGCGAACACAATGCCGGCTGCGGTGTTTTCTATTGCCTGCGCACGAAGTACTCGATCTGCGAGAACAACATTCTCCGGCACAACAGCCGCGCCGGCATCTCCGTCGGCGAACGCGATACCGACCATCTGATCCGCAACAACCAGATTACCGGCAATGGCGAGCCCGGGATCCTGCTGCGCGAGCCGTGCCTTGAAAGCGGCGACCGGCTTTGGATCGAAGGCAACGAACTTGCCGACAATGGTGGCGCCGCCGAAATCGTTCTCACCCGCGACATCCACCAACTTTGCATCACCGGCAACACGATCCGTCCACGCACCGGTATTGCCATGCAAGTCGGCCCCGGGTGCTCCGAAATCTATTTTACCGGCAACTCCTGCTCCGTCATCACCGGCAAGGCAACGCGCAAGAAGCCCACCAAGTTTCCGGTGGTCGGGCCGCAAGCTGCGCCGCTGGATGCCGCCCGGCATTTGAAGATCGAGAAATTACCGCGTTGGAAAAACCGATGAACACACCCCTGGAGAAAAAAGTGACGAAGAAACAACCGCACGTGCCGGAGCCGAACTTTCAAACCGCCTGCCAATGGTGGAACGACATCCCGAATATCTGGACGCCCGTCGGCTGGAAGGATCACATGTTCCGGTTCAACGTGCTGTGGAACGGGACGTTGCTGGCCAAGCCGGACATGAATCGTCGCACCGAGCAATATGCCGGTCAAGGCTTGCAGCTTTCGCTCACGCCGAGTTTTGTCGCGAAGCCCGATTTTTGGCAGGATTGGGGCAGCGGTTGGTTGCGGCACGACGATGGGATGGTCAATCAGGGCTGGAATGCGGATGCCGCGCCGGTCCTCTGGACGGAATGGTCGAAGGACGGTCTGCTGCTGCGGTCGGAAGTCTTTGCGCATATTCCCGGCGGTGCCGATGTGCAGACCGGAATCGAACCGCTGTTTGCCTGGATTCGCCTGAGCATTCACGAACTGTGCGCCGCGCTGCCCTTGGAGCCGTTCCACGGTTTTAATTTGTTGCTTGAAGCTCCGCACCTGACGACGACCATGAGCATGCGGGACAACATTCGTCGCCATCCCGAATCGGCGGCTTACCCGCGCCCGCTGCGGTGCGATTCGCAAGCATCCAAACCTGGCAACGGTTGTCGAATTGTGGAACCGAATGGCAAAGTTCGCTTGGCCGTGGCACCGGGCAAGTTCTGTTCGGGAATCCGGTTCTTCCGGCCGAACAAGGATCAGCGGGAGACACGGTTGCACGTTCAGTTGCCGGCGCGCCGCGGTGCATTCGCCGATCTCCTCGTGCCGATGGTGCCGTGCGACCGGAAAACTTTCAATGCCGAATTGAAGCTCGGTTACGACCGGACATTGCGTCAGACCCGGCAATATTGGCAGCGCATTACCGCGACACCGACGCGTTTCGAGGTACCGGAAGCGGACGTGAACGAAGTGATCCGTCAGAGCGTCCGGTTCAGCAACATCCTGACCGAGAAAAACCCCGCGACCGGTAAGTATTGCAAGATTAATGGTTCGTGGACGTACGCCGATCTTTGGACCACACCGGTGGCGATGGATTTCATCATGCTGCTGGACACGCTGGGCCATCACGCGATGGTCGAACGCTACCTCGAGATCTTTCGCGAAGAACAGGGAACCGTCGTCCCGCCCGGCCCGGCGTACGAACTGCATCCGGGCTACCTGTCGACTCCCGCGCTTTACAAATCCATCGACTGGCTATCGGACAACGGCGCGGTGCTCTGGACGATCTGCCGGCACGCGTTGCTGTCCGGGAATCAGGAGTTTGCCAAACGATTTACGGACTGCATCGTTAAGTCCTGCGAATGGATGCAAGCCGCGCGCACGAAGACCGGTCACGGCGGTTACCCCGGCGTGTTGCCGGCGGCGGTGGCCACGGACTGCAAAACCGAGATTCAAGCGTTGTGGAGTATCGGCTGGAACTACAAAGGGCTGGTCGAAGCGGTGAAGGTCTTGCGCCGGTTGGGCCATCCGCGTGCGGAAGAATTCGCGGCGGAGGCGAACGAAACTCGCGCGGCATTCTTGCGCGCGTTGCGCGACAAATGCCGGCAGATGCCGCGCTGGACGGACGCGCGCGGGCGGAAACGCGTGTTGGTTCCGACGGCGTTGGCCGGTGATAAGCGGCAGGAGACGCGGAACGCATTCTATCTCGATGCCGGCCCGCTGTTCCTTGTGTTTGCCGGCCTGATGCCGGCAAGTGATCCGCTGATGGACGATGTGCGGCGGTGGTTCCGCGAAGGGCCGCAGCGGAAGTTCTATCGTCGGGATTCCAACTGCTGGCAGGTGCCGGTGTTGGATCACGAGATGTCCAGCTGCGAGCCGTGCTACTCGTGGAATCTGTTTCACACGTGGCAGCAGGGCGACCGGGCGAAATTCCTTGAAGGTCTGTACAGCGTGTTCGCCGGCAGCATCTCCCGCAAGACGCGGGTTTCCTGCGAAACGCGCGGCGGCATTACCGGCAACGCATTCGACGCGCCGCTGGCCATTTATCTCGCCCGCCTGGCCGTGATTGATGACGAACTGGTGGAAAACGAATTGCACCTGCTGCGCCTGATGCCGTTGGCTTGGCTGAAGCCGGGGGCGGCCGCCGTCTTCGAGAAGATGCCGACCGAGTTTGGCCCGGTCACGCTGCAGACAAAAGCGTCGGCGAACGGTCAGAACTTGAAGGTGACGTTCAAGCCCGCGTTCCGTCAAGGCGCGAAACCACCCCGGATTGTCCTCCATGTCCCGCCGGTCGCCGGCCTGCGGCGGTTGGTCGTGAATGGGAAACCGACACGGATTCCATCCGCTCGGCGGATCATTGACCTATGAATACACCGAAAGTCCGCTGGGAGGAAATGCTCCCGCATGAGTTTATTGAAGCGCGCGACCGGTTTCCAGTTGGCTACATGGCCTACGGTCTGGCGGAACCGCATGGCGCTTACAACGCGCTCGGCTTGGACTGGCTCAAGGCGCAGGCGCTCGTCGAAACGGCGGCGAAACAGCACGGCGGCATCGTCGCGCCACCGTTCGCGTGGCACATTCAAGAGGTGCCGGAGTTTCACGATGACGGCAACGGTCACGGTTGGTTGTGCGAGGTTGGAGTGCGGCAGTCGTTGTGCGGCTCGGTGCCGGCGGATTTATTTTATCGCGCGGTGTTCTATCAGATCCGGGCGCTCGATGCGCGCGGATTGCACGCGGGGATTTTAGTGACCGGCCATTATGGCGGCGTCGAACTCATCTTGCGTAAAATTTGCGAATACTATCTCCGGCAAACCGGCTCACCCATTCGGTTATACGCAATTGCGGATTGGGAGTGCATCGGCACGGAGTTGCCGTATCGCGGCGATCACGCCGGCGTCTGCGAAACTTCGCAGTTGATGGTGTTGCGCCCGGGCTTGGTGGATTTAACCCGGCAAACCGGAAACGCGGAACTGGGAACACGTTTTGCGGGCAGCGTCAACTTCACCCACGGGCCGCTGCCCACGAAAGAAATCGGCGAGCAGATTGTCACATCGCAAATTCGCAACCTGGCGCGCACTGCCCAACGGCTGGTGTCCGAGTATCAACCACGCGCAAATTGGAAAGCGCCGGATTTGAACCAGACCGAGGCCATTTGGCAGAGCTTTGACCGCTTGACCCGGAAATATTGGACCGTGTCGTACACCGAATACAAAACCGGCACGTCCTGTTATGGCCAGTTTCCAGATTGGGAAGCGCTGGATCGGTGAAGCGAATTACAACGAGCCGCGCGGTTTGTTGCCGGCCAATGCCCGCTCAGGCTTTGGCATCCGCCACGTCAATTTCTGCCTTAAGTTGAAGGAGAAGATGGACAAACTGGGCCTGAAGTGTAGCGTCCGCCATCTGGACGAAGGCGCCAAGCCGGGGCCGGAAACAATCGAGTTCTTTTCGCGGCATTTGCTCACAGGAAAGCCGTGCGCAATCACCACCACCAACCGCTGATCAGCGGTGACCGATCGGATTTCTTTGTGGTGTGCGGGCGCGTGACTGCGGGCCCGGTTTTGGTCCGCGCCCCTTAAACGTCAGTTCCGCAATCCCGGACTTGTCGAGGTCGCCGAGGCCAATCTGCGTCAGTTTCTTGAATTGTTTGTACGTTGCCGCTGCGAGCGGGAGATTCAGTCGCGCCTGCCGGGCCAGCGCGAGGGCGATCCCGGAATCCTTCGCGGCATGGGCGCCGCTGAAGAAACAGGCGTGCTCCCGGTTCACCATGTCTGCGCCGTCGGTCACGAGCACGCGCGAGTTTGCGCCGGTCTGTGAGAAAATCTCCCGCAACATTTGCAGATCCAGACCCAGCGCCGCGCCGAGGCCCAAGCCTTCGGCCAGCCCGGCCGTGTTGATGTTCATCACCATATTGACGAGCGCCTTAACCTTCGCCGCGGTGCCGGCCGGGCCGAGGTAGCGTAGCAATTTGCCGCCATCACTGAGTTTGCGCAAGAGCGGCTGAACTTTGGCAAACGTGCGGCGCTTACCAGCGCACATGAGATAAAGCGTGCCGGCCCGGGCTTGGGTGATGCTCGAAGCCATGCAGCCTTCCAGTGTCGCGGCCCCGCATTTTTTCGCGAGCTGCTCAACTTTGATATGCGTTGCCGGCGCAACCGTCGCGCAGTTCACGAACACTTTGCCGGCAGCCCCGATCAAGAGATTGTCCGGCTTGTTTGTGAAGATCTGCAACTGGGCCCGATCGTCGGTCACGACGGTCAGGATCACGTCCGCCACGGCGGTCACATGCGCGAGTTTGGTGCACGCGTCGCAAGCGAGTTCCGCGGCCAACGCCTGCGCCGCTGCCACCCGGACGTCATACACCGCCGTGACCGGATAGCCGACTGCCTGCAACCGGCGCGCCATGTTTGCCCCCATGCGCCCCACACCCACAATTCCGATCCGTTCCATCTGGTCAGGCTCCTTGGTTAGTGTGTGAAAAATGGGTTGTGCAGTTTCTGTTCGCCGACCGTTGTCAATGGGCCGTGGCCGGGACAAATCACCGTGTCATCTGGCAAGGTGAGAATGTTGTCCCGGTTGGTTTGCAACGCCTCCGCATAATTCACCACGCCGCCACCCATCGAGCCGGCAAACACCGCGTCACCGACAACCGCGAGCCGTTTCGCCAGCCCGGTCACGACGTATGTCACGCCGCCCCGGGTGTGGCCACTGGTGCGCCGCGTTGCCACTTGCAAACTGCCGATCTGAAATTGCGTGCCGTCCGCGAACGGCACCGCGTCGGGGACCGGCTCGCGGTCGCTGACAAAGGCCGGCGCGCCGGTCTCCGCCTTGAGCCGGCCCAGCGCCAGAATGTGGTCGCTGTGAATGTGCGTGATGAAAATCTGCTGAATTTTCACCGGCAACTGCAACAGGCCGGCACAATCCGCGCCGGTGTCGAACGCGGCGGCAACCTTGGTCGCCGGATCAAAGACCACGTAGCTGTTGACGGTCATATCTGCGAACGGCGTGGTGAAGTCGGCCAGGCCCGCGATTGCGCCGAGATCGGCCGGATACCAAGCCTGCCGGCCATTGGCGACGAGGGCCGCGCTGCCCAGACCAAGCACCGGCGCAATCCGGCGCAGGACGGCCTCGTCGAACACACCGCCTTTGACACTCGCCACCGCGGCAGGCGTTACGCCGGCTCGTTGTGCAACTTGCTCATCGGTCAGGTTCAGGCCCCGACAGGCCTTGCCAATGATGTCGCCAAAGTTATCTTCCAGCGGGATTTTCACAGGCTCCACAATCGAGCGCAAATGCATGCCTGTCAACCGCGATTCCGCCGGTGAAGGTCTTGCTTCCAACGGTGCAGTTCCGCTAGTATTGTCAGACCATCATTAAACAATCGAAGGGCAAGCACATTAATCTTACGCTTTGAGTTGGCACCCCACCATGCACACTGTTCAAGTCACAGAACCCCAGCGCCGGCAGTTCACCGAGGCCGGTTACTTCATCACCGACGTCGTTTTTGATGAACCAACCTTGGCCGGTGTGCGCCGCGAGTTCCAACGCTTTTGGGACGAAGAAATCGCGGCAGCCGACCAGACCGGCGACAAGCTAAAAATGCACTGGGCACGGGTTCGCCCCCACATGGCGGCGCTCGACCATCGGAGTGACCTGTGTCGCGCCTTCTGTCACCACGTGGTCTTTGCCGATCTCTGCCGGCAACTGCTCGGCGACGACGCGGACTTGTCCTGGAACCAGGCGATTGTCAAAGCGCCGATGCCTGACGAGGGTGCCGGCAACCGGCAAAATGCTCTCGGTTGGCATCAAGACCCGTGGTACGGCCTGCATGGTCCGTACTTGAAATCCGTTCACGAAGACCAATACCGCGCCGCGGACAACGCCATCACCTGTTGGGTCGCGCTCAGCCGGACCACGGTGGACAACGGCACGCTCTGGGTCTTGCCGGGCCGGCACAAAGAAGGGCTGTTCCCGCATCTTTGGAACACGGAACGCATCGAATTTCAAGCCCAGCTCGACACCGCCTGGAAAATCCCGGTGGTCTTGCGGCCGGGCCAGGTGTTGATCTTCAAAAAATATCTGCCGCACAGCAGCGGTGTGAACGTCTCCACTGAAACCCGCATGGCATACCAGATTGGCTACAACCTGCCCGGTTTGAACCGCGAACCGTCCGTAAACTTTTCGCCAATGCTGCGCGCCGGTCAACTGGTGTAAAATGAAAACTACTTATCTTCGCCTCGCTCTCCTCCTGCTGCTCGCCTTCCCGGCGGCGGCACAACCCATCAAACTCGGCCGGACCGGCGACAACATGGCGTTGGCAGCGGACCCGGCGGCGCTCAATGGTGAAGCGGTGGCGGTGCGCGTTGGCGAAGCGAATCAGGGTGAGACGAATCAATGGACGCTGGTCAAGGAACCGCTGGCGCCGGGGTTATACCGGTGCACACTTAAGGTGCGCTGGCAATTGCCGATGGATTATGATTCTGCGCGGCTCGCACTCAATTTCGGGTTACTGGCCGGTGATGCCGCGCTGGCTAATTTTAATATCGACTGGAGCGTGTTGGATGGCCGGCCCGGTCAATACACCACGTTCACGCGCGAGTTCTCGGTGTTGACGCCGGTCACGCCGAAGTTAAATATGAACTGGCAAATCAAAGCGCAGCCGCGCCTTCAGAAAAAGCGGCCGGTGCAGCCGATGAAGAAGCCGAAGCCCGGCGAAGGGAATGCGAACCCGGCTGATGATTTTGTAAAAGATTTTTCCAAATCGTTGGAAGCTGAGACTGCCAAGTCGGTTGCCAATTTTGACGAGCCGGTCGTGCTGTTGGACACCGTGGACATTCAACGCGTGGCCGATTCGTTGGTGGTGGAAAAAGTCTGGCCGGAGAAAGTCCACATCTATCCCGGCGGCGAAGCGAACCCGGTCGCGGTTACGATTCGCAATTATCAGGCGCAGCCGGCAACCGCCACGGTCCGGTTGACGATGCAGACCGGTCTTGACGAGGCCGGCGCCCCGCAGGAGTTGCCGGTCACGGTGCCCGGTAATGGCACGGCGACTTGCCGGTTTGATTGGAAGTCGGCTGCCCGGGAATTTGGTTACGGCGCGCGTGCCGAAGTCCTCGTCGCCGGTATGGCGGTGCACAGTTTGACGCATTATTTTTCGGTGTCAGCGCCAATCTGGAAAACTGCGTTGCAAGGTTCCGGCTTCCTCACGTGGTATGGTCGCGAACACGAGTTCCCAGAACATGTCGCGAACAATCGGCGCAATTACATCAACGTCGAGGAAGCGTTCAGTTGGCAGCCGTCGAGTTGGACGGATTTAAATCCGACCGGCACGCACTGGTTTGCCGGCCAGCTTGACGCGCACAACAGCCGGCGCGGCCTCGATTTGTGGATGGGGCTCAGCCACTCGAATGGCATCAAGCTGATCACGTACAGTTGGCCGACCGCCAGCGGCGCCAACGGATTTGATTGGGCGCGCCGGCATCCGGATTTGATTTGCCGGAACCCGATCGGACTCGGCAGAGATTACGACGTCGATGAGTTCCAGCTCGACAGCCTCACGGCGGCGCGGCCGGAATTTTGGCGACTCCGGCAAGGGACATGGCGTTCCGTCACGGTGAATCTTGATCTGCTCCGCGTGATTGACGAGGGCGCTGATGAGATCATTCGCTCGGCGAAGACGTTCGGCTGGGATGGCGTGCGCTTTGATCATCCGCCGGCCTGGGGAACCCCGTGGGGCGCCGCCGATGTGCACGCCGAATTTGCCCGGATGGGTGTGACTGGGTTGATGCAGCAACTGTTGCCGGAGTATTACAGCAACACCACCGGCACTTGGAGCAGCGCGGCAAATTGTTCCCGCAATATCCGCTATCTCCGCCACCGGTTCACGACGGAGGTGGGTCCGAATTTTGCCATGTCGTACAACTTCGGCCTGCCGGATAAGGACATCATCTACGGCGATGTCCGCACCAACAACGCCTTGTATGCTGAGGCCTGCAAACCCGGCGGCCAAATCATGGACGAGGGAATCCGCAACAGTCGGTCGTGGAAAGGCTACCAGGAAGAATCCCTCAAGCAAGCCGCCGCGGCCCGGCGCTGCGGCGGCTTCCATGAATGCTTCCCGGCGGAGGCGGCAACGTTTCGGTCCTACTCCGCGATTTTCACGTTTGCGGCCGGTTCGCATCCGTACACTGACTACGGCTGGGGCGGCGTGATGGCGGGCCGGTATGCCGCGTTCATGACGCGCTTCGGCGAGTACCTTTGGGACAATGCGTTCACGCCAATCGCACCCGATGACTTCACCACCGACGAAAAATTTTTATGGAAACCGTACCTGCGCACCCGGCAACTCGCCGGCAAGACGCAGACCGTCGTCCAACTCATCACCCCCCCACAGAACGATGATTGTGCGCCCAATCCCGGCGCGTCCACTCCGTGGGCGACCGGCGTGACCGTCCACAAACGCGGCACCGCAAAGCCAACCGTCTGGCGGCTCTGCGCCGAGCCGGACGTGCAATGCGAAAAACTCGACGCCAAGCCCGCCGGCGACGGCTTCACCGTGACGTTACCGGAGCATCGCCTGTGGACGATCCTGGTTTGGGAAGAACCGGCGTACAATCCGCCGGCCTTACCGGCCCCGCCGCCAGCGCCGCCAGTTGAAAAAACGGAAACCAAGCCGCGACCAACAAAAAACCTCAACGATCCCGGCCCGACCAGCGTCGCGCCGTGGCAAGCGTCGCTATTGCCACACGCGTATGTGTTTGAAGGCTTGTGGAGCGAATACTTCCGCATCGAGCCGGCCTTGCACCGCGCCGGCATCCCGGCCACGACCGTCACCGCCTGTGCGTTTCCACGCGAAGATGCCGGTTGGGAAAAAGATGCTGTCATTGTGCTCGCCAACGTCGATTCGCTTCTGCTCAAACCAGCGCGCATGGAACGGATCAAAGATTTCGTGGCCAACGGTGGTGGCTTGGTCGTGCTCGGCGGCGAATGCGCCTTTGGCCGCGGCGGCTACACCAACACGCCGCTTGAAGAAATTTTGCCGGTCACGTTCCCGCACGAACACGTCGTGCCGGCCTATCCGCAAGGCCTCACACTCACGCGCGCGCCCGGCGCGACATGGTTGCCGGCGGTTGACGGCAAAGCGACGGTATTTTTCGTGAACGAGCTCACGCCAAAACCGGGCGCGACCGTGCAACTGCTGGCCGGCGCCAAACCGGCGCTGGTCTCCGGTAATTTCGGCCAAGGTCGCGTTGTGGCCATCGCGCTCACGTCAGCCGGTGAAGGCCCGAACGCGTTTTGGGATTGGCCGGAGTGGCCGAAATTGTTGGGCCAAGCCATCGACTGGGCCGCCGGTGCCCGGCCGCTCAATGTGGCCGCCGGTAATACGCTGGCGCCATTGACGGCGGACGAACTCAATGATTTTTCGTTGGGACTGAAGTCGCCGAAGGATTTGCTGGCACGTGCGAAGGCGCAGCCGAGCGCCGCGGTCGCACAGGCATTGTTTGCCGGCGCGGATGCCGGCAAGCTGACGTTGGCGCAGCTTTTGCCGGTGTTGTTGCCGGACGCAAAACCGGAGTGGGGCGCGCGTTTGGCTGAACGGACGGAGGCGCTGAATCCGAACCGCGAGGATCGTCTGGCGGCATTGGTGTTGCTCGGCGCGACGCGCTGGCCGGCCGCGGCACCCCGGTTGATTGCGGCATTGGCACAACCGGAAACGAAGGTACCGGCGTTGGAAGGTCTCGGCTTGAGCGGCGATGCAAAGGCGATCCCGGCAATTCGTGCGACCTACGACAAGGCGATTCGCGCGGCATTACTGCCGGGCGAATCGGAGTGGTTCAATCCCGGTGAATTTGCGATGACGCACGCGGAGATCGCCACGGCGGCGGCATTGGCGTTGTACCGGCTCGGCGACGCGGCCGGCTTGGAGCGCGTGTTGGCGACGCACCGACATGTGCGGTTATATCTCCGTGTTTACAACAGCGCCGGCCGCCGGGAATTGCGAAACTGGAGCGACCCGATCGGGTTGGCGTGGTTGAAATCGATGTACGAACATGCCGATCATTTGGCGGCGGCGCTCGGCAAACTCCAGCGGCACACCGGCGCGATACCGGCGGCGCAGTTGCCGGCGTTTTTGAAAGCGGCGGCGACGGCAACCGAGCCGGCGGATGTCGAGTGGTTGGTCGGGGAACTGGAAGCATCGTTGCCGGCCTTCCCGCCGGCAACCTGGCAGCCGCTTGTTGCCGCGCAGGACGGCATTATTGCCCGGCTCGCGCGGAGTGCAACGGCGGCCAAGTCGGTGCAGCCCTGAGCGCTGAGCTTCTGACATAACGTGAATCACGTAATTCCACTTTGATTATTAAATGGAAATAATTGATTGCCCGATTCCAAACAACTCGTTCACAGTGACTTTCCGAATGTTGGAATCAGCGGTGAGGACCAGCATGGCAATCCTGGCAACTGCTGGCCATGTTGCCGGACATGCGTTGAACTTCACCACGATCCATCAGTGATCCTCCCAACGGAGCATCCATGAATTGCGTACGTTAATTCTTGTCAGGCGATCGGAAACGTATTTTACTGTTTGATTCAGACCCTATGAAAACCTCAAAAGCCACAATCCGCCTTGAAACTGGGTTGAGTATTGACGCGCAAATCGAGCAGCAGCTCCGCCGGCAAATCCTGAGCGGGAAGCTCCTGCCGGGCGACCGCCTGCCACCCACGCCGGCCCTGGCCAAAGAATTGCGCGTCAGTTGCACCGCCCTCCAACAGGCGATGGCGCGCCTCGCGGCCGCCGGGCTGATCGTGCGCCGGCCGCGCCAGGGCACCTTCGTCACCAGTACGACCGACAAGGCGGTCATCGGCGTGTTGTTCGGGCCGAACCTGACGGACGAAAGCGCCTATTTTTATCGCGCTGTGCTGCAAGCCATCCGCGAGCAAGCCAACTCCTATCATTGGGCGTGCCGGTCGTATGACGGCCTGACCGGCTCCAAAGGGCTGCCCCTGCCAGCCGCGGCGGAGGTCAATCAACAACTGGCCGCCGATTTGCGCAACCATGCGTTCAAAGGCCTGATTGAATTTGCGCCGGGCGTGCGCGGCCTGGGCGACTGGGAACGCACCGTTGACCTGCCGCGGGTGGTTTATGAATCGCCACCGGCCCACACGGATGTCGAACTCGATCTAACGCAATTCACCGCCGAGTCGGTGGCCCATCTGGCCAAGCGCGGGTGCCGGCAGTTGACATATTTGCGCGCGTCCTGGCATCTGTCGTCCCGCTCGGCGGACTTGACCGGCTTGTTCGATGCCGCCGCCGCGCTGCAATTACCCCCGCCCCAAGTGGAATCGTTCCTGCTGACCGGCAGCGGTGGCGACATGGAACGGGAAATTTTTGCGAAAGCCCAGCAGCTCTTTCACCACTGGCAGACCGGCGCGGTCCCCCGCCCGGATGGCATGATCGTGGGCGATGACATTACGATGCGCGTCGTGGCGCTGGCGCTGATTCATGCCGGCATCAAAGTGCCCAGTGCCTTGCCGGTCGTGACGCTGGCCAATGACGGGGTGGATTTGCATTACGGCATCCCGGTCGTGCGCTATGAATTTTCCGTGACCGATATTGCCAAGCAATTGCTGGAGGTGTTGTGGAAACGGATGTCCGGCACGCCGTTGCCGGCGTTGCCGGTGATGGTTCGCGGCCATCTCCAAGACACCCGTGAGCGCTAAATCTATGACGACCGCACAAACAAAACTAAAGATTGGTGTGACCGGCCTCGGTCGCATTGGTTGGGAACATGCCAAAGCACTGGCGAACCATGCCGATTTCACGCTGGCGGCGGTGGCCGACCCGGTCGGCGAACGCCGGGACGAAGCGGTGACAAAATTTGGCTGCGCAGCGTTCGCAACGCACGAAGAACTGCTCCAAGTCGAGCCGCTTGATGTCGTGGTGATCGCGTCGCCGACCCATTTGCATCGCGCCATGGCGGTGGCGGCCTTCCAAGCCGAGAAGCATGTCTTGCTGGAAAAGCCGATGGCGGTCACTGTCGCCGAAGCTCAAGAAATCGCGCAAGCCGCCCAGGGTGCCCGGCGCGTCCTCACGGTTTATCAGCCGCACCGGCTCCGGGAATACCACCAACTCACCCGGCAAATCATTGCCGAGGGCAAACTCGGTAAGATTTATCACGTCAAGCGGGGCGCCTTCGGGTGGGGCCGGCGGAATGATTGGCAAACGCTCCTGAAATTTGGCGGCGGGATGTTAAATAACACCGGCGCGCATTTCATTGATCAGCTCTTCGATTTGACCGGTCGGGATATTGACCGGATGTTTTGCCGGCTCGGGCGCGTCGCGGCGCTGGGCGATGCCGAGGACGTGGTCAAGCTCGTGTACCAGACCCGCGCCGGAATCCTCGGCGAAATGGAAGTCAACCAAGCGACGCCCGGGCGCGGCTATGAGATGGAAGTCTACGGCGCGCATGGCGTGCTTTGGAAAGATGACCAGGTGCTCAAGCTCCGGTATTTTCGCCCCGAAGAATTATCCGCGCGCGAACTGGAGACGTCGCTCGCCAGCACCGGGCGCAAATATCCGCGTGACACCGCCCAGTTTTACGATGAGACGATTGCCTGCGCCTCCCTGAACAGCGTGGATGTGTACGCCGACCTGGCCCGCGCGATTCGGACCGGTGGTGAGCCATTTGTGAAACCGGCTGAGACACTGGCGGTCATGCAGATGTTGGAGCGGTGCCGGCAAGAAGCGCAACCGATCGTCGAAACGCCGATCTAGTTCAATGCACGGCGCCAATTCGTGTCCGAGCCGGCGGCTCGTCAAAGTGGCGTTTGTGCTGATGGCCGGCGTTTACTTTTTTGCGTACTTCCAACGCGCAGCAGTGCCGGGCACGATCTTCAACGAGCTGCAACAAGAGTGGCATCTGTCGGCGTCGGCGATTGTCGCGTTGGGATCGGTCGCACTCTGGATTTACGGCGCGCTCCAGCTCGTGGCGGGCATCCTGACCGACCGGCTGGGCGGAACGCGGATGCTGTTGTTGGGCGGCGCCATTACGGCGGTCGGCCTGACGCTGTTTTCGGTGGCGTCAACACCGGGCTGGCTGTACGCATGGCGGGCGTTCACGGCCGTCGGCGACAGCTGTATTTATTTGTGCATCGCCAAGGAAATCAGCCTGCTGTTCCCGCGCGACCGGTTTGCCCGCCTGACCGGCGGGCTGCAATTCTGCGGCGTGGCGGGCGGGATGATGGCAATGTTGCCGTTCGAACGCGCGGCGCACCGGTTCGGCTGGCACGCGAGTTTGGCGGTCATGGGCGGGCTAATGGGCGTGGTCATGGTGCTCAATTGGTTCGTGCTGCCAAAGCTGAAACACTTCACGCCGCCCACAACCGCGTGGTCGCTGCAGCCGCTCTGGGACATCATCCGCAGCCGGCGCAACTGGCCGATGCTGATCAACGCCAGCCTCAACTTCGGGATTTA
>Ga0316217_10001484_pt1 | contig 30386 bp, 17 predicted proteins | sample 1anoAmetaG_FD_203633 | JGI IMG/M metagenome (GOLD analysis project Ga0316217, IMG submission 203633) | Freshwater microbial communities from Trout Bog Lake, Wisconsin, USA - 1anoA | ecosystem: Environmental > Aquatic > Freshwater > Lake > Hypolimnion/Profundal zone | place: USA: Wisconsin... | reverse complement strand
CCGACTCACGTTTCCACGGATGATCCGCTCCCGGCTGCCACTTGCGGTTGTTCACGATCACCGGCTTGGGCTTGATCGGCAGCGGTTTGGCCGCCAGTTCACGGCAGGTCAACCGCTGACCCTGATACTCCACCAGCAAGCCGTCGTCAGCCAGGTGCTTCACCAGCACCTTACGCCGCGGCAGGTTCAAGGCCGTATGCACCGCGGCGATTTGCAGCCAGCGATTCTGCCAACGCACGCACCAGTCCTGGCCTACCACCCGCGCTTCCTGCACACACAGCACTTCGGCCAGCACCGTGCCCGCCGGCAACGCCCGGTGCAGGTTCTGCTCCTGTCGCGCCGTCACCGCATATCGCCGGTTCAAATCCGCCAGGAACGAGCCTTCCCGCAGGCGGTTGCCCGCCGCCATGTCGTTGATGCCGCGCCATCGCATCTCCTTCACCAACCGATCCTGGAACAACGCGTTACGCCGCTCCACACGTCCCTTGGCTTGGGGACTGTGCGCCTGGATCAGTTCCACGCCCAGGTCTTGCATCGCACGCCCGAACTGCGTGGGATCATCCGGGTGATCCCCATCCCGGTAAATCGCGTGCCAATCCACGTACAACGCCCGCGGCACGCCCTGCCGACCCACCCACCGGCCAAACACCTCAAAGGCCGCCGCCGTGGTCTCCGCCGCGTAAAACCGCGCGTAGGTGCGATTGCTGGCATCATCAATCATTACCATCAACACGCACCAGCCGCCGCGGCCCTCGAACCAGTCGTGGTGGCTGCCGTCCATCTGCACCAGCGAACCCAGGCACGCCCGCCGCTCCCGCCGCTGGCGGTGCCGGCCGTGCCGCCGCCGCCGTTGCCGCAGGCCACGTTCTTTCAGCAACGCCGTCAGCGTGTCCGGACTCAACACCAACCCTTCTTCGGCCAACTTCTCGCACGCCAGCGTCGGGCCGAAATCCGCGTACCGTTCCTGGTAACGCTTGAGCACCTGTGCCGCCACGTCTACCGGCAAACGGCGGTTGCTGGCCCGGCCACGCAGTTGGTGAACCAGTCCCGCATCGCCTCGGACCTTGAAGCGTTGCCACACACGCCGCGCCTGCCGCAACGACAAGCCGGCCAGTTCCGCCGCCAGCACCACCGTTGCCACGCCGCGTTTCACGCGGCCAAACGCTTCCAGACGAATCCGTTCTTTTCCCGACATGCGAAGCTCTGCCATTTCCCCCGCATAACCGGGGATCAAGGGTGACACTTCTATTTCGGCTATGCAGTGACAATTCTACTCCGGTACAACACGCTGATTCCGCTTTCCTAGCCATCGCCGCGTTTTTCCTTTAATCTTCCCACGTGATTCGATCTTCACGCCAATTTAAGACGCTCTACATTCTCATCCTGCTGGCGGCGGCGGCGCTGTACCTGATCGGCAACGCTTCGGTTTGCCTGTGGGATCGCGATGAGCCCCGCTATGCCCAGTGCTCGCGGGAAATGCTGCAAACCGGCGATTGGGTGGTGCCAACCCAATTGCAAATCTGGCGTTTGGAAAAACCGCCGGTGATTTACTGGCTTCAGGCGTCGGCGATGAAAATCAACGGCGATAACGATTTCGCCGCCCGGCTGCCTTCGGCACTGGCCACGCTGGCGACGGCAGCGATGCTGGGATGGCTGGTGCGGCACTATGCCGGCGAAAAGCGCGCGCTGTGGACGCTGCTGATTTTTTGCTCGGCCGGGGTGGTGATCGCCGCGGCCAAGATGTGCATCACCGATGCCACGCTGATGTTTCTCGTGGCCGTGGGCCAAATGTGCCTGGCCAGCATGTGGGCAGCGGCGCGGGGCAAGCGGGCCAATCCCTGGATTGTCGCGCCGCTATTTTGGATCTCGCTGGGATTGGCCGGGCTGACCAAAGGGCCGCAGGCGGTGGGGTTTCATATTGTGACCCTGCTGACGTTGCTGGTGCTGGATTTGGAAGGGAATTTCCGCTCGAGCGCGGCCTGGAAAAACGCTATCCGCTGGTGGTGGCGCTTGCAGCCGATCATGGGCATTCCGCTGCTGGCCAGCGTCACCCTGCCATGGATTGTGATGATCCATCTGCGTGCGCCGGGTTTCCTGGCCGAGCTATTCAATAAAGTGAAGATGCACACCGGCAGCAGCATGGAAGGCCACGGCGCGCCGCCGGGATATCATGCCTTGCTTATCTTCGGCACCTTCTTTCCCTGGAGCCTGCTGCTGCCGACCGCCATCACGCTGGCATATATGCACCGCAAATCGCCGGTGGTGCGGTTTGCCATCGCGGCGTTTGTCGGGCCATGGCTGCTGATGGAAATGGTGACCACCAAGTTGCCGTTCTATGTTTTGCCGGCTTTCCCGGCGTTGTCGTGTCTTACCGCCGATGCTTTGGTGCGCTGCCTGCGCGGGCAGCACCGCGATCTACGCAAGCGGGCTTTCACCATCGCCGCCGTCGTTTGGATGCTGGCCAGTATCGGCATCGGGCTGGCCCCCTGGCTGGCCAAACCGTTTACCACCCATCTCCCGTTTATCGCGATTGCGGTGTTCACGCTTGGCTGCGCGGTTTATGGCGTGGCGGTTTTGCTGCTGGTTGTTCGCCAGCGGTTTCACACCGCCGCCCTGACCATGGGCCTCGGCATGATGCTGCTGGTCGGCTGGCTGTTTGGCGGCCTGCTGCCGCGCCTGGATTTCCTGCGCATGTCGCAAAACATCGCCGCGGACATGCAAACGCATGGCGTTTACGGCCCGCGGCCCATCGTGCCGATGATCGTGCAACCGGTGCCCAGTGGCGACGTGCTGGGCTACGAGGAAGATTCGCTGCCTTGGTACGAAGGCGGCGGTATGAGGACCATGGAACTGGGTATGCTGGTGCAGGACACCCAAAAGGGCATCTGGCCGCAGTGGATGGTCGTGGCCGACGACGTATGGAGTTTGGCCCCGGCCGATGTCAAAGCTCACTATCAAACGCTCAGCCACCAAACTGGCATGGATTACGCCCGCAATGGAAAGATCAACACGCTGCTGTTTTTGCAGCGATTGGATTGATTCACGTTCGGCGTGATTTCCGCGCCGCGGTGCCTATTGCGCGTTTTTTTCCACCAGTTTGATTTTATCCCAATAAGCCAGATGGGAACCTTCGCCCGTGCCGTTCTGGATAAGCTGGATGCGGGCTTCGCTGCCCGCGTAATCCTGCAAGCTCAGCGTGACTGTCATCCAGCCGTTGGCGGCGGTTTGATCGTTCACCAGCGTGCGCAGCTTTTCCTGCTCATTAATGCGGATCACCAATTCCCATTGGCCTTTGGGTGGGTGGCCGATCTCCAAATCCAGCTCGGTGATCTTGTCCTTGGGCAACTTACGGGTGGTTTGCAAGCGGCAAGGGATGTCATTGGTTAGCGGGCTGGTGACCAAAACCTTGTCATGGCCCAACAACCGGTCGCGCAGGCCGGGATCGCCTTTGTCACCACAGCTATCGACGAACCAGTACGGTTCGAGCTGATCCAGCCCGTGTTGCATCCGCCAATCCAACACCTGCTGTTGGGTGTCGGCATTCTGATGGGCAGCGTACAGCTTGAGAAAATCATCATCGCTGGGCCGGGTTTGCGGCGGGGCTTGGCCGCGGCGGTGCAGGAGCAGCCATTGGTAGAATTCCTGGCGGGTGAAGAACGCCTGCCAGATAAAATGCTTGCCCTTGGGGACGGGAACATAAGTCACATCCACTTTCTGTTTGCGCAGGGCCGCAACCATGTGCGCCGTGGCCGGCTCGCTTACGTCATCAGCCGTGCCGGAGATCGCCAGGCAGGCGATGCCGGTGCCGCTCAGCAGCTTGGCGGTTTGCTCGGCCTGATATTCGCGGGAAACCACCGGGGCGGCCACGGCGAACAAATTGGGTTCCGCCGCCGCCAAAACCCACGTGCCTTTGCCGCCATCGGAAAACCCGGTGACATACATCCGCGAACTGTCCACGGGGAATTGGTCCATCACCGCATGAACCAGCCGCAGGACATCTTGGGCCATCCCCGGTGTATCCCAAACCTTATCGCTGGGACATTGCGGCGTCAGCACGATCATCGGCAGCCATTTCTGCAACGCCGGATCGCGGCCAATGGCCGCCGGCACACCCACCGCCATGCCCGCCCCCGGATCGGTCCCGCGATCCCCCAGGCCGGCCATAAACGTCAGCATCGGCCAATGCCGATCATCCTTGCCATAACCCAGGGGCAGATAGATCGAAAATGGCAACTGGTGCTTGATCCCATTTTCCGCCCAGGCAAAGATCATCTTGTGAAACCCCGGCGTGGTGACCACCGCCGGCCCGCCGGCAAACCCCAGGAAAACGCCATCGGGCTGCGTGTCCGGCCGGGTGGTGGTATGGATCAGCGGCCCGCCCGGTAGCACGGCCGGCAGAACCATCAGCAGCAGGGAAAAGCAGCGGAGCATCATGGGCAAAAACCTACGGGTAAAAACGCGATACTTCAAGGTATACGCGCCAGATGCCGATTTGTGCAGAAAGCCGCTTCTGAAGGGAAATTACGTCGCTAAAAAAAGGCTGCACGCTGGAGGGTATCGAGCGTGCAGCCTGGCGGAGGAGGAAACGAGGCTTGTAATCCCGGGCGGTCGGGGCGATTAACCCGGGTTTTATGACATTGGCAAACTTTGGCCGGTTAAACCCCCGGACAAAGCGCCGCTCGCGGAACACCCGCGAGCGGCACTGTCCGTGGGAACCAACCGCGCTCCATTGAAACACGCGACCTTTTCGGCCGCAGTAACCGCCAACGTGACGGCTACGCTAGGCCCATAAAGCGAAGATGATGCCAAACCGTAAATGACCGATGCTTTTTTGGAGAAGCCGCGTTTTTGCTCAAAAAATCGCGGTTCCCATCCGTCCAAGCCATTGGCTGAGTCTGAAGCGGATTGAGGCGTTGCGCGCCAAATAAGCGATGCGGCCATCGGGATGCCTGGCCTGCGCAATGGGTGAACACGGCAAGATGGACGGTTAGATGCGTTGGCTATCGCGCAATTTTGCGCGTGTCGGCCACTTCATTCAAAAATCACCCTCGCCTATCATGGTGGCCATGGATATCAACCTGATGGTTCTGAACGTTGGTAATTCGCGCACGGCGGTGGGCGCGTTTGTCGCCGGGGAATTGCAACTGACCAAGCGGCTGGACAATCACAATCGCCAAGAATGGCCGGCGGTGATTGCCGAAGTGGGGGGCAAGTTTTCCGGCGGGGAAAGCCCGGCGGTGGCTGGGGCGTCGGTCAATCCACCGCTGGTGGAAGTGCTGGAGCATGTGGTGCGGCAGCAGACCGGCCAGCCGGTGCTGTGGGTGGGGCGGGAGATCGGCTTGCCGATCAAGGTGCTGACCGCCGCCCCGGCCGAAACCGGCGTGGACCGCGTGCTGAATATCGCCGCGGCTTACGAGCAAATGCAAAAAGCCTGCGTGGTGGTGGATGCGGGCACGGCGATTACCATCGATTGCTGCAATGATGCCGGTGAATTTTTGGGCGGGGCCATCGCCCCTGGGGTACGGCTGCTGCTGGATGCCCTGCATGAAAAGACCGCCCAATTGCCGCGCGCCGAATTGGCCGTGCCGACCGAACCGTTTGGAACCTCCACCGCCGGGGCGATTCAGCAAGGGGTTTATCACGGCATTCGCGGCATGGTGAAAGAACTGGTGGAAAATTACGCCACGGCGCTGGGCAACTGGCCGGATATCATCGCCACCGGCGGCGACGCGGAAAATCTTTTCAAGGATTGGGAACTGATCCACGCCATCGCCCCCGACCTGACGCTGTATGGCATCGCCCTGGCGTTTGTGGAACATCAAATCAAGCACCACGCCGAATGAATCCCGACAAGCAAAGCAATCGCGCGTGGCTGCTGACCGCGCCGGGAAGTGCGGCCATTGCGGTGGTGCGTATTGCCGGGCCGGGTGTGGAGGATTTTTTGCGCGGGCATTTTTCCCGGCCGGTTTTGCCGGGAGCAATGACGCATGGCAATCTGACTGATGCCGGGAAGGTGCTGGATGATCCGGTGGTCATGCGGCTGGAGAATGGTGCGGCGGATGTGTGTTTGCATGGCGGAACATGGATCGTGCAGGCGATGTTGGATCTATTGCAGCGCGAGGGGTTTGGCCTTCTCAATTTCAAATTTGAAATCTCAGATGACAAATCACAGGATGCGTTTTGGGATGGCGGTGAATCCGATATCGAACGGGAAATGTTGGCATATCTGCCGTTAGCCATGACCGAATTGGCGGTAAAAATGCTATTGCGGGAGCCGGCGGCGTGGGAAAGATTCGCGCTGACTAATCAAGACATTCGCCGGCAACAAGCGCAAGAGATATTGGCCGATCACTCGCTCTGGTGGCTATTGCATCCGCCACGGGTGGCGATTGTGGGCGTGGCCAACGCCGGCAAATCGACCCTGGCCAATCAGCTTTTCGCCACGCAGCGGTCGATCACCGCCGATCTGCCCGGCACGACGCGCGACTGGATCGGTGAAACCGCCAATATTGACGGCCTGGCGATTACGTTGATCGACACACCGGGTTTGCGTGAAACATCCGATCCGATCGAGCAAGCGGCCTTGGCCGCCAGCGCGGCGACGATTGCCGCGGCGGATTGGGTGGTGCTGGTGCTGGATGTCAGCCAGCCATTGGATGATGCGCAACTGGCATTGTTGCGGCGCTGGCCAGCGGCGCTGGTGGTGGCGAATAAGAGTGATTTGGCGGTATTGGCTGCCGGGGATTGGAAATCTCAAATTTCAAATTTCAAATTGCCGGAAGGGGACAACGTCATTGCCTGCGACGCCTTGCACGGTGTCGGGATCGATCTGCTGCGCCGGCAAATCCGCGCGCGGTTTGTTGCCGATGCGGATGATCTCGACAAGCCACGCTGGTGGACGCAACGACAGCGCGATTGGCTCAATAATCAAGCCGGCTAATTGCCCAAATGATGGGCGATATCGCCGTAGGTGACCAGCAAAAACACACCCAGGATCAGCGCCAAGCCGACCATCTGGATCACCTTTTGGGTTTCCTGGGAAAGCGGCCGGCCTTGGATTTTTTCCAGCACCAGGAAGGCAAACAAACCGCCATCCACCACAGGGATCGGCAGGAAGTTGACCACCGCCAGATTGGCGCTGATCATAGCCAGGAACCATACCAGCCAAACATTGCCACGGTCGGCAAAAGTCGCGCCGGCGTTGAAGATGCCCACCGGGCCCATGACGTATCCCAGCGGAATGCCGCCGGTGACCATGCGCTCCAGCGTGACGTAGAACTGCAAAATCAGGTCGCGGGTTTCGATCATGCCCAGACCCATGGCCTTGAGCGGATTATGCGTTATCAGCGTGCCGGGCATGGTGCATAATTGCAGCAATTCGTGCGAAGCGGTGATGGCACTGATCTTGTCCAGATCGGCCTGGGTCACCGGAATTTCCACCGTGGACTCTTTGTCGTCATCGCCGCGCACGGTGATAGTCAGCGGCTTCTCCGCCGTGCAACGCGCCAGCAGATAGCGCACTTGGAACCAGTTGCTGACCGGTGTGCCGTTGATCACCGTAATGGTCTGGCCCGCCTTGAGTTTGCCGGCGGTGGGCGAGTTGGCTTGCACCTGGGCAATCACCGTGTGCTGCTCGTCGCTGCCGGGCGCCAGCCCTACGCCGTGCTTGCCACCGCCGATTTTCATGTTGGGAATGATGCCGGCAACTTCATGCGGCACGGTATCGCCCTGGCTGAGCACCACGAAGGTAATCGGCGTGGCTTTGTCCCCGGCATTGGTGGTGATTTCATGCACGTCGGCCGGCGTGGGATTATCCTTGACATCGGTGTTGACGATCAGCCGGGTGATCACATCGCCGGGTTTGAGTTTGTCCAGCGCCGGCGATTTTTCCTTGATCATTTGCACGGTGGCGCGCGGCACCAGCCCCAGGAAATGGTTGGTCTGGTCGTGGTCGAACGGCTCGGCGAAATGCGGCCACACCTGCCGCGGCACCGGGGCGCCGGCCAGGGGCTTGATGGTCAGCACCACCGGCTTGCCGGCGTTTTCCATACTGGTGCCCAGCAGCGCCTCATCCAGTTTCCAAACTTCGTCGGGCTTAACGTCCTGACCGTTGATTTGCGTAACCACCTCGCCGGGTTGCAAGGCAAAACAGTCGGCGGGCACCTGCGCGGCTAACTTGGTTTTCTGCTCAAGAAACACCGGCAGGGCGGCGGCATCGACACCGCGCAACTCGCCCGGTGCCGAAGTCAATCCCAACGCCGGCAGCCCACCTGAGGCATCGGCCAGCTTCGGCACCACCGTCAGCATTTCCACCCGGCCATCACGCCGGCGCACTTGCATGTTCACCGGCTCGTCGCGATGGCTCAACGCCACCCACAAAGCCACCTTGGAAAAATCCTGGTGCATGTCGTGGCCGTTGTACGTCAGGATTTCATCCCCTTCCTGCAACGGCGCCGGCACCGGTTCACCGGCTTGCTCACGCGTGGCGAACAGCACCGGCGCGTTGGAAGCGATGCTGCCCACACGGGCCGGCGGGCACGGATAGCCCGCCATATAAACGCCCATGTAAAGCAGCGCGGCCAGAATCACGTTCATGATCACCCCGGCCGAGACGATCAACATGCGGGCGCGGATCGATTTGTTGTTATACGCCCGGGGATCTTCCACGGTCACGCCCGGCTGCAAATCGTCCTGGCCCAGCATTTTCACATACCCGCCCAGCGGCACCCAATTCAGCCGATATTCTGTTTCGCTCAAGCCAAGGGTTTTGGCGGCCGCCTGTTCCTGCGACTGGCTGGGGCTCACCGATTCCTGGGATTTTATCTGCTCCGGGCTTTGTTTTTCAACATGCTGCTCGATTTGCTGGTTATACGACGCCTTGGTTGATCCCCAACGGAAACCAATCCCCTTACGCCAACTGAACATCGCCGGGCCAAAGCCCAGGGCAAACTGCTCGACTTTGACATCCGAGTATTTGGCGGCCAAGAAATGGCCCAGTTCGTGAAAGAAAATCACGAAGCCAAAGCCAAAGACCAGGAACACGTAATGGGATACTTGGGTTATCAGTGCCATTTATTGGTCCATCTATTAGGCTACGGTTTGATTAATCAAATCGTGGCTGCCGCCGCCAAGGTATTGCACACTTGCGCTGCCATTTGGCGTGCCGAGTGATCGGCTTGGAGCAGTTCGTCCAACGAGGGCGTCTGCACCAGCCGATGGGCGTTGATTGTAGCCTCCACCACGCGGGCAATGTCGCCAAATTTTATTTTTCCCGCCGCAAACGCCGCCACCGCCACTTCATTAGCGCCGTTTAACACCGCGCCGGCCGTCCCGCCCATCTCCGCCACCTGGTACGCCAGACGCAAAGCGGGAAACCGGGCAAAATCCGGCGGTTCAAAATTCAAGCTGAACCGATGGTCCCAGTCCATTCGCCGACTGCATCCTTCCGCCCGCTCCGGAAACGTCAAAGCATATTGAATCGGCGTTTTCATGTCCGGCGGTGAAAGCTGGGCGATCACCGACCCATCCACGAATTCCACCATCGAATGCACCACTGACTCTGGATGTATTACTATCTGGACCTGCTTTGGTTGCAGATCAAATAGCCAAACCGCTTCGATTAGCTCCAAAGCCTTGTTGAACATGGTGGCCGAATCAATCGTGATCTTGTTGCCCATCTGCCAAGTGGGGTGGTTCAGGGCGTCGGCCAAGGTGGCATGATTAATCTGTTCGGAGGTTTTGGTGCGGAATGGCCCACCGCTGGCGGTAAGAATGACTCGCCGGACATCTTGCCGCCGGCCGCTACGCAGCGCCTGAAAAATCGCCGAATGTTCCGAATCGACCGGCAGCAGCGCCACACCGCGGCGGCGGGCTTCGGGAATCAGCAGCGATCCAGCCACCACCAGCGATTCTTTGTTAGCCAAAGCCAACGTTTTCCCCGCCTGCACCGCCGCGATCGCCGCCGGCAACCCAGCCGCGCCCACCACCGCTGACAGCACGATATCCACATCATCCCGCCGCACCAGATCGACCAGCCCGCTGGCACCGGTGTAAATCCGCGGTGAAAAACCGTCCAGCCGCGCTTCCAGCTCACCCTTCAGCGAAACGTCGTCCAGCGCCACCGCCGCCGGATGAAACGCTTTGATCTGTTCGGCCAATTTATCGATTTGCTGCCGCGCCCCCAAAGCCACAGCTTGGAACGGCGCGCCCAGATGCCGCACCACTTCCAGGGCGCTGCAACCGATCGACCCAGTGGAACCCAAAATGGCAATACGCTTGCTCAAGACCGCCACTATATCGCGAAACAGGCCACGCTGCGAGGAGTCATAAACGCGAACACGACGACCAGCCCACGACCGATTGTGCCTCGGCTTGCAACGACCGTCACCAAGCGTGGTCCAAGCCGGTTTCGTGTCGCTTCGCCCGAACAGCCGTTTGAGCAGCCGGCGATGCCGTGTCGCGCTTGCATTGACGCATCCCGCCAAGTCGCTATCGTCAAGCAGCCGGAAGAAACCTCTCCGACGATTCCCGCGGCGGACGATTCCGCCCAGGTTCGGGGAAGGTTTTTTGCCAGGCTCACGAGGCTCGCATTATGAATTCCCGCCGCAGTTGGATCGCCCTGTTGTGCATCATGTTTGGTTTGGCGGGCGTAGCCCGAGGGCAAGCGCTATTCCATGCCAGCCTGGACGCTTTGCCGGCGGGGGCGACGGTGACCGGCAAGTGGCAGGCGGTGGCCGATCCGGATGATGCGGCCAAGCAATGCCTGAGTGCCAATGCTGTCGGCGATATTCGCACCCTGAATATTCCGGCGGAATTGCCGGCGGCATTTAAGCTGGAGTTGCGTGTGCGCTACCAGACGCCGTATCCGGGGCTGGCTAGCGATGCCGGGCCGGATGGGGGGCATTTTCCGCATTGGTCGATCAATCTGGGCGGGGACGCCGGATTTACGGTTGATGATAACACGGTTTTTAATGGACTGATCGTCACCGCGGGCAAGGGCAAGGAACAGCGCGTCGATGGCACGCGGCCGCAGAAACAATGGATGCAGTATGCCTTCATCAAGCATGATGGCGTGCTGGATATTCAAATCGACGGCATGTTGGTGCAGACCGCCAAGGTGCCGGAAGGGCTGCTGGCGGGGATTGCCTTTACGGCAATGCACGAGCAATTGTGGCTGGCGGATTTGCAGGTCACGGCTTATACCCCGCCGGCGGCGGTGGTGGCGCCGCCAACCAATCCGGATTTTCTGCTGCGGGAGGATTTGGCCGGCGGGCGGCTGCAAAACGCCTGGCGGGCGGTGGGAACCTGGCAGGTTGTGGCCGACCCGGACCATCCCGGCAAACGGGTGCTCTATACCAATCCGCGCGGGCAATATCAGGCCCAGTTTTGCACGTTGAACCAATCGTTCGGCGATTACGAACTGCGTTTTCGCGTGAAGATGGATACGCCCTACAAAGGCTGGCCGACCAATGACGGCAAGCACTATCCCAATTGGGGCGTGTTGCTCAATCACCACGCCGAGGGCGGTGGAGAAACGGTGGCGCAGGATCAATTCGTCTGGAACGAAATGGGTTTCAGCGATGCCGGCCATGAAAGCGGCAGCCATGAGCGGGTGATTACCCGCGGCCAATGGATGGATGTGCGCGTGGTTTGCGCGGGGGCGGAATATCAATGGTATGTGAATGGCAAACTGATTACCCATGCCGAAGGATCGGTGCCGCGCAGCGGGGCGATTGGTTTTCAGGCGATGGATTGCGCGCTGTGGATCGGGGACATTCAGGCGACGGCGTATCCGCGGGCGATGATCTATGCCACGTTTGGCGATGCGCCAGATGCGGCCAAACTGTCGTTGGCGGCGGGCGATGAGATAGTCGTCGCCGCGCCGGACAACCGCGCGCTGCGACTGGGGCATGAACTGATCGGCCACGTGGCCGCGGCGGAATATGTGCTTTCGTTCAAGTGGAAACCACAGGGAGCGATAGCGCCATGGTCGCTGCTCTTGGGCCGCGACAGCGAGGGCAATGATATCGGGATCGCCATCGATCCGGCCGCCGGGACGGCCAGCTTGGCGATCGAGCGCGACGGCAAGAGTACGCCGGGCGCGGCCATCGCGGTTGATGCGACCGCGGCAGCGCTGCTCAAATCAACCGACTGGGCCAGCTATCGCGTGGTACGCATCGGCAAGGACGTGACGTTATCCATCGACGGCAAGCGATTACTAAGCTCCGCGCTGGCATCGCCGGACGCGGCCGGCTTTACCATCCGCCAGCATGGCGGCACCGCGCTAGTGGATGACGTGCTGATGCAACCGCTGCCGGAGCCGTATGTGCGCATCGATCCGGTGCAGGCCCATTCGATCTATACCGTGTCCGATGCCAAAGGCATCGACGTGCATCTGCGTAACAACGATACCGAAGCGCACCAGGTGGCGATTGCCTATCGCGTGGTCAACGCCAAGGGCGATGCGGTGGATCAAGGCCAGTCGGAAGTGGCGGTGCCGGCGGGCGCAGAATCGCCGCTGCAATCGTTGCGATTTAAGCTGGATGCGCCGGTCAATGCCAAAGCGGAATTGACGCTGAAAACGGACGGGCGGGTATTCAAGCAGCAAACCATCGTCGTCACCGTGCTAAGCGATCTGCCGAAATTTTCCCCGGCCTATCAGCCGCTGATCGGGCTTAATGTGGGCACCGGCAACATTGGCATCGCCTATCGCGCCGGGGCGATGTGGATGCGCACCAGTGCGGTGATCGATGGCGTCCGCAAGACTGCGACCGGCTACGATTGTGCCGCCGGCGAAGCCACGCTCAAGCAGCAGCAAGCCATCGCCCCGGGGGCGCGGTTTATGAACAGCCACATGGGCGACAACAACGTCACCAGTTTGCTGGGCGAGGCGGATAACTTTGCCGAGCTAGTCGGCGCCGCTTCCCAGCATTTCGCGGGGCGCATCAATTATTACGAAATCTGGAATGAGCCGAACCACGGCGCGTTTTGGCGGCAGGCGCACCATGGCGGCGACTATGCCGTGGTGCTCAAGGAAACCTATAACGCCATCAAACGCAACGATCGCAATGCCATCGTGATCGGCGGCGTCACCTCGGGCACCGATCTGGGGTTCATCCGGCAGATTTTTGAGGCCGGCGGCGGGGCGTACATGGATTGGCTGTGCTATCACCCGTATGGCTACCCCAAGCCGCCGGAGGATTTGATCATCCAGGATGTCACCAAAGCCAAAGCGGTCAACGATGAATTTGGCGGGTGGACCGATCATTTCATCAGCGAACATGGCTACGTCACCACCAAGAACAGCATGGGTGTGGACGAGCCAACCCAGGCGCGCTACATCGCCCGCACGCACTTGCTGGCTTCGACCTTGCCCTATATGCGGGCGATGGTGTTTTACCGCTTGGAGGATGGCGGCGCCAACGATCAGGATCCCGAAGCCCGCTTTGGCGAACTGCATCCCGATGGCTCGCCCAAGCCGGCGTACCTGGCCACGGCCAATGTCGCCCGGCAGCTTGCCAACACGGAATATCTGGGCCGGCTGCCATTGGGCGATGGGGTTTACGCATTGGTGTACCGCGGCTACAGCGGCGATCTTTTGATCGCCCTGTGGGCGCTGCAACCGCAAACCGTTGCGCTGAATGTTGGCGATGGCGTCGTCGGCACGGTCACCGACCTGCTGGCGGAAAATACTGTTCCGGTCGTCGCCGAGAATGCGCAATTGAAGCTTGCCGCCGGCGAATCGCCGTTATTCATCCGGCTGAGCAGCGGCGGCAATGATCTGGCGCAAACGGCGATGCAAGCAACGGTGCAAGCCGATGCCGCGTCGTTTGCCGAGGGGATGAAACAGGTCAAGGACGCTGCCGCAGCCCAAACCATTGCCAGCGCGGGACGACCGAGCCATGCCGGCGCCGGCGCCGCTGCCATACCGGGCCGCATTGTTGACGCTATTCTCGACGCCTACAGCCACGGCGCTTTAACGCGCGAACAGGCGGCCATGTTGGCCGAACGGGCTTATTTTTTAGCCGCAGTCGTGTTCAAAGACACCGCGCCGAAGAATGTCGATCCGCAGCACACGGATGCCGCCATCGCCGCCACGGCCGACGTGATCAAATCCAAATGCACCGGCGATCAATCGCTGGTCTTCACCGAGCGCATGTTGCGCAAGGCCATGGACGTGCGCGATCAGGCCGCCGCCCTGCGGCAGGAGCATTCCGATCTGGCCCCGGCCTTTGCCGCCACCGCCGATCTGCTGGCCAATCTGGCCCAGCGTTTTGCGGCTATCGAACCGGTCTTCGATCGCGGCACCATGCTGCTGGCCGGGCCAAAAATCCTCACGGTTGCTCCCGGCACCCACGCGGCGTTGCCCGTACGCTTAACGGCCGGCAACACCCCCTTCACCGGCCAACTGGAATTGCGTTTCCCCGATAGCTGGCAAAAGCCGCCATTACAACAAAGCAAAGCGCTGGCGGCGGCGAGTCTCTGGAACCAGAAATTCCAGTTCGACGTTCCCCTGGATGTCAGCGCGGGAACGCAAACGCTGAGGCTCAGCGGCCGGCAAGATGACCAGCTCATCGAACAGCAAACCATCCAGCTAAAAATCGGCCGGCCCATGCAAGCGCACTTTGAGCCGCTCACCACGCCCATCGGCCTGGCCCATCAACTCGTGCTCGTGCTGGACAACCGCCAAACCCAGCCGTTTGATGGCACCGTGGAACTGTCCGACCCGTCCGGCAAAGCGCTGCCGGCGCTGCCGGTGCATGTCAACGCCAAGTCCTCGGCCAAGTTCCCGGTGCCGCTGAACTACGATCAATCGGCCCCGTTTAACGAGTATGCCTTCGGGTTCAAATTACGCGCCCCTGGCGGCGCGGTGGTGATGAACGATGTGGTGCCAGTGGATTTCACAATAGTCTCCCAAGGCACGGCAACGGTGGACGGCGACCTCTCAGACTGGTCCAAGGCCTATCCGGCCCATATGCGCTTCACGAGCGAAGACATCGATCCGGCCCTCCTCAGCGCCCGCATGTTTGCCATGTATGATGACAAATATCTCTACGTCGCCGTGGAGGTCCACGATATCATCCACCACCAGGAACTAACCGGTGCGAATATCTGGCAGAACGACTGCGTGCAAATGAGCATCGATCCTGCCGATGCCAAATCCGAAGGCGGCTACGGCCCCAACGATTACGAATTCGGCTTCGCCACCAACACCGCCGGCGACAAGCAACTGGCCACGGAATTTGTCGGGGCTGATCCAACCGTACTCGATCGCACCCTGCACATGGTGAAGCGCGACGAAGCCAACAAGCTGACCAAATACGAAGTGGCCATCCCCCGCGCCGCTCTGGCCGCGACTTTTGCCACCGGCAGCAAAATCGGTTTGGACGCCGCGGTGAACGACAGCGATCACGGCTTGAGCCGCGAACACATTCTGGAGTTTACCGGCGGTGTGGCTTCGTCGAAGAATCCTTCGCTGTATGCCGATTGGGTGGTGATGCCGGCGAAATGAAACGTGAAGACGTGAAACGTGACGAATGCGGGTGATGGCGTGCCGCGCTGCGTCTGCCCAGCGCCTGATCATCCCTCGCTGATGCACTTGTCGTAAAATTCCACGTACCGGTGCTTATCCGGCCCGCTGCGCTGGGCGATCGCCGCACGCGGGTGCTGGTTTAACTGCCCGCCAATGTTGTACGGCACCGATGGGCCCCAATCCAACTTCTCACGCAGCGGCACGAACTGTTCCTCCAGCACTTTCAAAACCGGCCGCAACTTGAATTTCGGATTCCGCAGAAATCCCAGCAACAATTCCATCGGACAGTTTCCCGCTCCGCGCCCTAAGCCCGCCATCGACGCATCCAGCCGGTTGGCGCCGTGAATGATCGCCTCAATGGTGTTGGCAAACGCAAGCTGCAAATTGTTATGCGCGTGGATGCCGATCTGCTTTTTGCACTGGGCCGCGCCCAGGTATTTTTTCACCAGCAATTCGATCTGCTCGGCATACAACGCTCCGTTGCTATCCACCACGCACAGCACATCCGCTTCGCTGCCCGCCATCGCTTCCAACGCCTGATCCAGGTCCGGCTCGGGAATCGTGGACACCGCCATCAGATTGCACGAGACCTCATACCCTTTCTGCTTGGCGTCTTTGACCATGTCCATGGCCTCGGGGATCTGATGCACGTAGCACGCCACCCGCACCATGTCGATCACACTCTCCGGCTTCTTGGGGATATCGCTCCGCCAGTCGCACTTGCCGGCGTCGGCCATCACCGAAAGCTTCAGCGGCGTGGGGTTGTCGCCGACAATCCGCCGCACCGCGTCTTCTTCGCAAAACCGCCAATCCCCCGCCTTGCCGCCGGCAAACAGCTTCCGCGAAGCCCGGTAGCCGATCTCCATATAGTCCACGCCCGCCGCGATACATGCGTCGTAAACGGCTTTGACCAGGGCATCATCAAAACGATGCTCATTGATCAACCCACCATCGCGGATGGTGCAGTCCAGAACTTTGATCTCCGGCCGGTAGGTAATCCAAGGGGCTTTCACGAACACATCCTTTCGGGTGCAGGCAACCACGCCTGGGGCCGCGCAGGGCGGCCGCAGACCATCAATTCTCACAACCAGTAAGCCTCGGAATTGTGGAGTATCTGGCCCCGAGAGTCAATCCGCCCGGCCAAGGTTGCCCGGCAATTGCGGTGATAATCAGTGGTGTCCCTTTGGCATTTCTGCTGCGGACCATCTTCGCGGTGCCACCAAACGCAACGAAAAGGTTAGATAATTGCCTGGTGATACCTTTAGGCATCTTCGTAATCCTCGGCACTCATTTCTCGCCCATCGCAAGACGATTCCGGCCATCCACACATATCCCGCCGTCTGCTTCAGCAGACCGGTTATTCTCGGTGCCACCATCCCGCCAAATCTTCGCAGGCCGCGCAAAATCTCACGGCCAACGGATAGCCTGTGTCACGTACTCTTCCTGTTTGCGTGCTTGGAATTGTCCCAGCCGGCGACGATTTGGCGGCATTGTGCCACGGATGAGCCTACCGGCGTTTTGTGAAACCTCGGCGGTCTTGGCGTTGGCCAGATCGCCGCTGGGTTCAGCGGTATCACGACGCAAGTGCCCAACAGCATCCCTTTGGCCTCGGCGGCGGCCAGTGCCCCGTCCGGGTTCCCTGCTTCCTGCCGCAGCAAAGCTGCCTCCGCGGATCATGCCCTGGGCAATATCCGGCATTATGCCGTGTGTATCGCGTTGCCCTCACACCTTAGGTCGGCCGCCCGCTGGCCGATGTTAATCGCTTCATTATCTGCCAGTGGCCACCTCTTGCCGGGCCGATGCGCTTTACATGGCCGCGAAGACGGAGAAAACGCAGGTTTTTGTCGATGGCCGTGGTGCTTAGGTGCAATTTCTCCGCCAGCGTTTTGGTGGTGATGTCAGGGTCTTCCTGGATAGCTTGGATCATAGCGGCGCGCGTTTCACCCAACTTTTCACCCAACCTTTCACCCAACCCCGGTTGGGAGATTTGCTGGGCGGCAGCTTGCATCTTAAGAATCGAGGGACACAATACGAGTTATTGACAACTTTCGCGGGACTTGATGGTTTCCGGGAATGCCAAGGCCCGCCCGGGTGGTGATTGCAGATATGCCGCACCATGTTAGCCGCCCGCTGGGTGATGTTAGTCGCTCGGCTGCGATGGGGCGCGAATAACTTCCCAGTGGCCACCTTTGTCAGGCCCAGCGCGCCGCACCATTCCATCCGCTTTCAGCTTGTTGATAAGCCTTTCAATCGTTCGCGTTGTTCGTGAGAGTTGCCTGGCAATCTCCGGAATCGTGATACTCGGCTGCGCGAACATTAGCCCGACAATTTTCCCCGACATTTTCCCCGACATTTTCCCCGACATTTCCCCCGACATTTTTCCGGGTGGGGCGATCTGCTGCGCCGCTGTCCGCAGGTGCGCTGGATTGGCAGTAAACGTCAGCATGAGCCCCGACATCCCAAAATCGTACTCTGGTGGCTGGATACCGTGCTCCTGGCAGGCATGAGCGATTTTCTCAATCCCCCGCCCCCATGACTCAATATAGCCTGCCCGGAAAAAGGCATTGGCCAGCAGTGGATTGAAAGGCCGCGATGGGTGTTTGCCCAGCAGCCGTTCCAATGTCCAGTTCTCCGGCAAGATGCCCGGATTCCAGAAAATGATCCGGTCCTCGTAAACACTGATTTGAATGGGTATGCCGCTGCTGTAATCCTTATGCACCACCGCATTCAGCAAGGCTTCACGCAGCCCGGCGGTGGGAAACAAGAACGTCTCCCGCCGCTGCAAACCCTGGTAGCTGATGTAAGCCTTCGAGTATTTGGTTTGCAGCAGTTCCAGCGTCTTCTCTACTTGCGCAAAAAGACTGCCATGCACTTCATCCTGATAGCGCAAATCGTCATCGGTCACGAAAAACCCGATCTTGATCCAAGCACCGCTGACATATTGCTCGGGGCGGTCTGCAAACAGCAAACAGGCGGCACGTTTAAGGCCGTGCTTTTCCATCAGCTCTAAGTTGCCAAGCAGGACTTCCCGGCCGTCGCGCAGAACCGCTTTGTCCATGCGGCCGCTTTCCGCGGCACGCTGTTTGAACAGCCGGATCGCAGCAGCACTGCAAGACTTGGCGGTAAAGGACGGCTCCAGCGCGTCATCCCAATGCCGTCCGCGTTTTTTCAGCAGGAATTGCTCCAAGGCCGGGCCTTTCAATTCCTGTTTGGTAGCGCCGCTACGATAGTAATATTCGCCCTTATAGCTCACCGGGCTGGGATACGGTTCCACCCGGATTTCGATCAATTCCTTTCCGCGCACCTTCGTCAAATGGACATCCACCATGATGCCCAAAATGTCCCGCACTTTGTTGGGCAGGTCTTCCAGAAGTTTCCGTGCGTTGGGCACGCCGACAGGTTCACCTTGGTCGTTGCGACCAATTACCAGCAAGCCGCCTTCGGCATTGGCAAAGCCGCAAATCCATTTCAGGTATTCATCCCGCCAGGATTCCTTCCATTCAATATGCTGGTGTTCTTTCATACCGGTCCAATCCTCCGGGTGAGTGGTCCGTGAACCGTGCGCGGCTTGCGTGCTACAACCGCTTACCCTAGCATGAATGCCGGTTCATGTCATGTTCGCTACGGCGACGAAAGAGTTGAACGGACTAACGGGAACCCAGTTGTTTCCGCTTGTTGCAACGCTGATTTTTTGGCGCGCGCAAAGAAATGCGTAAACATGCTTAGACAATAACATCCGCAACCACAGCAATGACAAAGACTTAGGTTTTTGCCTAAAAATGCTCGACACGGCCAAAGTCAAAATCTGTTCAAACTGTTCAAAGTCCAACCGTGGTGCCGGGCCGCCCTCGGGCCGTAAACCGGGCCTGGGAACGGCCCGGCTCAGCGCGTCAGCCCATGCGTTTGCACGGCCAGCAGAATGGTCGCCAACAGCATGGATGACAAGCTGATGATCAGGCCGATTTTGAGCCAGGGGAGGAAATAGATGGTGCCGTGGCCACGTTGGTCGGCCATGCCGCAGGCGATGATGTTGCAGGCGGAGCCGATGCTGGTCATGTTGCCCATGAACGAAGCGCCGAAGAGCATGAGCCAGTAGACTGCGGTGGGGCAGGCCGCGCCGTGGGCTTTGAGATCGGCCACCACGGGGACAAAGGCGGCGACGGCGAGCATGTTGGCCAGCAGGGCGCTGAGCCAGCCGGTGGCCCAGCCGACCGCCAGGACGATGGCCGCCGGATGACCGCCGGTGCCGCGGAGCAGCAGATGGGCGGCGGTGGCGGTGACGCCGGTGGCCGCCAGCGCGCCGACCACCTCGAAGAGCATGAGGAAGAATGCCAAGGTGGTCCAATCGACGCGGTGGGTGATGACTTGTTTGGCCCCAGAACCGGCCAGCAGCAACGCCACCGCGCCAGCGCCCAGGGCGGCGGCCAGCAACATGGCGTTGGCAGGCATGCCCAGGAGTCGCTCAAGTTGCGCGTGGCAGACCAGCAGGGTAATCATGCTGATGACCAGCAGCCAGCCGGCGGTGGGCGAACGGTCAGGGCCGGCATCGCTGGCGGTTGGCTTGGCATGTTCATCATGGACGGCCTGGGCGAAGGCTTGCCAATCGCGTGCGAACCACCAGCGGCAAATCAGCAGCACCAGGGCCAGCACGGCCAAGGCGATGGGCATGGCCCAGCGGAAAAAATCGCCCACGGTCAGTTGCGCTTTGATGGCGATGGTAATGCCCACCGGCGCGAAAGGGCTGGCGGCCGAGCCGGTGTTGGTGGCAAAAACCAGCATGATGAGGAAGGGGATCGGTTGGACTTTATAGCGTGCGGCGATTTGCAGCATGGCTCCGCCGACAAAGAGAATCGCCGGCACTTCGCCAACCACCGCCGAGGCGAGCATCGCCGCCAGCATTAATGCCGCCAACAGCACGCCCGGCCGCGGGCCGATGCGGCGGACGATTTGGCCGGCCAGATGTTCAAAGAACAGGCTCTGTTCCAGATAGCCTGCCACCACGAAGGTGCCGGCCAAAAAGAGGATGATATCCAGGCCGGCGGCGGCAAGGCATTGTTGGGGCGAAAGCAGCCCAAGCAACAGCATGGCCACGACGGCGATGACCGCCACGCCCAGGCGATGGTCTTCCAGGAGCAGAATCCCCAGGATCAAGCCGGCGAAGATGGTGAGGCTTGCAATCTGGCGGTGATCCAAAACCAAACCGATAAACCGCCCGGCCAGCAATGCCGCAGCGGTGGTGGCGATCAGCAGCAGCAAGAGGATCAGCCTGGGCAGCAGGCGGACGTTCAAGCGCCGCAAACCGGCCGAGCGCAAGACTCGCGCGACGTAGGGTGGCAATTGGGGCAAACTCACGCGGCACCTTCCACGTCCACCGGACGCGGCGATCAAGAAAGGATGGCGGCCCGACCATCCCAATGCCTGCGCGAGCAGCAATGCCCGGCACCCAAGGGGTATGGTAGCCGAAACCGCCGGCGAAGCGAACGCTCGAATCCGTCCGTTTGTTGCAAGGAATAATTGTCGCTTGACCCGTTCTATTTCTTTTTTGGTATCAATGGCGCAAACAGGCTGGGAGCGGCCACGGTGTTGCCGTCCAGACTGACCCAACCCTGGGGCGCAAGCGTTAGTTTCACCGCAGTCGGCCGCGCCAGCGTCAGCACGATCGGTTCAGTGCCGGCGTTATAGAACAGCGGGCGCGTGCCGTGAATGAATACCAGGTTGGCCGGCGCATTGGTGGTGAAAGCCGTGGCGGTGTCGTCGTAGCTCTGCAAGCCCCAGCCGCCCACATAGACATCGGACATTCCGGCGGGTTGGCGGAGAACCAACCCGGCCGCGGCAACTTTGACGTTGCCGCCGATCACGGTTGAAGCAAAGGCCACTGGCGCGCTGCTGCCGTTCTTGGCCAGAACCACTTCCATTTTCTCGCGCGGGGTGACGATCGACCGCGCCCATAGTCCCTCGCCGGCCGCCAGCGCCTGGCTGGTGACGGTTGGCGATCCGGCTTGCCGATACGGATAGAGGAACGTGGCAAATACCGCCGGCGCTTCCTGCTCTTTGATGAAACGCACAGTGGGCGTGGGGATGGGTTTGTTGTCTTTGGCACACCAGCCCAGCACCGGAGCTTTCTGACCCTGCACCCAATCCGCGGACAGATGCTCGCGCTCCAAGGGAAACAGCGCGATATTGACGTCGTTGCCCCGGTCGCTGAAAAATGCCTGGGTGGATTCATCCATTCGCCCACCCGTGGCGTTGGCATTGGGTTGGCCATTGGTTATGCCGATATGGTAGTGAGCCTCAAAAGTGTGCTTACCGGTGCCATCGAGCGTATCGACGACCAGCACATAGTAAGGCCGCAGGTACAGCACACGCCGCGTATGACTCACCGACTTATCCAAAGCCCCCACCCACTTCAGCGGCGCGTATTCAATCGGCGCGTAGACATTCTCCTGATAGCCGGCGTCATACGTACCGGCGACAAAATCAAACAGCGGCGTGGTGACCCAGGGATTATCCACGGGTTTTTCCAGCGGCGGAATCTCATTGGTCCGGTGTTGCCATTTGCCATCGACAAGGATGGTATTGTGGGCGGCGGTGCCGATAAAATAGCGCCGGAAGTTGGATTTGTCGTAGGTGTAGGTGCCGGGGTCGATCAGCAGGTCGTTATCCCAGGCGCGGAGGGTCACTTCCAGCTTGTCCTGATGTTCGTGGCCGCTGCCCACCGGGCCGGTGCGGAAAAACAGGAACAGATCATCCCAATCCCAGCCGCTGCGCATCGTGTAAAATCCGGCGTAAGGCAGAAAAGTGGAGTCCGGCAGCGGCGTGCCGCTTTTGCCACCGGAGGCGGCCCACTGGAGCGTGGGATCATCGCCGATTTGCAGGCCGTCTTTCGCGGCCTTGCGGGCGTTGACGATCCAGGAATCGTTGGTGCAGACATCCTGGCCATTCTGCTGCATCACGATCACCGGCGCGCGGTACATGGCAATAATCTTCGCCTTGAAGAGGTCGGGAATGGGAAGATGGTTGAGTTGGGCCAGTTCATACGGGCCGCGAAACTGACCCAAGGCGCCAAAGTGGTAGCCGGGTGTCAGTTCCGTTTCCATGCCGTCGGGTTCGATCGTGCGGTTGCATTCGATGGTCAGGCGATCGATGGCGATGTCGCGCCAGTTGGCGGCGTCCTTAAGCTCGGGAAAGAGAGCGCCAATGGTGTACAGGCCATAGCACTCATCGGTTACCCAGTTTCCCGTGCGTGCCTTGTTGCTCAACCCTTGCACCAGCCGGTCGGCGTGGTCGCGCATCAATTTCAGGTATGCCCACTGTGCCGCCGGGGTAAACGAAGGGCTGTCGAGAAAGTGGTAATAGCAATAGGGCCAGGACACATCCATGCGGGTTGCCGAATCCAGCGTGCGCCAAACGGTGGCCACACCATCCGGAGTGGTAGTCTGCATCGGATTTTTCACCGCGAAGTCCTGCAACTGCTCGGTCCACGCCTTGGCATATTTTTCGTTGCCGGTCTGCCAATAGGCATCGGCCAGATTCTGCCAGAATTCCGTGCGGGCGACGACGCAGTAGGTGAATTCATTGGAGAACGCGGGATCGCCCCGCGCCACGGGATTGTAAAGCCAATTAAAGTCATCGCCCATAAACGTGGCCGGCGGGCCATAGTGGTAAGCGCCGCGCGTGACATGATGCGAAGCCACCAAATCGCCCAATTCATCGGTCGGTGCGGTGGGATTGGCCGGCTTGGCGGAAGGCATGATTTTCCATTGGGCTTGGGAAGCGTGCCGGCGAAAGTCCAAATAGGCCTGTTGGATTTCCGGCAGTTGCCCGCGCTGTATGGCCGCCTTCACTTTTTCCATACCGGGCAGATCGAGATTGAGTTCGGCCATAATCTCCGCGTCGGTAACCACCGGCCCCGGCTTGGCCGGCAGCATTGGCGGCGTTGGTCCGGTGGCGGCAGCGCCGCCAAGACTGGCGTAATCGGCTCCGCCTTCCAGCGGCGTCACCTTGACAGAGGAATCTACTTTGACAATAGAAAAGTCGTCGATGAAGAGAGGACCGCCGGCGTAGGAAAACAGATCGACACCCATCGCGGTCGTGCCGGGTGGAATTTCGATAACCACCGCAACCTGGGTCCACTGCGTCGGCATGGGGTTCTTCAATGCAACCGGATTGCCCGGCGTGATCACGCCCTCGGCATTGATTTGCAGGTGTGCGCCGGTGAGATTAAGCCGGATCGAAAAGCCCGGTGTCTTTTTGGCAAACGGCGTTTGCGGCCCGGCGCGGAACCATGCCCAAACGCGATAATGCTGCCCAGGGGTAACCACGACAGGTTTGTGGCCCACACAAAACCGCGCGATTTCGCTGGAATTTAGCTGCGCGCAGGCGGCACCGGAATGCGGTTGATCTTTCACGACCGTAAATGTGCAATGTTTTTCGGCGGAATCCTCCGGAACATAGATGCTCCAGTCGGTGCCGCCGTTTTCAAAGCCGCCATTGGAGACCAGTTCCGGCGCGTCCTGGGCAAGAGTCGGTCGGGTAATCATGAGACAAGCCATTAAGCAGACGGCCATCCAGCGCATAGAACCTCGTGGTTAGTCGAAATGAAAGACTTCGCGCAGTGGCGCGGAAATTGGTGAATGATCAGGATTGGAAGGCATGATCTCCTTCATGTGTACCCACCATTTTTGGCATGCCGGCGTGCGGGCAATGGCGTCCCAGCGCGCTTCGCTCTCTATTTCGACATAGCCGAAGAGCTGCCGGGTGTGCGGATGGAGGAAAATGGAATAATTGTGTACGCCGTGGCTCTTGAACACCGCTTCCAATTCCGGCCAGACCGGTCGATGCCGGCGTTCATACTCGGTTTCCTGCCCAGGCAACACCGACATGACAAATGCTTTGCGAATCATAAATAGTCCAATCTATTTGCCGGCTTCGGCCTTGAAAGGCGCGGCCGGCAAACCTTCTTTGTTGTAGAGATTAGCCGGCGGTTTGGGATAGCCGGCCCAGGCGTAATGAACCACCTTGGGATTGGGAACACTATCGCTCCACACCACCACCGTATCGCCATCAATCGTCGCCTGCGCGGGCGTCATATGATACTCCGCAGGCCCAATCTCAAAACCATCCAGCGTGGCCGAAGGGGCGGCTCCGGGCGTTGCCGGCGATACGCCGATGGTCAGCCCGCCGCCGATACTGCTGAACTTGAGGCGAATTTTGTTGCCATCGATCTGCATCGCTTGATACACCGGCCCGCTATAAACCAGGTCTTCAGCATACGCCAGATGTCGCGCGATCAGCGCCAGCCGGTGCCCGACATCGATCTTGTCCTTGGGGTGTATGTTTTTTTCTTCGCCCAGGTCTATGGTGATGGCCATGCCGGTTTGCCCAACCGTCATCGCCTGCTGTTGCGCTTCGCGCAGCAGCGGCCAATCCCAGCCGTCGTAGTTGGGAAGCTGCACAAAAATGAATGGCACTTGGAGAAAGGCCGCATCGGTCTTTCCCCATCGCTGCCGCCAATCCTGAATCATCGCCGGAAACAACGTGGCGTATTCCTTGCAACTGTCTTTGGATTCCGTGTTGCCCTCACCCTGATACCAGATGATTCCCTTGATAGCGATGGGAATGATCGGATTAATCAGGCTGTTGAACATGATCGTCGGCTGCGTCGAATCGAATCCGGCGAAGACGGGCCTTTTCGGTTGCTTCTTCACCGCGATGGCCGCCGCCTCCACGGCCAGGGGATCGCCTTGTTCCACCGCTTTGTTGTAGGCGTCGAGATAGGGCGCGTACCAGGGATCACGCCCAAACCAGATATTGTGCGGCTGCTCCCAGGGCGGCAGTGCCGGGTTGGTGCTCTTGAGATGCTCCAGCAATTGCCGGCTTTGGAGAAAGGCCTCCGCCCAGTGATTGAGTTGCGGATTGGCTTGCAGGGCCTGGAGACTGGTCCACGACTGCGCCGTCGTGCCACCCCATGCTGATTGAATTAACCCGACCGGCACTTTACGGTCTTGGCGAATGTCCTTGCCGAAGAAATAGGCGACAGCCGAAAAACCACCGTCAAAGCCGATCTTTTTGAGGTTGTCCGGGGTGCAAAGCAGCCATTCCGCCTTGGTGTCGTCCTGGGTCACGAAGGAGACCATGCGTTGCACCACGCACAGTCGCAGTTGCGGGTCATTCGCGTGCGGCAACACGTCGGCGGCGTTGCCGGCCTTGGAAATCGAAAATTCCATGTTGGATTGCCCCGACGCCAGCCAAACATCACCGATCAGCACATCGTGCAAGGTGATGGCATTGGCGCCGGTGACGCGCAATTCCACGGGATCGGCGCTGGTTGGCAAGGCATCGAGGTTGACCATCCATTTGCCCGCCTGGTCGGCGATGGTCTTGGCTTCATGCCCGGCAACCGCGACCGCGACCGGCTCCCCCGGTGACGCCGTTCCCCATATCGGAACCGCGCTTGCCTGCTGCAACACCATGTGATCGCCAAAAATTCCTGCCAACCGCGCCTCGGCCGTGGCCAAGGGCGCGTACAGCAATAATGCCAGAATGGCCATGCTGGTGGGAAATCGGTGCATGTTCATCATGTTGCCAGAAACCCGCCATCAATCGGCAGCGTCGCGCCATGAATGAGATCGGCCTGATCGCTCAGCAGATAGGCGATGGCGTGCGCCACATCGATCGGCTTGGCAAAACGCCCCAGCGGGATTTTGGCCAGCATCGGATCGCGCTTGGCCGGATCGCCCCACGCCAATTCGCCCATTGGTGTCATCGTCACCGTGGGATTCACGGCATTCACGCGGATGTTGTGCCGGCCTAGTTCCAGTGCCATCACGCGCGTCAGTTGATCGATGGCGCCTTTGGAAGCGCAATACGACGTATGATCGGCTAGGGCAATTTTGGACGCCTGGCTGGAGAGATTCACGATCGCACCGCCGGTCCCGCGGGCAATCATCTGCCGCACGACCACCTGCGAAACAATCATCGCCGCCCGCGTATTGACGGCTATCGTGGCGTCGAACGCTTCCGGGGTGGTATCCAGAAATGGCTGTAAAATCGTGATACCGGCATTGTTCACCAGCAGATCGACCCGCCCGGCTGCCTCGGCGGCACGCTTGGCCTCGGCAGCGCTGGACAAATCGGCCTGGATCGTCTCGCAGCCAATCTCCTTGGCCAGCGAATCCAAATCCGCCTTGGTGCGGTCGATGGCAATCACCTTGGCGCCGCATTCGGTCAGCAGCAGCGCCACGGTTCGGCCAATGCCCCGGCCAGCCCCGGTAATCAGCACGCGTTTGTTATCAAATCGTATATTCATATAAAGTTTTCACTCCGGCATTTCGATCATCGCCTTCACGCTGGTAGGCGGCATTTTGCAGGCGAAATTGAACGCTTCGACGCTCTTGGCAAACGGGAAGCGATCGGTGATCAAAGGTTTAAGGTTGATTTTGCCGCTGCCCATCAGGGCCAGCGCGCGGGGAAACACGTGGGCGTAACGGAAAATGTGCTCGACGCGGGCCTCCTTAATTTGGGCGGCCACCACGTCATAGGGAATCGGTTGCGCCGGCATGCCCACCAGCACGACAACGCCGCCAGGGCACAACGGCCCAAACACACTGGCCGCGGCTTTTTCGTTCCCGGTGCATTCAAACACCACGTCGGCGCCCCAGCCATCGGTCAACTCCGCCACCGTCTTTTGTAGATTCTGGTCCTTGGCGTTAACCGTGGTAATCGGCCCCAACCCGGCGGCCAAATCCAGCTTGGGTTGCTGCACATCGCAAAGAATCACGCGACTGCATCCGCCCGCCAGCGCCGACAATGCGGTGACCACGCCAATCGTGCCGGCCCCCAGCACCACCGCCACATCACCGGGCTTAATCCGCGCTTTGGTCGCGGCGTGCATCCCCACCGCCAGCGGTTCCACCATCGCCGCTTCGGCGAAACTCACACTGGGTGGAATCTTAAAGGTGAAGTCGGCCGGATGCACCACGCTGGGCCGCAAGATGCCATGGATCGGCGGCGTCGCCCAAAACCGCACCGCCGGATCAAGGTTATACATCCCCAGCCGGCTGGGCCGCGACGTGGGATCGGGAATGCCCGGTTCCATGCACACGCGATCGCCGATCTTCAGTCCCGCAACTTTCGCGCCGGTTTCGATCACCGTGCCCGATGCTTCATGGCCGAGAATCATTGGTGCCTTGACCACAAACGGCCCGATGCTGCCGTGCTGATAATAATGCACGTCGCTGCCGCAGATGCCCACGCTATGCAGTTTCACCCGCACATCGCGCGGCCCCAAGGTCTCATCCACCGGAATATCGCGAATCGCCAAACAATCTTTACGTTCCAAAACCAGTGCTTTCATGCGCTACCTCCACAGTGGCAGTATAACCTGACCACGAATCAACGGCATAATCGCAGTGGTATTTTCGATATGCGATTTGGCAAGGGCGCGTATACGGGCCGCGTGGCGCAACCGGCAAGGTGCGTGTTATCCCGGCGGCCAGTTGAATTTCCGCCCGGCCAGCACGTGCAAATGCAGATGAAACACCGTCTGCTGTGCCCCGGGGCCGCAATTGAACACCGTGCGGTAATCACTGTGGCCCAGCGATCGCATCACCTTGGCGGCCACTAGAAACATCCCGGCCAGCAAGTCGCTGTCGGCGGGCGTGAGATCGTTCAGCGTGGCAATCCGCCGCTTGGGTATCACCAGCACATGCACCGGCGCTTGCGGGCTGATGTCGTGAATGACGATATAAGCATCATCCTCGTAAGCGATCTGGGCGGGAATCTTACGAGCGATGATCTTGTCAAAAATGGTCTCTTCCATGGGGTAAAGCCTGCCCATTTGTGCCGCGAACGTCAAGTGGATCAATGCCGAATGCCAAATGCCCAATGCCCAATGAAAATACCCCAAACCCTCTAACCACCATGTCGGGCATTTAATTGGGCATTTGGCATTCGGCATTTGGCATTGACGTATGGTCGGCCGATTGGTTGCATTTGCCCGAGAACTGGTTTCTAGTACCGCCATGCGATCCCTTCGGCACCTTGGCGTGGTTTTCGTTATCGTCGTCATCCTCGGCGCCATGGGGCTGCTGGGCTATGGGATTTATCGTTTCGGCACGGCCATCAAAGCGGCGATCGCCACCCAACCAAGCACGGTGACCATACCCCAGGCCGCCGAACGCGAAGGCGATCCGGCGGTCGAGGCGGATGCGGACGATAAACCGGTGGCGGCTCCGGCGGAAAATGCCGGGGCCAAGGCCATGGCACCGGGCTGGCCTGTGGCTTTGGCAGGATGCGTGTACGGCACACCGGCGGTGGCCGATGTTGAAGGCAATGGGAAGTTGTGCGTGGTGGTGCCGGCGGTGACGTTTAAGGGCGATAACGGTTTGGTGCATCCCAAACCCAGCGATGTGCCGTTGCTTTATGCCATGCGCGGCGATGGCACGTCGGTGCCCGGCTGGCCGATTGAACTGGGCGATCCGGTGGACCGGCCGCGCTGGGGGCCGTGGGCCAGTAATCCGTCGGTGTATCACGATCAAGCGGGCGATCATCTCGTCGTCATTTCGCCCCAGGGAGCCATTCAGATTATCAATCCCGATCACACGGTGCGGCGTATTGAAGGGCGTGTGGATGCGGCTTCCAGCGTGCCGCTGGTCAGCCTCAACCACGATGGCATCTGGGACATTGTTTGCGGCAGCGCGGTCTCGACGGTGGGCGGCATACCGATTGCCAACTGGCCCGCCTCGCGCCGGTTTAAGAACGGTTACGCTCCGGCCATTGGCGATGCCCGCGGCGATGGCAAATACATCGTCTTCCATCTTTTCTACACCGCGCACGATGGCCACTGCCCGCTGGCCGGATTTGATGCCACCGGGCAGCGTTTGCCGGGCTGGCCGAAGATGATCAGTGACGCCAGTTGGTTTTCACCGGTGATGGGGCATATCACCAATGATCCGGGTATGCAGGTGGTGGGCGCGTATGGTCCGCATATTTTCGCCTGGACGCTGGACGCCAAACCGCTGGCTTGCGATACCACCGACGGCGATTACGTCGGGGTGTTTAAGAACGGCATCGAGGCACAAACCGCCACGCCCACCTTGGCCGATATCGACGGTGACGGCAAAGCCGAGATCATCGTTTTCGACGCGGCCACCTCATCGATCCGCGCCTGGCACGGCGACGGCACCGGGATGCGCCCGGCGGCCAAGCGGCACGGGGGTTGGTTTGGCGCGATCGTCGGTGGCTCGACGCCGGCCAACGCCGACGATGGCAGTGTGATCGCCCAGCTTCCCGGCCAAGCGCATGGTGTGAGCGTGGTATCGCTGGGCGATGATCCGACCGTCATGGATTTCTTCGCCGGCACCTCTTGGGTGCGCTGGCATCGCGACGGCACCACGAAAATCGTCGATATGTGTCCGGATGCGAATAACCAAACCAGTTGGACGCAGCCGACGGTTTGCGACCTGTTTGGCGATGGCCAGGCCGAAGCGATTTTCGGCCTGAGCGACGGGCGTGTCATCGTGTACAAAACCGGCCTGGCGTTTCACGCCGACCGTGCGCCGTGGTACACGGCACAAGGCAATTTCCAGCGCACCAGCGCGCTGCCGCTGGCGAATGCAACCACGCACGCCACGAAGTAGCCCCGCATGTCCATGGGGGCTTCATTTGCTGCAAGCCGCCGGCGCGGAATACTCGCCGGGAACCCCCGCCAAATTGTAAGCCCGCACGCGGTACACCATCGACGCCGCCGCCGGACCGGGGTTATCCGCCCACGGCGACTCGTTATCCGTCATGCGATCAGGCACCGCCGTCCACGGCCCGGCAGGATCGCTGGTCGAGTACTCGATGCCGTACT
>Ga0316217_10001483_pt1 | contig 30406 bp, 9 predicted proteins | sample 1anoAmetaG_FD_203633 | JGI IMG/M metagenome (GOLD analysis project Ga0316217, IMG submission 203633) | Freshwater microbial communities from Trout Bog Lake, Wisconsin, USA - 1anoA | ecosystem: Environmental > Aquatic > Freshwater > Lake > Hypolimnion/Profundal zone | place: USA: Wisconsin... | reverse complement strand
GTTTGGATCTTGTGCGGATACTGGACTCGTGTTTATATGCCCTACAGCTTATGTTGCGATGCGTACCATATTACGGTGTGCTCATGGTCTGGATGTGCATGGCCATCGCGGCGCCCGCCCAGCAGCAATATGTGATTCGCACCTGGAACGCAGAACAGGGACTGCCACAAGATGCCGTGAGGGCTATTGCGCAAACTCCAGATGGGTACCTGTGGGTGGCTACTTTTGGCGGGTTGGCCCAGTTTGATGGCAGCAAGTTTGAGATATTCAGCACCGGTAACACGCCTGCTTTGCCGGACAATCTCATTAATGCCTTGTTTTGCGATCGACAGGGGCGGCTCTGGATCGGGCACGATACCGGTCACGTCACGGTCATGGAGGGTCGGCAATTTCGCCGCGTAACCATGCCGACGGATTGGCGGAGCATTCCGATCCGAAGCTTCGGGGAGAATGCTGGCGGTGAAGTCTGGGCCTTGAATGCGCTTTGGAACCTGGCCGTCATCACGCCAAAAGGGGTCCAACCGCCGCTAGCGGGATTGGTGGTCTCAGATCCGCCGCTACACTTCGAGGTTTCCGCGCCGGACGGCAGGTTGCGCATCATTACCCAGAACGGACGATGTTACGTGGCCCGAACGAACGGGATAATGCCGGACCCGGATGCGCCGACACTACCCTCAGATGGACGGCGGGTGATTCGCAGCAGGATGGGGGGATATTGGGCAGTGCATGAGAACCGTCTAGCCCGGTGGCAAGGAGGGAAAGTAGTGGAGACAATGGGGCAGGTGGATTGGGGGGAAGCGATATTTGCGACGACGTGCGAATGGCATGGCGTGCTGGCAGCGGGAAGCTTTCGCGAAGGATTGACTCTGACCGGAGGGGGCGAGGGTCACGCGCGCTTGGACACCGGCAACGGTCTGCCCAGCAATTGGATTGCCGCCTTGTTTGTGGATAAGGACGGGCTCTTGTGGTTGGGTACCGGGGATGCCGGGTTGGTGGCAATCTGGCCCAAGCGAGTGCAGATTTTCCGGCCTCCGGGTGAAGCTGCGAGCAAGCACGTGCAGAGCGTCTCTGCCGGAGTGGACGGAGGGATTTGGGTCGCAACGGAGGGGGCCGGACTGTTTCGGTTTGATGGCAACGCATGGTGGCAAGCGCCGGACATTCCGGGTTTACGTCTGCATGTCTATTCGTGCTTGTGCATGGCAGAGGATGGTCGGCTGTGCGTCAACAGCTCCAGCGGAGGGTTGTATTATCTGCAGGACGAGAAGTGGCATCGGATTTCCGGAGTCAGCCGCTTGGTCGGGGCGCGGGGCGCGTTGCTAGTACAGGACAACATTCTCTGGGCTGCGGTCTCCAAGAACCTGCTGCGGTTTTCGGGTAAAGATTTTGCGCAAGTGCATCAGATCCCGGGCGGCGAAGGCGTGTGCTGCCTGGCAGGGGACGGCACGGGAGGCATATGGTTCGGAGCCTATGGCGCCGGTCTTGGCCACTGGCGCAATAACCAGACGACGGTCTTACACACCACGAATGGATTGCCCAGCGAGAATGTTCTTTCGCTGTATCTTACTGGGGATGGGAGCTTGTGGATCGGCACCGATGGCGCTGGCTTGGTGCGGATGAAAGACGGGCAGTTTACGGTGATTTCCAAGGCGCAGGGACTGCCGTCAGACACGGTATGCCAGATTATCGGCGACGATGAGGGTCGTTTATGGCTGGGAACCTACGGTGGAATTTGCGCGGTGACCGTGCATGACGTGAACCTGTTCGCCGAGGGGCAAGTGGACCACGTGCGGTGTCTGGTGCTGGACACGGCTGACGGTATGGAGACCCAGGAATGCTCCGCGGGAAACCAGCCTTCAGTTTGCCGCACTGCCGATCGGCGGTTGTGGTTTGCCACGTGTCGGGGAGTGGCGGTGGTGTCGCCCTCAAGCATCGAGGTAAACACGAATCCGCCGTTGGTGTGGATTGAACAGGTCTGGATGGATACCCGGTCGGTGGTCGTGGCGCAATCCGCAGGCAGCGTCACGCTGCCACGTGGACAACGGCGTCTGCAATTGACCTTCAATGCGCCTTGCCTCCGTGCCGCCTACCGGGTCCGTTTCAAGCATCGTCTCGATCCGGTGGAACGAGACTGGATTGATTCGGGTAACAACCGCGAAGTCACTTATGCTGGCATCCCGCCAGGTCACTATACCTTTCGGGTGATTGCCTGCAACGAGGATGGCGTTTGGAACACGAACGGCGCTTCCCTGGCCTTCAGCGTGCCGCCTTTTCTGTGGGAGCGGGTCTGGTTTACGCCGGTGATTTGCGCGCTGGCCTTGGGGATGGCGGCTGCGATTGTGATCGGATTTCTACGACAGCGATGGAAGCGGCGTCTGGATTTGCTCAAACAACAGCGAGTTGTGGAGCGGGAGCGCTCTCGTATTGCCAAGGATTTGCACGACGATCTGGGCGGCAGTCTAACTGAGATAGGCATGTTGGCAGAGCTGGCAGATATTCCCGCTCCGTTAGATGACAAGGCGTCCGATGCGGTAGCCAGGATTGGGCGAAAATCAACCCAACTGGTGCGGGCGCTGGATGAAATTGTCTGGGCGGTAAATCCAACACATGACTCGATTCTTTCCCTGGCGGATTATCTTTCCGGATACTCTCAGGAGTTTCTGAGGGCTGCCGGCATCCGGCTGCGACTGGATATCCAAAGAAATTTGCCCGCCATTTCGCTGTCTCCAGAGTGCCGTCATGAAGTGTTCCTCGCGGCAAAGGAGGCCCTGAACAACGTGGTTCGCCATTCCAAGTGCAGCGAAGTTTGCATTCGGCTCCATGTGAAGTCGGGGAAGCTAAACATTGTGGTTGAGGACAACGGCTGTGGTTTTGACGTTGCAGCACTGTCGGGCGGCGGAGACGGTTTGGTGAACATGCGTGAGCGCCTGGCAGCCATGGATGGCTGCTGCCAGATTTCGAGCCAGATCCGGGTCGGGACGACGGTTCACTTGGAGTTAACTCTGCCATGAACGCGCTATCCCTCATTCCAATTGCAGAAACCGGGAACGATCTCGCGGTGTTCCGGCCCATTGACCATGGAATCGCCAGGCATTGGCTGCTTGCCGCGCGGAACCCCATGACAGAGGGACATTGCCGATTCACCCGATCGGGGGATGGAAGGGTGGAAGTTTCGGTGCCATCTTTGGGCAATGCAGATATTAACGTTGGCGTCAGCCCGGCACGAGATGATATCTCCCAAGAGCGGAGCTAAAGTTGTGAAATCGTCCTTGATGACTACCGTCGCACTGGTTGAAGACAACCCAACCGTCCGGCAGACCTTGGCTCGGTGGGTGGACGAGGCGCCGGGCTACCACTGCATCTGCGCTTGCGGCACCGCTGAGGAGGCCCTCGAAAAGCTTCCCAAGCTCGAGCCGCAAGTGGTGCTGATGGATATTCAATTGCCCAATCTTTCCGGCATTGCCTGCACCGTGCGCTTGCGCGAACGGCTGCCCAAGGTGCAGGTGATTATGGTGACAGTCTATCGCGACTACGATAAAATCTTCGCTGCCTTGAAGGCGGGCGCGTGCGGCTATTTGCTCAAGCGGTCCTCGAAAGAGGAACTCATTCAAGCTATTGCCGAAGTTCGTTCCGGCGGTGCGCCCATGAGCAGCGAGATTGCCAGACGTGTGGTAGAATCATTTTGTCAGCCGCTACCGGGGACCGGGGACCATGAAACCCGCGCTCTCTCACGCCGCGAGGAGGAGATCCTGGATTTGCTTTGCCACGGCCTTTCTAACAAAGAAATCGGAGACCGTCTCTGCGTTGGCGTCGAAACCGTTCGCACTCACCTGAAGCGAACTTACGAACTGCTGCACGTCCGTTCGCGGACCGAAGCGGCTATGAAATACCGCGATTTGCACGATCCGCCGTCGCGAGAGCATTAAACCTGATGCCGGATCAAAATCAGGCAGTCTTGGGCCGCAAATTCACCCAATCGGGGGAATGACGGCGCGTCCGAAAAATGCAAAATGTCAATGATGAACATCACCGCAAATGTGTTACGCAATTTAAATGCATACATATTCTTTTGCCTGGCAACGGCTCTCGCGCAAAGCCAGACTATCGGCGCGCCCGGCACCAGGGTAGCGGAGCCTTTTCCCCTCTCCGATGTGCATCTGCTCGACAGCGTGTTTAAGCAAAACATGGAGCGCAACGCGCGTTATCTGCTCTCCCTTGAGCCGGACCGGCTGCTCCACAACACGCGCCAGTACTGCGGCCTCCAGCCAAAGGGCGACATCTACGGCGGCTGGGAGAAACGCGTCTTCGCGGGACAAACCTTGGGGCATTATCTGACGGCAATTTCACAGCAGTATGCCGCGACGGGCGACGCGCGATTTCGGCAGCGGATCGACTACATCGTCCAGGAAATGGCCGTATGTCAGGAGCGGTATGGCGATGGCTACATCGGCGCGATGCCCCCCCTGGCACTGGCTGCACTGCGCGGGCTGAAAGCAGGCAAGGTGGGACTGAACGGCGCGGGGGTGCCGTGGTACACCGAGCACAAAGTGCTGGCCGGGCTGAAAGATGCATGGGTTCTGGGCGGGAACGCACAAGCTAAAACCGTGGCGCTGAAACTGGCCGACTGGGTGGATGCCCTCACGGCAGGTTTGACCCCCAACCAGCAGCAAGAAATGCTGGTCAAAGAATTTGGCGGGATGAATGAAGTCCTGGTCGAGCTGTATCAACTGACGGGAAATACAAAATATCTCGATGTGTCTCGCCGCTTTTATCACCAGGCGGTGATGGATCCGCTGGCGGCGGGCAAGGACGAACTGCCCGGCAAACATGCGAACAGCCAGATTCCCAAAGTGATTGGTGAAGCGGTTCGGTACGAAGCCACTGGCGATGAGAACGGTCGAAAGATCGCCGAGAACTTTTGGAATCTCGTCACCGCCCATTACCTCTTTGCCATGGGAGGGCTCAGTGATAAAGAGCGCTTTTTCCCGGAGGACCAGGCATCCGAGCATCTCAGCTTTCAAACGGCTGAGACCTGCGTTTCCTACAACATGCTGAAGCTGACCGAGCATCTTTTTGAGTGGAAACCGATGGTTGCGTATGGGGATTATTACGAGAAGGCGCTCTACAATCACATTCTCGCTTCCCAGGAACCGCAACATGGAATGTTCACCTATTTTATTCCTCTCAAGCCCGGGTCTTTCCGCACCTATAGCACGCCGGAGGATTCTTTCTGGTGTTGCGTTGACACGGGCATGGAAAACCACACGAAATATGGCGAAGCGATCTACTTTCACGACGATAGCAATCTCTATGTCAACCTGTTCATCCCCTCAGTGCTGACGTGGAAAGAAAGGAAATTCACGCTTCGACAAGAGACCGGCTACCCGGACGGCGACCGGACGGAACTGATCATCCAATCCGCTTCGTTGAAGCCGCTAACGCTACAGGTGCGCTGCTCGAGTTGGGCGAACGGTCCCTTAACCTTCGAACTGAACAACGAATCGCTCGCCGTGGATGCAAAACCGGGACAATTCGCCAAGATCAAACGGGTCTGGCACCCGGGTGACCGGGTGAAAATTGTGATACCGATGGGTTTGCGAACGGAGGCCTTGCAAGGCGCCTCAAACAAAGTGGCGATTTTCTACGGTCCGCTCCTCCTTGCCGGCGACCTTGGAGCGGTGCCGCACTCGACAAATTATCCGTGGAGCAGAGAGCATAACGCTAACATCGGAGCTACCACCGCTGACGTGCCTGTGTTCGTGAAGGAAAGCCCAACCTCGCTGCTTGGGAACCTCCGAAGAATACCCGGGCCCAGACTCGTCTTCCAAACCACGAACCTGGCGAAGCCGAAGGAAGTGGTCCTGCGGCCATTCAAGGATCTGGCGTACGAATACTACAACGTATATTGGGATGTGATTCCCGAAGCTGAATGGGCTAAGCAACTGGAGGCACGCGCGCGCCTGGTGGACGAATTTAACCCCGGCGAGCATCAGTCTGAAATGGAACACGGACTTGTGGCCGACCATTCCAGAGTCGGGGACTTCAAGAATTCGAAGTGGCGTGATGCGATGGATGGCGGGTTCTTTCAGTTTCGGATGAAGGTGCTGCCCGGCACGCCCCAGGATCTGTGCTGCACCTATTGGGGTGGCGACACCAACCGCGACTTCGACATCTTGATCAATGGCAAGCTTCTGGCCATTCAGAGGCTGAGCGGCGAGAAGCCGGGCAAATTCCTCGACATCGACTATCCAATCGCGACCGGGTTGATTGCCGGCATGGATCACATTACCATTCGCTTTAAGCCTCACGACGGGAGTATCGCCGGCGGCATTTTCCATGCCACCGTTCTGCGCGGCGCACCGTAAAGAGATTGACATAAAAAGTGGCCGCTTCACCGCATGGTGCGGCTGCATGAGTGCTGAATTGAGGTTATTACAAATAACAATGAAAGCGTCCACGTGGATTTTACTGGGTTGTTTGCCAGTATCTTTGGCAATGGCCGCGCCAAAGCCCAATATTATTTTCATCCTGGCCGATGATATGGGATATTCAGACATGGGCTGGCAGGGCTCGCAAATTCATACCCCAAATCTGGACAGGCTGCGGGCAGGCGGCATTTTTCTGGGACGCTGCTATGCCCAACCGCAGTGTTCGCCTTCGCGAGTGGCCTTTTTATGCGGCCGCTACCCGTATCACTACGGGTTGCAGGAACACATCGTGCTTCCCTGGTCGCTCACCGGCCTGCCAGGAAGGGCGTCCACAGTCGCTGTGGATGGCCACCAAGAAGACGGGCCAGTGATCAGCCTGCCCGATGGGAGGGAAACGATCGCGGAAAAACTGAAGGAAGGCGGCTACGATACAGCCATTGTCGGCAAGTGGCATGTGGGCTGCCATCTGCAATCCTATCTGCCGCAGAACCAGGGATTCGATGATTCATTCATTTGCATGGACGGGGAAATCTCTTACTGGAACTACACGCATTACGGCCGCAGCGATATCATCCACAACGGCAAGAAGTTCTACGCCAAGTCCATGCAAGACAATGAGGCTTCCGGGAACACGTACGCGACCGATCTGTGGGCGCAGCAAGCCAGCGAAGTCATCCGCCAACATGACCCGAAACATCCGTTGTTCCTGTATCTGGCTTTTAACGCACCCCACTGGCCTTTGCAGGCGCCCAAGCATCTGCTGGATAAATATCCGCTAAACCAGATTCCGGCCTATTGGGCCGGGCCGCACACCGACCTGAACCGGACCGCCGAACACCGCCGGGCTTACATGGCCATGGTGGACGCCCTTGATTCCGCCATTGGCGAGGTCATTCAATCACTTAAAGAAAAGGGCATGCTGGACAATACGCTGATCGTTTTCACCAGTGACAACGGGGGAATTGCCGAGGCGGACAACCGGCCCTTGCGGAGTATCAAGGGGGATTCATTTGAGGGCGGTGTCCGCGTGCCGTGTATTGCCTGGTGGCCCGGCAGGGTCCAGCCCGGCTCGTCGAATTCACAACTGGTGTATATTGCGGATTGGTATCCGACGTTTGCTGAAATCGCCGGTTTAAGTGTGGGCGGAGAGGGGTTGGACGGGGTTAGCGCCCTGCGCGTTCTGGAGGGCGCGAAAGGCGGACGTCAGGAAGTGCCCATTATTTCGGAAGGGCGCCATGCCCTGATCGCGCCGAGGTATTCGCTGGTGGGTGGTGGTAATTATTACTATAAGTTGGTGAGTCAGAAATTATCGAACTTTGCATTATATGATCTCGAAGCCGATATTTCGCAGAAAGAGCCGACGAGTCAAAATCCGGAAACGGCAGAGGACATGCGTCAAACGCTGGCGGCAAGTTTCAGGAAAGCCAACCGTGGCTACTTCAACTGGGATATTCAATATACGAGGTACCGGCAAGAAGAGAGAAAGGGCGACCACAACTACGATAACGTAGTCAACGACGTGCCGAAGGTGACAACGGTCGAGCATCGGGGGCGCACCTCTATCACGGTTGCCCCAGTGAGCCAGGATCTGGTATATCGGCTCCAAAACACTGTGGATGGGACGAACTGGAGTGATTGCGGAGAATATTTTTGCTTGGCGGACGCCGCATCGTACACCTTCCCGGCCTTTGACGCCCCGAAAGCGAGCAAAAAGTATCGCGTCCAAACCGCACTTCGCTTCGGTCTGCCGACCCGCGACGCTTTTTCATTGGCGCCTGACAAATACCGCGTTGGCCCGCTGGATACCGGCGGAAAATCGGTGGAGGCCAAAAAACTTCTGCCGGCCATCGCGGGCTTCCTGCCGATTTGCGATGTGGCGGGTGGCAACAACGTCCGTATCGTTGACGAAAGCCTCACCTATCCGGGCTGGCCGTGCGAAGGCGGCGCGCTTCAAATCGAATCAGAGGGTTTGCTGACGCGCTATTTCCTGGAGCCGCACATTCGAGGCAAGATCTATGCCTCCATGCTGGTGCAATGCACGGGATCCGGCACTTCCGAGATCAACTGGCTGCGGCAGATTGATCTTGACCAGCGCGTGCAGCCAGTCTCGCTGTCGTTCACGCCCGACGGCATCTACCTCGCGCAGACCGATGGCGTAGCAAAGACGCCCAAAGCCAGACTGGCCGGTTATGATGGCCACGTCGTCTGCGTCGTCTTCGCTTTCGATCTCGGCCCGACCGGTTGCGACACTTTGCGCGTTTACCTTGATCCGAAGGGAATTGACGATCGCACTCTCCCAGCGGCTACCCTCGGAGGTGAGTTCACCTTCGACCGCTTGCAGTTCAGGCTTACCGGTGGCCACGGCTCGTGGATGAAAGCCGATGAAATCCGGGTCGGGACCAGGCTGGAGGATGTGGTTCCATTGGAGGGAACATGGTAGGAGGAGCAGTAATCCAAGCCCCGGATGGCGCTGGACCGCAGGCCGCGTCGGTCCCCCGGTTCAGCTTTTTCATCGCCTCTTTGGCATCCCCCCGGCGAACCATCCCGGATGGCACAACTGTGAAATCCCGATCTAAACCATGAGAACACCGTTCAAATTTACCATGCTGCGTTATTACCACCCTTTGTTTTTCGGCTTGGTGGCAAGCACAATTGGCGCTGAATTAAGTTTTGCTGTAACCACCGACTGGCAACCGGCCAACGCGCCACTTACGACTCGCTGGACGAAGGAGGTTGCGCCGGAAAAAGTCCACGACGAATATCCGCGTCCACAAATGATGCGCACCGAATGGCTGAATCTAAATGGCCTTTGGGATTATGTCATCGCGGAGCAAAATGCACCGCGACCTGTAACATTTGACGGGAAAATTCTGGTGCCTTTTCCGATTGAGTCCGCCTTGTCCGGCGTGAAAAAACCGCTCCGCGAAACCGACCGGCTTTGGTATCGGCGCAGTTTTGCGATTCCCAAAAGCTGGACCGGAAAAAGAGTTTTGCTGCATTTCGACGCGGTGGACTGGGAGACAAAGGCTTGGCTGAATGGTCGCGAACTAGGCACACACCGCGGCGGATACGACAGCTTTAGTTTCGACATCACGGATACGATGCAAGCTTCCGGCGAAAATGAGCTGGTGGTTTCCGTTTTTGACCCGATCGATGCCGGCACGCAGCCGCATGGCAAGCAGGTGCGCCAGCCGCGAGGCACTCGCTACACTGCCAGCAGTGGCATTTGGCAGACCGTCTGGCTAGAACCGGCGGCTGCGTGCCACGTTGAAGAGTTGAAAATCGTTCCGGATCTTGATGCAGCTTCGGTTTCGGTTGAGGTACTCGCGGCGCAGCTCAATACGCAACAAATGGAATTGCAAATCCAGGCAGGCGACGGCGGGCGCGTGGTTCAAACCGCAAAGGCCGAGCGCAAAATTGCTGCCACGGATGATGGCCAACAAGCTTTCAGCACGGTTTTGAAAATTCCCCGCGTCAAACCGTGGACGCCGGATTCGCCATTTCTTTACGGCCTGCGCGTCGCCCTTTTCGCGAATGGGAAAAAAGTGGACGAATTGAAAAGTTATTTCGGCATGAGAAAAATTTCGCTCGGCAAAGACGACCGCGGCTTCACGCGCATTTTGTTGAACAATAAACCGCTTTTTCAATTTGGCCCGCTGGATCAGGGTTTTTGGCCGGATGGCCTTTACACCGCGCCGACGGATGAGGCGTTGCGCTACGACATCGAGATGACCAAAAAACTCGGCTTTAATCTCGCGCGCAAACACGTCAAAGTGGAGCCGGACCGCTGGTATTACTGGTGTGACAAACTGGGATTGCTCGTCTGGCAGGATATGCCGAGCGGTGACAAATCGGTGCGGAGAAATGAACCGGACCTGGTGCGCTCGCCGGAGTCGGCAACTGAATATGAGAACGAATGGCAGGCAATCATCCGTGAGCGTTTCAATCATCCGTGCATTGTTCTGTGGGTGCCGTTCAACGAAGGCTGGGGGCAATTTGACACTGCCCGCATTGTTAATTTGACGCGCCAGTTGGATCCGACTCGGTTGGTGGATGATGCCAGCGGCTGGAACGACCGCGGAGTCGGCGATGTCAACGACCTGCACAATTATCCCGGTCCGGCCTCGCCGAAACCGGAGGCGAACCGCGCGGTGGTGCTCGGCGAATTTGGCGGCTTGGGCCTGCCCATGCGGGGACACACCTGGCAGTCGGAAAAGAACTTTGGCTACCGTAGTTTCACGAATTCCCCAAGTCTCACCAGTGCTTATCTCAAGCTCATTGACCGGCTGCACCCGCTCCTCGGCACGCATGGCTTGAGCGCGGCAGTTTACACGCAAACGACGGATGTCGAAGGCGAAGTCAATGGCTTGATGACTTACGACCGCTCGTTGGTGAAAATGGATGCCGCCGCGATTTCCGCAACGAACAAGAAACTTCAGCTTCAGCCACCGCCACCACCAGTCCGAAAAATCTTGAGTCCAATCTCCCAGCCAGCCGGAGTCGAGTGGCGTTTCACCATCGCCAACCCGGGAACGAACTGGATGAAGAATGATTTTAACTGCAGTGACTGGCAAAAATCACCCGGCGGTTTCGGAACCTCCGGCACCCCCGGCGCCATCGTCCGCACCACTTGGAACACCAGCGACATCTGGCTGCGCCGCAGTTTTGACGCGCCTGGGAAGCTAGACAATTTGCAGTTGCTCATGCACCACGACGAAGATGCGGAGGTGTTCATCAACGGCGTGCCCGCCGCGCAGGTTGTCGGTTACACGAGAGATTACGAGGAATTGCCCGTACGTCGCGAAGCGGTGGCGGCGCTGCAAGCCAGCGGCAACGTGCTGGCGGTTCACTGCCACCAAACGACCGGCGGACAATACATTGATGCAGGGTTGACCACGGAGGAAATCAGTGGTGAGACGTCGCCGCGGTGGCCAGCAGACGGCGCGTGGCAATGGTATTTACGACAGCCGTGGTTGTGCGGTTTTAATTACGTTCCAGCCAATAGCATCAGCTACACCGAAATGTGGATGGCCGACGTTTTCAATCCGCAGTTGATTGATGGCGAACTGGTGTTGGCCCAAAAGGTCGGCTTTAACTGCTGTCGCGTGGTTTTGTCGTATGTGGATTGGCAGGCGCAGCCGGACGCCTTCAAACAACGGTTCGCGAGTTTTCTTTCCATTTGTGCCAAGCACGGTATCAAGGTCATGCCGTGTTTTTTTGACGACTGTGTTTTCGGCCCGATCACCGACCCACAATTTGGCAAACAGCCCGAAGTCGTGGCAGGCTGGTATGCCAACGGGTGGACACCCAGCCCCGGACACAAACTCGTCCGCGATCCACAAGCCCGTCCCGCGCTGGAGCACTACGTCAAAGACATCATGGCGGGATTCCGCAAGGATTCGCGGATTTTGTGCTGGGACCTCTACAACGAGCCTGGCAATTCGGGCATGGGCAACGATTCTCTCCCGCTGCTAAGAGATGTCTTCGCGTGGGCGCGTGCGGTCAATCCGTCGCAGCCGGTGACTTCTGGAATTTGGGGCAGCAACGCGGCCATCAATGATTTCATCGAGACCGAATCAGACATCATCAGCTTTCACTGCTACCGTCCCGCTCCGGAATTGCAGGATGAAATTCTGAAATTGAAGCAACTCGGACGACCGCTGATTTGTTCGGAATGGATGAATCGTCCGCATGGCTCGACCGTGGAGGCTTGCCTGCCGGTCTTTTATGAACAACGTGTCGGCGGCCTGAACTGGGGCCTCGTCAACGGCAAAACGCAAACCCATCTGCCGTGGGGCCATCGCCCGGGCGATCCGGAACCGAAAGTCTGGCAACACGATTTGTTTCGATCGGACTGCTCGCCGTATGCGAGCAATGAAATCGATTTATTTGAAAGATACATTCAATTGTCAGCAAAGCATGGACATTAAATGGGATTGGCTCGCGTCCAGTGCTGGTTGATCGGTAATTTCGGGCAGAGTCCCTTAAACCAATGACCTTTATGGGAAGAAATGAAAAGAACTCAAATCTGAACTTGAACAATCAAATCAGCGCAGTGCTTTTGTGCTGCGCAATCCTCTCTAATCTATTGCTGGCTGCGAGCACGTCGGGCGAGCAAACGAGCGTGAAAGACGAAGCGGCGCGGAGCATCGTTGAGACGGGCAAGCGGTTCCCCTATTTTCTGGCTGAGCCCGTGCCCTATTTCAATGTTCACCTGCAGGACACCTTCTGGGCACCGCGCCAACAGACCATCCGCGACGTATCTATCGCCTGGGCCACGCGGCACTACGACGCCTCCGGTGGGTTGGACGCCTATCGGAGGCAGCCGAATGATTATCGCGCCAACATTCGGTCGGGCGACCTCGAGGCGATCAAGTTTATCGAAGCAATGGCTGCAGTGGACGGGCTGCAGCGCGACCAGTCCATAGAGGGGTTGAGCGATGCCTGGGGGCGAAAGTACATCGAGGGACAAGGGAAAGATGGCTATTTGGAGTTTGGATTTCCGTACGGCGCCACCCCAACGAACCGCTGGGTGCCCGTGTGGAGGAGCCACGAGGATTACGCGATCGGTAACTACCTCGAAGGAGCCATCAGTTTTCTTGAATCCACCGGAGATCGCACCCTTTACGACAGCGCGTTGCGGGCGGTGGACAATATGGCCTCGGTATTCCTCGGAAGCGGCCGCGCCTATGCGCCCGGTCACGAGGAGATCGAGCAGGCACTGATGCGCATCTATGGACTGACGGACGATCGGAAATACCTTAAACTCTGTGGTTGGCTGATCGAGCAACGCGGTCACCACGAGGGGCGTCCGAACTACGGTCTGTATTCCCAGGACCAGATTCCAGTCAAAGACCAACGCACCATAGAAGGCCACGCCGTCCGGGCCGCTTTTTTATTCAACGGCGTGACGGAATTCGTCGGTGCCACCGGAGACGCCAAGTTGCGTCAGGCGGACCTGGCCGTGTGGGATGACTTCGAGCAACGCAAAATGTATGTGACCGGCGCGGGCGGCACTTTCAGCGCCAACAATGAAGGCTACAGCACCCGGCCATACTACATCCCGCCGGGTGAATGTTATGGCGAAAGCTGCAGCGTCTTCGGCAATTTCCAGTGGGCGCACAACCTGTTTCATCTTACCGGCGACGCGCGCTATCTGGACACGGCTGAACGCATGCTCTACAATGCCTTCTACGCATCGCTCGGGCTTTCTGGAGACCGCTTCTTCTACGAGAATCCCTGTCAAGTCAACCAGCCGACGCCGCGAAATGAATGGCACAAGTGCCCGTGTTGCCCGCCCAACATCATAAAATTGTTCAGCAAGGTCGGCGGCTTCTTCTACTCCACTGACAAGGATGGCATCTTCATCAAGCAGTACGGCGCATCCACAGCCGACATCCCCTTTGCCAAGGGCGTGAAACTGACCCAGCACACCGACTACCCCTGGAATGGAGAAATTATGATCCAAGTTGATCCGGCCAAAGTGGGCCGCTTCTCGCTCCGCCTGCGCCTGCCGAACTGGACCAAATCCCACAGCCTCGAGGTGAATGGTGTCCCTTTTTTGTCAGTCTTGCCGGAGCGGGGCTGGCTGACGGTGACGCGGGTTTGGAAACCCGGTGATTTGGTGAAACTCTCGCTGCCGATGGCGATCGAGCGGATCTCCATGCCGGAAGAGTTCAAGGAGTACAAAGGCCTGGTCGCCCTGCAGCGCGGCCCGATTGTTTACTGTCTGGAGGGGCAGGACGTGTCCGCGCCGCTGGGCTCGCTGTACTTTCCGACCGACGGCCGCTTCACGGCCGTGCCTCGCCCGGAGCTTCTGGGCGGGGTCACCGTGCTCCAGGGGAATCTCGGGCAGGTCACCGTCGGAGGTTCAAGGACCGTCCCGGTTCAGTTTGTGCCGTACGGCGTGTGGGATAACCGCACTCCCGGCGAGATGCGCATCTTTCTTCCTGGCACGGAGCAGGCGGTGCCCGACAGGAGATAGACTGTTCTACACGCCTCACCAGAAGACAATTTATGCATTTTATGAAACGCTCAGTTACCATCTTTGCCGCAGTACTCCTGCCCTGCTGTCAGTCTTTGGCGGCAGAAACCTCTGGTGTCCGGCCGGCTTCCCGGCCTTCGCTGGCCTCGGAGGCCGATGCTCATCCGCTGGAGTCACAGGCAGTCCAGCCCTTTCCACTCACTCAGGTCCGCTTGCTGGAGGGTTCCGAGTTCTACAAGGCCCAGCAACTTGACCAGCGGTACCTGCTGTCGCTCGACCCGGACCGCCTGCTATCCAATTTTCGTGTCACGGCCTTCCACCCGGAATCCAGTGAGCCTGGTTCCCAGCCAACCGGATCTTGGGAGGCCCCGGATAGCTGGTTTCGGGGACATTTCGTGGGCCATTATCTGTCGGCCTGCGCGCTGATGTATGCCAGTACCGGAGATGAAAAACTGAAGGCCAACGCCGATTATGTCGTCGCCGAATTGGCCAAGTGCCAAAAAGCAATGGGCAGTGGCTATCTCTCTGCGTTTCCGGCGTCGCTCTTCGACCGTGTCGAAGCGGGCCAGCGGGCGGGGGATCCGCATTACTGCATCCACAAGATCATGGCCGGACTGCTCGACATGTACCGGCTGGCCGGCAACCGCCAGGCGCTGGAGGTGCTCAAGAATCTGGGGGCCTATTTTGCGGAGCGGAACGCAAAGCTCTCCGACGAGACCATGGACCGCATCATGAGCAGCTCGGCGCCCTGCGACATGGGCAACCCGCTCTATGACCTCTATGTGCTGACCGGCGATCAGAAGTACAAACAGGCGGCCGATCGCCTTCTCCATGCGCGCGTCCTCGATTCCGCAGCGGCCCGGCAGGATAAACTCAAGGGCCTGCACGCAAATGCCAACATTCCCAAGTTCCTCCTGGCCGCGCACAATTACGAGTTGACAGGAAACCAGCGGCATCGCGATGAGGCGGAATACTTTTGGGAGCAGGTGGCCAATCATCGTTCGTATTGCACGGGCGGGACGGGCAATCACGAGCATTGGCGCACGGAACCGGATCGGCTGGCCACTGAACTCGGCCCGCTCACCGAAGAAACCTGTTGCGCCTACAACATGCTCAAGCTCACGCGGGAGCTCTTCACTTGGAACCCAAGCGTGAAGTATGCCGACTACTATGAGCGGACCCTATGGAACGCCATCCTGCCCACGCACCATCCGTGCGACGGCATGTTTATGTACTACGTGCCCATGGAAAGCGGATGGTGGAAGTTGTTCAGCCTGCCCGAAGATTCGTTTTGGTGCTGCGTGGGCACAGGCACTGAATCCTTCGCCAAACTCGGCGATAGCATTTACTTCCATGACGCGTCGCGACTCTACGTCAATCTGTTCATCCCTTCGCAAGTGGAATGGCAGGAAAAAGGGGTGGTCATCCGGCAGGAAACCGGATTCCCCGATGCGGAGGCAACCCGGCTGCGGATTGAGGCCGACCGGCCGGTGGAGTTCGAATTGAAGTTGCGGATTCCCTGGTGGACTGGAGGCCGGGCGGTGGCGCGGCTCAATGGGCAACTGCTCCAAAAACCGCAACCCGGCGGCTATTTGTCCCTGGCGCGAACCTGGGAAAAGGGCGATTGTCTGGAAGTCACTTTGCCGATGAGCTTGCGAATGGAACCCCTGCCGGACGATCCGGCAACTGCGGCGATTTGTTATGGGCCACTGGTGTTGGCCGGTGAGTTGGGTGTCGAAGGTCTCACGGAGGCGATGCAGCATGCGGCCAGCTACTTGCCCAGCCGTCGTCCCGTTGTGGTGCCAGCGTTGATTGCTGCCGGTGATCCCATCGCGACACTGATCAAACCGGCGCCGGACAAGCGGTTGACGTTCCAGGTTCAGGCGCAAGATCGGCGAATCCTGCTTTCGCCCTTTTACCGGCTTTTCGATCAGCGGTACGCCGTTTACTGGCAGATCTACCGGCCAGGCACACCCGCGTGTGATCAATATATTGCCGCGCAGACACGACAGAAGGCTTTGGTTGCGCGCCGGGTAGATACGGTGTTGCCCGGTGACGCCGTTTCCGAGAAGGCTCATGATTTCAGGGGTGAAAAGACGCGAAACGGTTTCCAAGAGGGGCGGACGTGGCGCGATGCCACCAATAGTGGTTGGTTCAGTTATCGAATGAAAGTGCTGCCCAATGACCCGGTTTCGTTGCTCGCCACCTACTGGGGAAGCAATCGCGGTCGAGTCTTTGATTTTCTCGTTGAAGGCCAGAAAATTGCCACCCAGATCGAGAACGCCGAACGCCCTGGTGAGTATTTTGATGTGGAATACAACATCCCCGAGGAGTTAACTCGGGGAAAGCAGTCAGTTGTGGTCAAGCTGCAATCACGACCTGACAATGCCGGCGGTGTTTTCGATTTTGTGATTCTGAGGCGGGAGAAACCGCACTGAACAATGCCGGTGATCATGCGGTGATCCATTCTGCCAGGCTCTTTGTTCAGCGCTCCGCGCCCGTTGGCCCCCCTTCAAATTCACCCGATTGGGGGAATGACTTGCCAGGCAGACTCTGTGAAGCTAACCATGAAACCAACAATAATACGCAGCGAAAACCATATGAGAATAAATCACCAACATTTACTTTGCGCGCTGGCCATGACCGCCGCCGCTTTTCTGGGCCCGGTCAGCGCGTCGCGGGCGCAAACCGGCGCGTGGACCAATAGTGTCAATGGTAATTGGAGTGCCACGACCAATTGGCTGGGCGGAGTTGTAGCGAACGGATCCGGCAACACGGCTTACTTCACGAATGTGTACAGCGCGGTGCCGACCATCACGCTGGACACGGCACGCACCAATGGCAACCTGACGTTCGGCAACGCCAGCGGATACATCAGTAACAACGTGACGATAAGCGGCAGCCAGACGCTGACGTTGACCAAATCGGGGAGCACGCCGGTCATCACCTGCTGGCCCCTGAAATCTGCCGGGAACAGCGCCTGCATCATCACCTGTCCATTGAGCGGGAACCAGGGTTTGACCAAGTCGGGCACGGGAAGCCTCTGGTTGGAAGCGAACAACCAGAGTTTGAGCGGACCGCTGACGATTGCCCAGGGCCGGCTTTTTTGTTACGCCAACGGGAATGCGCTTGCGAATGTGAGTTCAGTGGTTATTTCCAATGGTTGCTACCTCGATTTCTACAATATTTCAGTCAACCTGTCCGCCACGAACTTTATTCTTAATGGGATGGGCGCGACCCAAGATGGCCAACTTAAATCAACCTTGTATTCCGACGGAACTACCACCGGAACCGCTGGCAGCTTCACCATCAATGGGACCGTTACCCTCAATGCGACTTCGGACATTGGCGGATCGAGTCCGGCCCAAACCAACACTTTGGCGGGAACGGTCACCGGCCCCGGCGGCCTGGTCAAGGATGGGACTGCTGGTACGCTTGTGCTGGCTAATGCGAATACCTATGCCGGGGGGACGACCGTAAGCGCGGGACTGGTGAAGGCGCAGGTGGCTGGCAGTCTGGGCAGCGGAGGGGTGGTGGTGGCTACCGGGGCGACGCTGGAGTTGGACAATCCGTCGGCGATGAGCAGCACCGCCAATCTGTTTTTGCTGGGGGCTACGAACCAGGTGAATCTCAACTTTAGCGGCACGCAAATCATCAACTCGCTCTCCATCAACGGCGGCTATTGCGCGGCCGGGACGTGGGGGGCCGTGGGGTCCAGCGCGGCCAATCAAAGCGCCGCACTTACCAACAGCGGTATCCTCAATGTGAGCACAGTGCGGGGACCGACCAGCGGGGTCTGGAATATGAACGCGAGCGGGAACTGGAGCAGTCCCTTCAACTGGTTGAGCAACTCGGTGGCCGCTGGAGCGGGCAACACCGCCTACTTCACAAATATCATTGGCGGCGCCTGGACGGTCACCCTCGACACCGCCCAAACCGTTGGTAATTTGGTTTTCGGCCAGGCTGGCGCATTCGTCGGCTACGATTGGACGATGAGCGGCAGTCAGACGCTGACGCTGACCAACCCGGGCAGCGCGCCGGTCATCACCTGCTGGCCGTTGCTCGCGGCGGGCAACAGCAGCTGCGTTCTCACCTGTCCGTTGAGCGGCAGTCAGGGCTTAACCAAATGGGGCACGGGAAGCCTCTGGTTGGAAGCTAACAACCAGAATTTGAGCGGACCGCTGACGATTGCCCAAGGCCGGGTTTTTTGTTACGCCAACGGGAATGCGCTTACGAATGTGAGTTCTGTGGTTATTTCCAATGGTTGCTACCTCGATTTCTACAATACTTCAGTCAACCTGTCCGCCACGAACTTTATTCTGAATGGCATGGGCGCGATCCAAGACGGCCAGCTTAAACCAACCTTGTATTCCGACGGAACTTTTACTGGATCCGCCGGCAGTTTCACCATCAATGGAACCGTAACCCTCAATGCGACTTCGGACATTGGCGGATCGAGTCCGGCGCAAACCAACACTTTGGCGGGGACGGTTACTGGCCCCGGCGGCTTGGTCAAGGATGGGGTTAGTGGCACGCTGGTGCTGGCTCATATCAACACCTACGCCGGGGAGACGACCGTAAGCTCGGGGTTGTTGAGGGCGGAGGTGGCCGGCAGCTTGAGCGGCGGCAATGTGGGCGTGAAAAACGGGGCGACGCTGGAACTGGACAACCCGGCGGCGATGAGCAGCAGTGCCAACCTGTTCTTGGAGGCAACCACCAATGCGGTAAACCTCAGCCTAAATTTCAGCGGCACGCAAACCATCAACACGCTCTACCTGAGCGGCAGCTATGCCCCGGCCGGAACCTACGGCGCGGTGGGGTCCGCGGCGGCCAATCAAATTGCTTCCTTCTCGGGCACCGGAATGCTTAATGTGACGGCGACAGGCGTCATGCAGCCGGCCAGCAGCGTTTGGAACGTGAACGCCAGCGGAATCTGGAGCGATCCGATCAACTGGTTAAGTAACACGGTGGCCACTGGAGCGGGGAACACCGCCTACTTCACAAATATCATGGGCGGTGCCTTGACGGTCACCCTCGACACGGCCCAAACCGTTGGTAATTTGGCCTTCGGCCAGGCTGGCGCATTCGTCGGCTATGATTGGACAGTTGGGGGCCTGCAAATCTTGACGCTGGACAACGCGGGTAACCCGCCGGTGATCACCTGCTGGCCCTTGCTCGCGACGAGCAACAGCGCCTGCACTATCACCTGTCCATTGAGCGGCAGCCTGGGTTTGGTCAAGCAGGGAACCGGAACCTTGTGGTTGAACGGCAACAATCTGGGCCTGAACGGAACCCTGGTCATTGCCCAAGGCCGGGTCTTCAACAACATTGCTTCGGGGTATGGCCTTGGGAACATGGATGTGGTCATCTCGAATGGCTGCTATCTTTCCCTTTGGCAAGGCGGAACGTTCCCCCAAAACTTCACGCTCAATGGGTTGGGTGGCGTGGTGGACGGGCAGCAGCAATCCGCGCTCATGGCCAGTTCCGAGAGCGCGCAGGGGAATTTCACGATTGACGGCACGGTGACCCTCAACGCGACCTCGGATATTGGGGGCAGCTATTCAAACCAGTTGATGGTCTTGAATGGTCAGGTGACTGGACCGGGCGGATTGGTGAAGAATGGCAAAAATCTGAGCGGTTCGGTTGGGCCTGGGACGCTACAGTTGGCCAACGGCGCTAATGATTATGCCGGCGGAACCTGGGTGAACGGGGGATTGCTCCAGGCCCAGACAGCCGGCAGTCTCGGCAGCGGCGATGTGACCGTGACCAACGGCGCGGCGTTGGAACTGGATGACCCGGCGGCGATGAACAGCGCGGCCAGCCTGTATCTGTTGGGAACGACATCGCTGGTGAACCTCAATTTCAGCGGGGTCCAAACAATCAATATGCTTTCCTTGAATGGCAATTACGCGGCAACGGGAACATGGGGCGCGGTGGGTTCGGGCGCGGCGAACCAAAGTTCTGCTTTCACGGGAAGCGGTTGGTTGAGCGTCAACGTGGCGGGGGTGCCGCTGAGCACCAATGCTTATCTGGCGAGCCTGGCCATCACGCCCGCCGGAAACTTGTCACCGGGCTTCACGACGAACGGATTCAGCTACACGGCAACGAATGCGTATGCAAACAACCCGATTCAGGTGACGGCGGCGAGCGCGGACACGAACGCGATGATGAGCCTCAGTTTCAACAGCGGAACGTCCATGCCGCTGACGAACAATCTGGCGAGTGGAAATCTGACCTTGAACCTGTTGCCCTCGCCGGTGAACACGGTGGTGGTACAGGTGGTGTCGCCGGACTTGACGGTGACGAACACCTACAGCGTAAGCGTGCTGCTGCAACCGAGTTTGGCGACGTTTACGCTGACGAATCGCGTTAGCGGGGGGATAAATCTTGCGTTGACGTGGCCGGTGGATCACACGGGCTATGAGTTGCTGGTGCAGACGAACAACTTGACGGAAGGCATCAGCCGCAATCCGGGCGACTGGGGCTCGCTCGGCTTCACGGCAACGAACGCGGCGGTCATCTCAATTAGCCAGACGAATCTGAACGAGTATTACCGATTGGTTTATCCATGATTTGCGGCTATAGCTCATACTTGAACTGGCCAGATTGCTTACCGCGACGGCCATGCGTCGTAGTATTGTAGTGTCAACTATCAGCCGTTCGGGCCTCCTCCATAAACGCGGGAAATGATTTCCTAGGCGGATGTTTCCACCGATTCGGGAACTCAACCCATGCGGAATCGCCATGACATTTAGAACTCTTTCGTGTTTTCCAAGGGTGTTTCTTTTGGTAATGGCTTTGCTCGCCCGCCCCGGTTTCGCCCTGGCTGGAGATGGTGCCTGGGGGGTGGACATAGACGGCAACTGGAGTGACGCCACCAAGTGGGCCGGCAGCATGGTAGCCGACGGGGCTGGCAACACCGCCACCTTCAATACTAATATCACCGCTCTGCGCACCGTCACGGTGGATGCCAACCACACGCTCGGGGGGTTGGTTTTCGGCAACGCTAATTCCTGGAACAGCAACAACTGGGCCCTTGGCGGTTCCAGCACGCTGACCCTGGCCAACGGCGGTTCAGCGCCGTCCATCACCTGCTGGCCACTCAAGTCGGCGGGTAACAGCGCCTGCACTATCTCGGCGCCCTTGAGCGCCGTGAACGGCTTCACCATGGCAGGGACCGGCACCCTTTGGCTCAATGGGAACAATTCAGGGTTGGGCGGCACACTGACGATTGCATCCGGCCGTGTGTTCAACTACAACGCCAACGGCCTGGGCACGTTGAATGTTTCCATCGCCGCCGGCAGTTATCTTTCGTTCTGGACTGGCGGAACGTTCGCGGGCAATTTCACTCTCAATGGCCTTGGCGGTGTCATTGACGGACAGACGAAAAACACGCTATATGCGGACAACAGCACTGGTGCCAATGTCGTTCTGAACGGGACCGTGACGTTAAACGTGACGTCGGATGTCGGTGGAAGCACCACCAATGCCTCCATTACCTTCAAGGGCCCAGTCACCGGACCAGGCGGCCTCATCAAGCAGACCAGTTCCAGTCTGATCCTGAGTGGCATGAGCACCTTCACAGGCGGCATCACCATCAACGGGGGCATGCTGACAATTGGTGGTGCCGGGCAGTTGGGCAGCGGGACGTATGCGGCAAACATAACCAACAACGGCGCGAACAACGGCGCCTTCAATTATAACAGTTCCGCCGACCAAACATTATCGGGGAGTATTTCGGGATCGGGCGCCTTGATTCAAAGCGGTCCCGGCAAGCTGACGCTCTCGGGCGCGAACACTTATTGCGGTTTGACGGCGATCAATGGAGGCACGCTCGCGCTGGGCGCCAGCGGTTCTCTTGGGAACACGGTCGAACTCACCATATCCGCCGGGGCGACCTTGGATGTGTCAGCACTGAACTCCTATGCTCTGAACGGCAGCACCTGGCTAAACGCCAGCGGTACCGGTACCGCGATTGGCAGCACGGCGGCGGCTATCGAAGCCGCGCCCAATGGAACCGTTAGCCTGGCCTGCTGCCCGTTAGATCTGAACTATGACGGCCAGCACCCAGCGTTTTATATTTCACAAGGCACATTGTTGCTGAATGGAAACACTTTCATTCTCAACAGCAGTGCCCCGTTGGCTCCTGGCATTTACACCATCATTCAGCAGAGTGCCGGGAGTATCGTTGCTTCCGGACCTTTCAGCGTATGCGGAACGGCCATCGGCGCGGGGCTGAGTGGCTCGATTTCCGTCAGTGGTGGGAATGTGAATTTGGTGGTGCAAAACGCGAATCCGACCACCTCGTCCCCCACTTATGCCACGTGGTGCATGATTTGGGATGATCATAATCAAAGCTGGTGGAATCCAACCAATTCTGAGGGAGCGACCAGTTTCATGGGCACCTATCCCTCCATTGACTGGGCCAATAATAGCTATGTTCTCTCCTCGCTCGATTGCATTCGCGAAAATGGCGTGAGCGTGTTAATCTGTGATTTGACCAACGGTTGGCTGGACAGCCGGGTACAGTATGTCCAGAGTCTGGCGGCGGCAAAGGCGATGAAAGTATGCGTCGCTGTGGCCTATCAATCCACGGGGTTCTTTGAGACCAATCAATGCGCTGACGTGTGGGATATGTTTGCTGGTCCGTCCGCCCCGTTCACTTCAACTTATCTCACAGAGGATGGCAAACCCATCATCGTTTGCTATTGCGTCCCAACCCAATTTGACAGCCTTGTCGCCAGCACTGGGACAAACCGTCAGAATTTCACGCTGGTTTGGGGAGCGGGGGAAAGCGGCTCCAATTCTATAAACGCATGGGGCTGGCAGCTCAAGCCGTCGGTCGGGGCGATTGCCTCAACAAACAGTGTATTCGTCACGTCATCTATTAAATACACACAGACAAACGGGAATCCGGTTCCAATCTCCCCTGACGCTTGGCGTAAATCCCTGGCTTGGCTGGACTACTCTTTCTCGGTGGCGAGCGGCAGTCATCCCGCCTTTGTGATCGTGGGGAGCTTTGATGATGTCAATGAGCGGAACGGCTGGATGCAGTGCGATACGACCCTTTGCACCAATGGGCTGCAAATGCTTGACATTACCGGGGCGATTAGCACGACCAATTATTATAACCGGGTGAGGCAATGGATTCTAGGCACACCTTTGTCAATTTCTGGAGGTTCAATCCCTGACGGATGCTATGTGGTGAGGAACCAGAGCAGCGAAATACTTATGAACATACCGAACAGCATCGGGACCAACTATGGATATGCCGGACTTTCATTGGTGCAGTCCATCCCCGGCACAAATTCAGTTCTGGATAATTATTTTATGTTTTATCATCTTGGCAACAACATATACCACATCATTTCACTGGATAGTGGACTTGCCTTGGAGTCGCCAAATAATAACTCAGGCGCTCAAATCGTGCAGGATTGGGATAGCACAGCAATGTGTCAACGCTGGACGTTGATCGCAACAAACGACAGCTATTACCTTCAGAACCTGGCCAGCGGCAAAGTGCTGGATGTGGCCGGGGCGATCACCGCCGGCACCGCTGTGGTGCAAAATCCCATGACCAACGGCCTTGCCAGCCAGCAATGGACCCTGGGACTGGTGGCCAGAATAGGATCGCCGCCGCCCGTGCTCACGGCGCGGCAAGCGGGAGAAGACGTGCAGCTTTCGTGGCCCCTGGGTTATGCCGGCTATATCCTGCAAAAGCAATCGAGGATTGCGGGGTTGAGTTCGAGTCCGGGGGCGTGGCTGGACGTGGGCGGCGTGGTGTCCAACAGCTATAGCGAATCACTGACCAACCGCAACTGCTTCTACCGCTTGAAATCACAATGAACCATTTGCAACAGCAATATGCAAGGCCATCGAGTCAATGGAAACGATTGTCCGGCGTGCTGGCTGCGGTCTTGCTTCTGGGTTGGATTCCCGCCGCGCGGGGCGCGAACGGCTCCTGGATATTGGATACGAATGGCAATTGGAGTGACACCAGCAAGTGGGCGGGTGGCATTGTGGCCGATGGAACCGGCGGCAGCGCCACTTTCAACCTGCCAATCACCGCTACCCGCACCACCACCCTCGACTCTACGCGAACCGTCGGCGGGTTGGTTTTCGGTAACGCCGGCAGCTATATTGGGCAGAATTGGACCCTTAGCGGAAGCAGCGCTCTTACGCTCAGTTCCAGTGCAACGCCGACGATTACCTGCTGGCCATTGAAAAGCACCGGCAACAGCGCTTGTACCATCAGTGTTCCTTTGAGCGGCGTGAACGGCTTCACCAAGGCGGGGACCGGTACTCTGTGGCTCGACGGCAACAATTTGGGGTTGGGCGGCACTCTGACGATTGTCGCCGGCCGCGTGTTCAACTACAACGCCAACGGGCTGGGCTCGATGAATGTTTCCATTGCCGCCGGCAGTTATCTCTCCTTCTGGACCGGCGGGACGTTTGCGGGAAATTTCACACTCAACGGCCTTGGCGGCACCATTGACGGACAGATCAAAAATGCGCTCTATGCAGACAACGGCTCCGGGGCACAGGTGGTCCTCAACGGTAGCGTGACCTTGAATGTCGCTACGGATGTAGGCGGCAGTACGGCGGCGGCTTCGTTCACCCTGAACGGCCAGGTGAGCGGATTGGGGGGGCTGATCAAACAGACTTCCTGTGTTTTGACGTTGAATGGCGCCAATAATTATGCCGGTGGAATGACGCTCAATGCGGGGCAGTTGAATATTAACAACGGCGGCACCGGTTTGACCAACTCAGCCATTGGCACTGGCCCGTTGACGATCAGTGGCGGCGCGATGGACAACACTAGCGCTGCGGATGCGGTTCTGGCGTCGAACAACCAGCAGAATTGGAACGGTGATTTCTCCTATCTTGGCAGCCTGCACAATTTGAATCTCGGGGCCGGCACCGTGACTCTGGGCAGCAACCGGCAGGTGACAGTCAACAGTAATATTTTGACGGTTGGCGGACCGATTGGCGATAGCGGCAACGGGTATGGCCTCACCAAGGCGGGCGCGGGGACGCTGGCCTTGAACGGGGTGAACACTTACAGCGGCGGCACGACGATCAGCGCCGGCACACTGGCGCTGGGCAGCGGCGCATCCCTGGGCAACACGCTCAACCTGGCCATCGCCGCTGGGGCGACCTTGGATGTGTCGGCCAGCAGTTCCTATAATTGCGGCAGCAACACCTTATTGATGGCCAGTGGCAGCGGCACGACTGTCGGCAGCACCGCAGCCGCCATCAAAGGCGCTCCCGGGGGAGCCGTCAATCTGGGATCGTGTCCGGTGATGCTGCAATACGACGGGTTGCATCCGGCCCTCTATGTTTTCCAAGGCAGCCTGGCGCTCAATGGCAATGCGTTTGTTATCAATAGCAGTTCGCCGCTGGCCGCCGGCACTTACACCATTATCCAACAGACGGCTGGCAATGTACTTGCGTCCGGTTCTTTCAGCGTAACGGGAACCGCCATCGCATGGAACATGCGTGGATTAATTGCCGTCAACGACGCGAGTGTGAATCTGGTAGTACAAACCAGTCAGATTGCGGATTACCAGCTTGATTTTCGCACCGGCGGCTTTCCTTCGGGATGGCGTTACCTGTGGAACCAGCCCAACGGCTGGCCGTCAGCTCCGGACAACACGACCGGCACCATTGGCGATCCTTCTTCCTACGCCAATCTGCAAGCGAGCGGCAGCCTCTACACACCGGACGGAGATCAAAACTTTACCAACAGCCCGCCCGCAGGCTATCTGCAGCTTGCCAGCAGCGGTGGACATCCGGGCAACGCCGCCGGAGGGGCGGGGGAACGCGACCGGTATGCCATTGCCGCCTACACGGTGCCCTTCAGCGGGTACTTCAAGCTCACCAACAGCATGATTCAGCAATCCTCTGCCTCCAGCTCGGGGTTGAACCTGATTGCCCATGTGGATGCCAATCCCTTTGCGGCGAACCTGATCACCTATTCAACGAACGCCTGCTCCTTCGACACACTGCTGGGGTTTTTGAATGCCGGTCAGACCATCTATGTGGCCGTTGGCCCGGATGGGAATTCCGCCTATGACTCGTTCGCGCTGGAATTCAGCGTGGCCACCTATGATCCGACGGGCACGACGAATCCGTGGCCACTCACGACCCGTTATAGCCAGGCTTTCAGTGGCACGCCCTCTCAGACCAACGGGTGGTCATTCTCCTGGAACGCGCCGGTCGGCTGGGCTTCCGGCGGCGCCAGCGGCGACCAGACCAGCGGCGGCATTGCATCAGGCGCGGCCTACCAGCCGCTGCTTGCCAGCGATGGCACGCTGACCCCGGACGGAGATCTAAATTTTTCCAATAATATTCCCGCCGGCAGTTTGTATCTGAATGCCAGCGGAGGTCATCCTGGCGCGGCCGGTAACTATGGAACCGTGAGCCGTTACGCCATTGCGTCCTACCAGGTGCCGCTGGCGGGCACTTATCAGATTGGCCGGAGCTTCTTGAATCTGAGCACCAATTCCCACGACGGCGTGGAAGTGATGGTGTTGGTGAACGGCGTGCGGCAATACACCCAAACTGTGGTTCCGGGCGGGCGGGAAGGATTTGACGGGGAACTTGGCCCGCTGACCAACAACGACGTCATCCAAGTGGCGGTCGGTCCGCGCGGCGACGATCTCGGGGACGACTTCACCTGGGATTTTGAAATTGCCTATGCCACCGCCAACTTCAGCGCGTCGGCTCCGGTGGTCAACGTGAGCAGTTACGGCGCAGTCGGCAACGGCGTCACGGACGACGGCCCCGCCATTCGTGCGGCCATTGCTGCCGCCGGCAATTCGGGAGTGCCCACCGTGGTCGCCTTTGACGGAACGAAAACCTATCGGGTTGCGAGTTTCGCCGGTGGTCTGGCGATGGATTTGACGGGGATGCGAGACCTTTATCTGCAAGGCAACGGCGCCACGATATCCGTGCTGCCTCCCAACCAGTTCCTGAAAATATATGGGGCACAGAACATCAAGGTGGACGGCTTCACGTTGACCTACAGTCCGCTGCCGTATTTTCAAGCGAACATCGTGGGCTACAATACGGCATCCAACACGGTGGACATCCAGGTGTGGACCAATTACCCCATGCCGGCGGTGGACGCGGCCGGCGTCACGAACAACTCGACAACCTGGCAATTCGGTCAGTCCTTTGGCGGTTATGTCTCGCACTTCTGGATCAATACGGTCAAAGCGATAAATGCCGCAAACACTTCCAATCGTGTCTTGCGGGTCAGCGCCCAGCCTCAATCCACCAACATCGTCGCCTCGGTCGGCCAGAATACTGCCGGAGGGTTAATCATGCCCAACCCCGGATACGGCCAGAAGGGCAATTTCACTGTCCAAGCCTGTTACAGCAGCCAGGTCCAGTTCACCAATGTGGTTGTCCGACAGGCACCGCAGTTCATTTTCGTAGTCTATGGCAACAACGGCCCGGTCCGGTTCCAGAAGATTGCCCTTCAAGTTCCGCCCGGCACCCAGGAACGGCTCGTGAGTTGGCGCGATGGTTTCCACGTCAAAGACAATCGTTACGGCCCGGTTTGGGAAGACAGTACTCTCGACGGTTGGGCCTTGCAGGACGACTGTTACAACCTCACCGCCATGTGGAGTTTTGTCTCGGCCATCAACGGGAACAATCCGCAACTGCTTACGTTGAATTATTCCGGTGTGGGCCCCACGCAGTTTGCCCCGGGTGACTGGCTGCGGGAGGAGAACATGGACGGCACCAGCAAAGGCGCCGCACAGATCGTCTCGGCCGTGCTGTCTGGCAACACGCTGTATGTGCAACTCGGCGGTGCCCTTCCCGGCCTCGCCGTTGGCGACCGCCTGTTTGATGAGCAACGCTCCAATCGCGGCGCCATCATCCGCCGGTGCCAAAGCACCTCAGGCGACGCTGGCCGCGGCGGCGGGCGGTTGCGCACACCGGTGCTCCTTCAGGACAACAATTTTCAGGATTGGTATATGTGGGTGGCGGCCGAGTCGGCGGCAGAAGGGCCGATCCCGGAGGACATCACCTTTCGGCGCAACCTGTTCAACTACGCCAGCCGGGTCGTTGACGTCGGTTATCTCTCCGGAGCGCGGGCGGTTCACGATATTGCGTTTGCCGACAACACCTTCAATCTCTCGAATCTCGGCCTTTTAAATGCCTATGACGTTCAATTCTGGGCCAATAATTTCATCCTGAACGGCGCGACCGTCCCGGTGACGATGAACAATGCCGGCGTGGCCACCTACATCGGCAATGCGGTGAACGGTTCGGTGCCAGGCAGCTTTTTGAGTTACATCACCTGCACCGGCGGGACGGTGGCCGCGACGGACCTCGTTTTCACGAATCTGCTGACCTTGAGCGGAACCGTCACCAATGGCGGCCAAGTCTGGCTGGATTGGACGCCCGGTGCGGCAGTGACCAATTACCTCGTGCAGCGCTGCACCACTAATGGCGGGCCATACAGCACGCTTGCCAGTGTGCGGCTGGACACCGACTACCTTGATTCCGTCACCAATGGAGTGACGTATTACTACCGGATTCAAGCCATCAACACGAATGGCGTCAGCGCATTCTCATCTCCCATATCCCTGCCGGTGCCCGGGAACGGGCCGCCTGTCATCGGCAGCATTCCCAACTACACCATCGGCCCGGGGATGACCCTCGGGTTCACCATTCCGGCAACCGACACCAATGCGCCGCCGGAGGCCTTGAGCTACTGGCTGTCCAGCGGCCCGACTGGCGCGACGCTCAACCTCACCAACGGCTGTTTTGCCTGGAGCGTCCCCGCGACCCTGGCAAACACCACCAACCTAGTCAGCGTGCAGGTGGGCAATAACGGCGTTCCCCCGATGAGCACCACCCAGTCCTTCGCCGTCATCGTCACCGCAGCGGGACAGGCCATGACACTTTCTTTTCAAGCCGGCGGGCTGCGGTTGAATGGAGCAGTCACCGCGCCGGGCTACGCGTCCCAGGATGTTCATCTGCAGAGCAGTTCGCCGGCGTTGAGCGACCCCACGACGTTGATCAGCGGCAATCAATACAATTCCGGTGGAGCGTGGATTCATCACAGCCTGCTTTCGTTTGATCTGTCCGGGCTGCTCGCGGTGACCGGCGGCAATGCGTTCACGATCCAGAACGTGCAACTGGTGCTGACCAATTTCGCCATCAATTTTGGACCGGGCCTCGCCGGCATCTCGCAGGAGTTACATCTTACCGACCCGTTTGCCGCCGGAGCTACGTGGAACACGTATGACGGCGTGAACGCATGGCCGACGGCGGGCGGTACGGTCGGCAACCTGTTGGGCAGCGTTTTCATCGGCTCGACGGGCACGCAGACCTGGAGTTCGAGTAGCAATTTTATCGCGGCCGTCAACGCCGCATTGGGCGGCACCGATCACCATCTCTATCTCCTGCTCCAAGGCGCGTATCAATCCAACCAGGACAACCGCAGCCAGTTCTCCAACCGCACCGCAACCAACCAGGTTAACCGGCCCCGGCTGGACGTAAGTTTCACGGTGCAGACACCGGCATCGCCCGCGCTCAGCTTTCAACTCAACCAAAGTTTATTTGTGCTGTGGTGGCCCACAAACTACGTGGATTATGTGCTGCAGAACCAGTTCTTGACTTTGGACCTCCACCGGGGCGCATGGATGGATGTGTCGGGCGTGACTTCCAACCGCTATGTGCAACCGATTGGGAGCAGCAACGTCTTCTTCCGGTTGCGCCAAGCGCCTTAAAAAGAGCACCTGGTGCCAATGCATACGTTCAAAATCAAATGTGGGAGAGAATTTCCCGAACAGACTCGCAGATTGGGCCCATGCGCGCAGGCATCAGCCCGCTTCAGCGCACGCATGGGAGAGAGCATCGGATAATTTCCGCGCGTATTGCTGTGCATGGGTTGACGCGACGTAAACGTCGCGGGTAGACCTTTGTTGTGCCCTTCAAGTCGGGCCAATGACGTTAGCCGTCTTTCGCGCTCCAC
>Ga0316217_10001482_pt1 | contig 30434 bp, 23 predicted proteins | sample 1anoAmetaG_FD_203633 | JGI IMG/M metagenome (GOLD analysis project Ga0316217, IMG submission 203633) | Freshwater microbial communities from Trout Bog Lake, Wisconsin, USA - 1anoA | ecosystem: Environmental > Aquatic > Freshwater > Lake > Hypolimnion/Profundal zone | place: USA: Wisconsin... | reverse complement strand
ATCAGATGAGACCTTCCAACTCTTGATTCCTGTTACATAGAAGCTATTTTCGAATTGACAGATCTTCGTAATGGGAAATTGGAGATCTAATCTTTTGAAAACCTAAAGGTTAGGTTTGAGCAAAACTGAGATAGTTCCATCATGGCTAAGAACTATTAAGTGATTCTAGGTCTGTAAAATGTCTGAAATGGTGTCCCTAGCCACTTTAATAGATTTTTGGGGTTTCAGATCTGGATCAAAAAAATGGAGTTAACCACGTCCATTGCCTATAACAAAGTTGTTTTCTATTCGAGAGACAGACAAAGGGTAATCACCATCAATAAAAGCAGAAGTGATGAGTTGGTTGTTAAAAGTCCATAATTTAGCCTGGCTATCCAAGGCGATTGAAAGGTACTTATGCTAGAAAGCGATCATAGACTGTATCTCTCCGAGGTCATCCGAGATGAGTGAACCATGAGCTTTAAACTTATGATTTACCACTACGATTCTTTGCATAGTGTTTAAAAATTATAGATTTGCCCAAAAACTAAATGATTCATTAAATTTTAGATTGAACGAAAATTAAGTTTTGAGAAACAGTTTTCATGAAATGTATAAATGTATCATGCAAAAACAAAAATATATAGTCTGATCTATATGTTGATAAAATCTAATCTATATGCACTTTGTGGAATTGAGTGGATAAACCTCTTGATCTGCTCAATTTTGACAAAACTTAGAACTTTAATATGCACATATTTATAATGTACCTAGATATCACCTTCATTCAGTCAACAAAGAAGATGTCCTTATGCATTGATTAGAGGGAATGTCAGTATTCATGAATATAGCAGTGATTATGTCAAAAGTCTGATTAATAGAAGGTACAAATCATGATATGTAATAATCCTCATATATTCTGAGTTGATAAATACAAATCTTATGTCAAAATTGGACGATAAAAAATTTTTGCACTACTCACTTGTTTTCTACCAAAAGGATAAAGATCTAACCAACATTGCCATGAGAGCAAAGCTGGGCTTCGACCAACTCAACAGCCCTTCAAAGGAATCAGCTCTCAAGCCCAAAACTGTAGAAAACTTCCTCAATTTCAATTCCAAAAATAAGGCATATCAGAAAGAATTGCTTGAAGAGGACCCCGAAGCTTTCATTGAGTCTTTGTTAGATGTGATTATCTGCCTCAATCGCGAGACCAGCTTAATGGAATATGTACTCACTACAATTGACGCTATTTTCACAGAGTAACGGCAAGTCCTCAGAATAGTGGTCTAAGACCTCAAAAAAGGAAAATATCCTAATCTTATTTCAAAACTAAAAGGTCTGGAAACTCTCAACTCAAAAAGTGGATCAGCAACTCCTTTGATCATTTTGGCAGCATATAGAGTGATATCAATTTTGCTGGGGGAGCTGCCGATTTAGCAGTTCTTCAACGAGCAAAGAACTTTTCTCTATGAACTTATCCAAAATAAAAGGTAACCCTGTTTACACATAGAAGTCAAAAATAGCTCATATCGGACTACGGCTTCGTTTCCTGCCTGGTGCATCTTAACAAGCATAATGCTTTAGCTTTCTTATTTTTGGACAGCGATGGAGGTTCATTGCTGTTATAGTGCCTCAATAGATGCGGCAATGATATCCAACAGATCTACTATAGCTTGCTAAATGTTTGGATGCTTTCTTTTTTGGAAGCTGGAGTGGAGAGGTACCTTGGAAATCCCAAATCTGGAGTAATTAAGGCTATTTGTGAGATCTTACAAAAAGTATCCAGATAAAAAATCATCAGAGTTGCATTCATGATCTTTAAAAACATCCAAGAAAATCACACCTGCCTTGAACTGATGATAGATAATCGTCTCCTCAAAATCATCGATACTATCCTTAAGGGAAACATCAAGGACGAAGAACTGATAAACTCTATCAAAGATATTGGAGTGATCCTGGAAAGCAATATCCGAGTGTTAAGTTCTTTCGAGAAGTACATCAAGTAAATCAAATCTCATAGCTTGTAATGGAGCTCTGTGCATACCTAGCGATTTTGGAAGTAAAACGCTCTTAAATTCTAAAATAATGACTACGAGATGATCAAGTAGCTATAGATTAATCAAGATAACTAAAGTTTTTACTTGGCAGCAAGAGAGTGTTGAATGTGGCGATTGCTTGCTACGATATTGGGGAATTCTGTCGGTTCTATCCTCGCGGGAAAGCGTAACACCTATGCTATATAGGGTAATTGAGACTTTCGCGATAAAGGAGTTGATCATGGAAAAGGCAAGATACAGTGAAGACAAATCCATACGCGAACAGGCGTTGATTGCTTTGCAGAAAATAATGATACAAAATTGGCAAGCCATTTGATCATCGCTCGAATCATTTAGATTAAAGTTTTGCGTTAAATAGATAATTGAAAGAGCTTGGGAAGGATAAACATTTGATTAATTTATGTCAGATCAGCTCTGTCTGTCAATCTCCACATCTTTATTATTCTCAAAACCCTCTTGGTCAACTCCATATCACTGAACACCTAGCAATACTAACAACTACTTCATCTTCGAAAATTTCGATCATTCATAGCTAATTAGTCACTGCATGGGTTTGTCTTGCTCGAAAGAAGATAGATTGCTGAAAACTTTGATAAAAATGGTTTGAATAGTGCATAGAAATAGAGATATAGAATCAATTCATTTGAGTTAATTAAGGTATGTGATTCTGACAGTGACTTCTGAGTTGATCTATTTACTTGTAAACAATACCAAGCTATGAATAACGGTATTTGTTTGAGTTTCAGTAGAGCAGGCATTAGTTAATAAATGAAGCAATAAAACCAGGTAAGAGGTGTTGATTGAATCCCTAGTTTTTGGTTTAGAAGGTTGGTCTCAAGCTGGAAATCTGAAATAACTGAAATTTAGGGCTATCATGCACTGATAGTTTCCTTTAATCGAAGTTGACAAAATGAATTTTTCATAAACTAGGCAAAACACTGGAATCGCTTCAGTTATTTAAAATCTGAATACCAACCTAATTTAAATCAATTCTATATTTAAAAAATTAAGAAAAATATAACTTTTATCAATTTAAAGTTTTATGAATGAGTTTCCATTTTTAATAAAACCCCAGTTTTCGAGCTGATTGACGAAAATTAGACGATTACTTTCTTCATTCCGGTAAATGCATGGGAATAGCTTTTGTTTATAATAAACTAATAAATGAATAATTCTTACCACGCACAAAATTTCACCAACAATGCTCCTGCCTTTTTCAGTAATTTCTCTCCTTACCTCCCCTCTTTTGATATACACGCAAGCCATCCCTCATGCCTTTAACCCAAAAGGGCGGAACCCTACAATCCCAAACAAATGAAACAGATTGTTGAATAGATCAGATTCAAGGAAAAGATGTAAGTCATAAACAAAAAGAAGGGCAAGTACAAAAGGAGCACGAATAACTGTCACAAGAAGTACATTGGAATCCTTAAAAATCTGCTGTTTTTGAAGCTAGAGAATGCTGCCAAGGAGGAGCTGAATGCTAACTACTTCCAATACAGAAATTCCAGAGTTTACTATTTTATAATTCTAAGCTATATTAAATGGCACTTGCCCATTATCGAAATCCGCTGGGTTTACCAACATTTCTGCAAAGAAGTCTAAGGCAAAATGAGTCGCTACAAACTAGAAATAAGTACCACCAACAATAGCAACTTCATTCATTTTCGCAAAGACGAAATCATCGAGATGGACTACTCCATACAAGCCATCAGCTTGTTCCTCAAAGGCGAGGAAGAGGAGCCCATTCGCCTGCTTTACCAGAAAAATAAATACATCATCATTAAGAAGAACTAGTACTTGAAGACGCTCTAGATAGTTCGGCAGCTTAGGCTCCAAATGGAAAGCAAGTTTTCGTTTATTGATCTGCCCAAAAAACTGGAGGAGCTCAAGTTAAATGAAGTATATTAGTGGAAAAAAGAAGACACTGACAAATACATTAATTTTACCAACTTATATGATCAAAAATAAAAAAATGGCGACAGCAAATCTGAACAAATTAACGAAGAAAAAAGAATCGGAATGAAGGAATAAGATAGCTATTCCTCGGATGAGATTCAAGAAAAAGGCTATGAATTTTTTGCCAATTCTGCTGGCTCCGAAAAGGTTGAGGCATACAAAGTTAAGCAGTAGGAGCATTTTAACGAGGAATCAGTTAAAAGATACCCACTAATATGCTTGGAAAGCTCTTATCCGACCATTGACTTCGTTACCTGGCACACATGGCAGCTACAGAAACAAAAACAGTTTGAATTTCAACTTAAACTCAGAGAACTATTGAGCTATGATAGCAAAAACAGGACATTTGGCGATCCGCAGCTGGCCAATGATTGAATAATCTCTGAAAATTATGAAAATTTTGATTCTTAGTCAATTAACTGCTTTAATTAAGTAACAAGGTCATCAATCATTATGTAGTTAAACAGAAGATGTATATGGAAAATTTATCGAATAGTTTCTCTGATGTTTTGTAATAGGTTTTCAATAGACCTTTAAGACATTATGATTTTATCCAAGATAAACCTAATATTCAGTAATCCAATTCTTGTGCTTATGTTAAGTAGCTATCAATCTAGGTAGATACATATCAATCCCCATTTCTCAAAATACCTTAGATCTCCTAGATATATTGTTATCAACACCAGAAACCGAATGCCACAACCAATATGTACTCTGAATAGACGCATACAAACAAGAACTATCACGCTTAATGTCTCAAAACATTCTAAAGTTCTTCCAAATTGTTATCAATATATAGCAACTCTCTTTCTGAAAATACTTCTCTCCCGAATAGCGGCATCATCAATGTCCATTGATCATTCAAATCTGCTCTCTGGGCCAAGTTAAATAGCGGAAAATAGGCAGCTCTCGGTCTTTATCTTGTTGGAATATTGGGATCAGTAGGATCCCGCAAGTTGATGGCAGGTATTTAAAATTTAATAACAACGAAAATGAATAGAGCAAAGCTGGTGGCAAATACGGCCAGGCAAGCTATTATTTTGAAGCCAAACGTGGCAACCTGTGTGTAATAAAGCAAAGAGATCATCAGAACAGAATGAATACGAGGATAATACTTGATAAAAGGGCGAGTTCTCATGAAGAATTATGCTGCATACTCATTGAGAAGGCTGAAAAAAGAAATAATAGGCACTGCACTTGATGGTTTCACAGATTCGAACAATGATTACTGCATCCAAACATCCAGTACCATTTTAGTTTGTACAAGAAAGAGATAGTAGAACAGGTAGACAGCAATCAAAACTTGGAAACCCGACTATTTGATTATATTTGAGCTCGAATTCCCCCTAATCAATACATGGCTGGCTATGAAAGGAGCCATTCTGACCACGTTATTAAAGCAGAAGCATTTAATGAAGATAATCACTACTTGTGTGCTGAAAGCTATCTGAAAGGAGTAACTATATAAAGAATTGATAATTGAAATTAATAGAGAAGCAAAGTATGCCTTAATCAGGCACCATATTTTGTCCAAGATGCCCAACTTACTGAAGTTATGCTTTATTGCACGATTTTAAGGTTTTATAATAATTGGTTCATTTTGAGGGAGAGGCAAAGAGCCATCTAGAAGCTCATTTAGGACTAACCCTTGAAAACCAAACAAAACAGTTCTCAGAGGCTTGACTTGATGCAACAAAATGGTATAGTTATCGAAACGAAGCTGGTTCCTTTTTTAGCGGTTCATAAACATTCCTACATCATCCCAGCCCACCATCAATGAGCCATTATCAAGCTCATGGTAATCTTTGTTTTTTATTATTGTGCACTCACTTGTATTTGACATCTCCTTTTTTTGGATCAATAATAAAGTCTCCTATTATTTTGTTAGTTCCCTGTCGCTAATAAAGTAAAAGCTACTGTTTTCAAACTTAATATGGTGAGCTTAAAGGCAGTTGGCCAGATGATGGTTGGAAGGCAGCACTATAGTGTGACCAAATATGAGTAGAGCCAGGAAATAAGTAGCTATAGCAGTCATGATGTAGAAAAATAGTTTACAGCCGCAGGTGGCATACCTATGCCTAAGGATCATTTTATGTAAAAGAAAGAAATTCTGTTAAATCTGCATTAAGTAATTATATGCCGTCATAAAATTAGAAATCGATAAATTTAGCTAGCTGCCTTCGATATAAGCATTTTTATATATGGACAGGTATTTTCTAAAAATTAATAGATTGTGCCTCTAAGAGCAGGAATGCTTGTAATCAGCCTAACTATTGCAGCTAGGCAAAACTTTACAATCAAGTGTGGTTGAATTATAACTTAAAGTTACTCGCGCTTTGAGCAAATGATAAAAGTATCTCTGAGCTTATAAAAATATCATAGGTAGTCAAAGATGGATTGTTTTTGCTGACTTCTTCAAATACTTCTTGTACTCGATTTAGAACCACGTCCTGACCATCGATTTTAGAATATCTACGTTTCTGAAAAAACGATGAAGAGGACGATTGGGTTTACGTGGCACCTTTATCTTCTTCTTCATCGATTAATTAGCAGCAGTCATCTAATTTATCTCCTAAAGCCTATGCAGGTAGGCCTGGTAAATCAGTCTATACTTTTAACTTTCGTCCTTGATATAAGTCAAACAAATCGAGCGATTGGTCTTGCTGTAATGAAAAGCATCGTTGAGCATGCCCAGATGCGGAAACTACTTGAACATCTTCAAGAGATGCCTCTCTACAAAGTAAAGCAAACTTTGCAAACGGTTGTGGTATCTTATCTTCCACAGTTTTTGGATCAGCTTTACGCTTGTTCTATATTTGGTAGCTATTGAAAAGGAATGACGCACTAGTAGGAACGGCTGCAAAAACATAAAGGTCTATTTGACAACCTTCTCTGCTCGAACCGTAGACTGCTTTGCTATCATCTTTGTCAGGAAGTATATTCCGGAACTTCCTTCGTTTAGTAGTCTCTTGGAACGATAATAAAGTGTACTACAAGTATTGTTGTAAGATTTCTTGAGCTTTTTGATAAATTTAGTGCACAAGTAATCGATCCTAAACATGTTCTTTTCTTTTCTTATTTGGTACTCAATTAAAGTATGCTTACGTCTGTGATTTTGTGGACGTGCCTGATGAAAATAGACGAGTATAAGCATACCACCAAATCTTTGTTTAACTTACGCTTCCTCACATTTTCCTCGTTGAAAATTTTCTAGCTAAAGAAATGAGTACTTTGTAGTTCTCTATCATCTTTTTACACTTAGAGGCAGTTTCCCTCAACTCTTTGTCCTTCAACTTATACTATTCTAGCATGTCTTTGTTCCGCTTGGCTTCATCAAGTTTATAATCTACCTCTGTCTTGACCGGCTTCTTGAAATTGCTAAATGAACCGGTGCTATTTACCCTCTTTTTAATGTTTTTTATCAGCTCCTTCTTGTTGAAAAAGTCAGTGATGTCGTGATTTGGCCTTTTAGATAGATTCTATTCAATATTCACCTTGCTCTTGTATCTTTTCGTCTATCCTCGATTGATGACGTTCATTTACAGTAGTTTGGCTGTTCTTTGCATGTTCTAGCGAGAAGATATTTTCGAATGGACTAATTGCTTGAACTTACTTACGGACTAGTTTATCTAGTTTTTGCTTTTTTGAAAAGTTGGAGTCGATACTTATGTTTTGTGCTTATCATTCTTTAGAGGGAAATGCTACCTAGTTTTCAATATGGCCTAAGAGTTCACTCTTTAGTCTCTCTTCAGGCCAAAGTAGTCAACCTTAAAATCGCAAATGAACAGTGATTTGCCAGCTTTGATGGTAAAATACACGTTTTTCACAACTTTGCTTCCCTTATTTTTTAGCACAATCATGATGTCTTGATTGACAGCTAGCTTGAAATCATAATTCTGTGTATTTTCAAGGCTCTGGTTGCTGAAAATGGGTATTTGATGGTTCTGATAAATCCCTGGATACTGCTGGTCATAACCGATGTAGATAGTACCTGAATGGAGACTGAAGTACCTTAATTCTTAACATTGGTGATGGCTACCCTCATGGGAAAAATGTAATTCATCATTTCCAAGTTATAAAACTACTAAGAGTATGTAAACAAACTTATCTTGTATACGCTGTCGAGGTTTATTATCTTGTGGGGAGTCAGCTTGCTGTAGTCGTTGTCCAAGTCGTTTAACAAATTTTTAGAAGGGTTGAAGTAATTTGATTGCAAGTTGAGCCGATTACACTGTTGCATCATGTCTTGCCTCTTAATAGCTTATATCGCCTGAGTTACCCTACGCTTACCATTTATGTTTTGGCTAAGATTTCCGTGTTATTGAGTCGTTTGCTGCTAAAATTTCCATGCATGCGTTGCGAAAGTTATTATAACAGAGCAACGCAGCAAAATACAAATTATTTACAATGGCGTCTATTGATACTTCTGTTGAATATAGTTTGGAGCCTTTCTAGGATTATATTTAGATACGATTCAGATTTATAGATTCTTCTGAGAAGAATATTTTATTGCTTCATATTTCTTCTCTTTCCTTATAATTGATGATTGTTACGAGTTATTACGACTAAGCAACATTATTTGATCACTCTAGCCCAGAATATAAATTTGAGCATATCTTGCGATCTTAATTTGAAAATAGCAGCTTATAGGTATTTAAGTCTAGCTTGGTTGTAAGCTGAAACCAAATTAACACTATGTTTGATTAAGGATATTTATAATCATGGACTCTGATTTTTAGTTGAGGCTGAGTCGGTCAATTACAGCACTGGATTCCGTCGAAAACAAATTCTAAGTAATATAGGAACTCGGGGTGGGAACTTTCGCTAAAGTATTTAAAGCGAAGATGCTATAAAACGAGCGAATAGTGGCTATAAAACATGTCCAATCGCTTCAGCACGATGAAGAGTCAGCTTTGCATGAAGTTTAACATCTCTAAAGAATCGATAATGACCATATAGTAGCCTACTACAACTCTATCTACGACCGTACTGACAAATCTCTCTACATAGTTATGTAGCTTTGTAAGCACTCATTGAGGAAACAAATCCAGTAGAAATCATACACCTAAGCCTAAATAGTACAGTTTTTAACTCAGATGGTTTCAGCTTTCTTGGAGCTCAGCAGCAAAAATCTAATGCATTTGGACCTCAAACCAGAAAACATTCTCATCAGCCATGTCAGTGATGATTATTATAAAATTTGCGATTTCGGATGCTCTCAAATCTCTACAAAATCAAAGATAAATGAATACGAAAAAGACGATTTTGGTACTTTTAACTACCTAGCACCATAATATTACCTTGATTATAGGGGGAGATTCACAAGCACATCCGCGGATATCTGGTCATTAGGCATCATCGTTTACTAAATGATTTACAAAAGCCTGCCATTCGAGGTTGACAAGAACGGTCAAATTCGACGAAAAGACATTGAGTCATTTTTCAGAGTAGAAAAATAGATCTTATTCCCAATATCAACAAACTCTCCCAAAAGTATAATAAAGATATTGAAGGAAATGCTGATCACAAATCCTAAACAACGTATCACCTGGCGAGAACTGGAGAAGCTGTTGATAAAGGATTACAATGTTGAAGAAACACATTTTAAAAACGTGCAGACAACCTACGTCAAACACCTAACTATAATCAAAATATTTTCCACTATTATCATAATATGTCGCAAAAATATGGAATACAACCCTCACCCTTTTTGGAAAAACTAGAGCTAGATCATTACTGAGCTATGCTAACTCCTTGTACACCTCTGCTATATTTATTGCATCAAGTTCAGAGCCATCTATAGATATAAAGTCAAACTCAAATTATAGCCATAACTTTTGAACAACTTGCAATTCGCAGAGAATAACATTGAGTTTGAAGAAACAATGTTATGCCAAAAGACAAACAAAAAGATTTCACTGGTAAATGACATTTAGTTTTACGAAATGAGCTTACTAGAAACTGCGAAGGAAATCAAAGAAAAGCTTACCTAAAATAAAGATCAATGCTGGCTAGCAATGAATGATCTTTTGGTTTTTATTGAGGGAATCATAGCGTGCGGATAAGCTTACCGCACGTTTTTTGCCAGTGGAGACAACCCATTTTTTAAAAATAGTATTCAAGGACTGAAGATAACTATTTGATGTCTATAAATTATGTATTTTCACATCAGAAGATAACAGCATCAACCCTATCTAGATTGATTCTATTATAACTTTGGCTTTTTTGATGATTATCACCGCTCATAGAATGCTCATCCCTCAAATATTTGCATCACTTAAAGCATTTAAATGCTAAAAGGAATCAAACGAACTGCAAGATTGTTAAGATTCTATGCCTGCAAATTCATATTAGTATTCCTTACTGAGTATTTAGCTTAACCTTTATTTTGGTCATTATTAATATTTAACATAGATGGATCCAAGAGTCAGAGAAGTAATCCAAAACTCAATGAATAATGCGGCCAGCAGTCTCCAGAGTCTGGAGGAAATAAGCGGCCAAAAGATGGAAAGTGTCATTGAGACCTGTTTCAGCAGAAATGAGAGCAATCCAGATAGATTTGCGGAATGCTTGCTGGATAAGCAACAGAAATTATAAAACCTGATGAAATCGATGTAGTTCAAAGTTCTCTTTTTCTCAAAAAGTAGTAACCATTGTTTGGCCGTGAATAAGAAATCTGTTAGCGAGTGCACAGATTAAACCACCAAAGGAATCAAGTAGATCGTCTAAAACCTGAAAAAAAGTATTGACAAAATCTGAAAATGATGAACTATCCAATTCTTTTATCAAACTGAAAGCAGTATCAGAGCTAGTCTTCTTGAATGCTTCACTGAGATATCAGAGATTATATAAATAGCTCTTTTGAGAATATACGTAATTCAAACAAATCATTTCGAGTGTGCTGATTAATGAGCTATGCATTAATTGCTGGGTAAACTTCCGCATTTTCTGCCCTGAATACAATTGTTCCAAGGTTCATCGATTACACTAAAGAGATTGTATTTGTAAGAGTTATTAGCAGTTAAATAAGAATCAAATCTACTCTGTGATCCACCCAAAGCCTGAGAATTAGTAATATTAGGAGAGTTGGTCGGAAAGTTGTTTAAATTTTGTGTCTAGTATACTCCGGGAGGTTTGTTAGCTACTGCATAGTTTGGCTGACTTGAATTCACGTAGGCTTCGTTAAACTGAGTGGAAGGAACTTGGGAAAATCTTTCATTAAGTGGAGCAAGAGGTTGATAGGTTATTTCGATCTGTGATTCTCCGAACTTGTTCAAAGTAGGCGGTTGAGGATAGGGAACATTTGCATCATTGCTTCTATTCACAGCAAACGAAGACATTTGATTTTGTGGGTAGTAAGGTACTCTGCCCTAAATTGAGGTAGCTGGTCCACCTTGAGAATTGTATTTGTAAACTTCTGGGCTTTGGGATAAATAGCTCATTTAATTCAAAAATATTATGCTTTTGATAAAATGAATAATTTTTATTGTTTGGGGCGTTGGCTTTGGAATTCAGTAAAATTTTTGGTTATTCTCCCTTGTTTGTAATTTTGGTTGACTTTATATGTTGCTAAACTATAAATATATCTTCAACTTTTATGAGTCTCTACATTTTGTTCTAAAGTTCCATAGGCTATGGTCTTTTCGTGCTCAAATAGTTTGATGAAGTCAACAGTTCAGTTGCCAAAGTACAAAAAGAGATAAAGACATTCTAAACTTTCTCTAAAATTGCTCAGCTCAAGGTAACCCTCGGCTAATGTAGGCTTTTTATCCCTTCTAATCCTCTTAAAAAGCACTTTCAATCATCAACCAAACCATCTCAGGCAAAGCTCCTCAGTAGCTGATTGACTTTTTGTCTTAAAACTATCCTCTCAAAAAGAAATCAAAAACAAAGCTTGGAGTAAGTGAAAACAAGCTGGCAAGTTCCATAAACTAAACCTTATAAATCCAAACAACCACATCCGCTGTTGTTTTGTAGCTGATTAGAGGCATAAGATAGCACTTTCTGGATTTCTTGAAGCATTAGGAATTTTAAAATATCGAATTAGAACAGTCACGGCTCGGTTTGTCCCACACATTTTCCAGAAACAAGATAGCTCTTGATGTAAACCGACAGGACAAGCCAATTATTCAATCAATAAGTCTGCTTGAACTTCTGGACAAAGATATCAACACTTTTTCGATGAGGGTTAAGTAGTGGTACTCATGGCATTTCCCCTAACTTGTCAAGATTGTATCGGATAACCACATTTATGTTCAGGTTGTTCAGCTTGTGGGAGATAGAGCCACTTCAACAGCAACCCTTGAAGATATCTAACAAATTGTTGGAGATGGCTAGCTTGCAGAAAGGATAGTTGAAGCCTCTAAAAGCTCTATGGGTCAGTAAATAAGCTAGTTCGATATCGAATGCCTGAAGGACCTGTGCACCAAAACCTTAAAAATGTTCGAGTTCAGAGGAGAAATACAAGAGTATTTAAAAGGAAGGATGGAAATCGTGGCTCCTAATTTAACTGAATTGATCGGATAAACAATAGCTGCCAAGCTTATTTCTCATTCTGGCTCATTATCAACCTTATCTAAATACCCCGCCTCCACCATCCAAATCCTAGGAGCTTAGAAGGCACTCTTTAGAGCACTTAAACAAAAGATAAAAACACCAAAGTATGGGCTTTTATATAATACTTCGTTCATCGGTCGAGCCCTTGGCAAAAACAAAGGAAAAATTTCAAGATTTTTGGCAAACAAATGTGCGATGGCTGCCAGATTAGACAATTATTTAATTAATGTATCTGATCCTCTATATAGCCCACCAATAAATTTGGAGAGAAACTAAAGTAGCAAGTTGAAAGAAGGCTCAAAAAAGTGGACGATGATGAATAATAGCCTGAGAAGAATGAAGAATTAATGGATTAAATCATGGAAGAATTGCGAGAAGAAAAACTTTACTTCGACTCAGAATAAAGGTTCAGGAAATACCAGAAGAAGCTGAAGAAACAAAAGAAAGTAGCAGAAGCTGCAGCGATCTAGCAAGAATAATAGCAGCCGATCAAAAAGAAAAAGAAAATAGCTAAATAATGATACCATTCAAATCCTTCCCATACAATATTTGTATTACTCGAAAATAACTGCGACAATTGATGTTGGCTTACCAAAGAGCAGTTAGAGCTAGTTTATTGAAATTAGTAAAAAAAATACGACCTTGAAGCCAAGATTCTCACAGATCCAGCTATATCAAATTTAACAGCACTTATCGAAAAATCTGCCTTAAAAACACCGATATAACCCAAGGATCTGCCTGTCTAGCACATAAAGTTTTAGTATTCATAGATTAAATTACTGCCAGCTCATTAATTTGTTTGAGCCCCAATACATTATCTCGTTTAATTGCAAATTTATTGTAACTACATTACTTGATGAACAAATAAACTGCCCAGACATAGAGCGTTAAAGTCTAATCCCAAAGCCCAACCAAGTCAAAAAATGCCAACCCTCGAAAAGCCGCTACTAACGTCAAGGAAATCAACAACCATGTGTAGATAATGAGAAAAAGACTTCAAGCATTGCAGGTACAATAGGATTACAATCGATTCAAAACTGTAGAACACTAGCAAAGGATCAATCACCACCAATCCATTCACAGCCATATCCTTAAATAGCGGGAGGTACTCAGAAAATCGCTGTAACAAGCAAAAGATGTAAGCGAAGCCAAAGAAAAGACTGAACAGCTACGATTGCAAATACGAGAAAAGATCAAATAGGCAAGGAAAAGTGTAATTTAAGATAGAGTCTAAAGAACTCAGCTCATATCATAGGAATCCTCCAAGCATGAAAAACTAATCAAATAATAAAAAACTAAGGATGTCGAATAAAACAGGCAAATAAAGAAGACCGTACAATCCTACTAAGAAAAGGCAAGACTATCGATCAGTCGACATGTAGTAAGCAAGCTGAAGAATATAAAAGAAAACAAATCGATTGATACTGGGATATTAAATCGAAAGAGCGAACAAAGCTAAAACGAGCTATCGAGGTTGATAGCGTATTAGCAGAAGTTGTTACATAAAAATGCGGAGAGTTTGCAAGCTTCCACCGTAATGAGACATAAATATAACAAGATTTTCACGGTGAGCACTTAGAATAGTTCGATGCTGCCTTAAATAAGTGTAAAATCAAGCACTAGCAAACAAAACAACAGCAAATAATTGACGCTTTGATTTTTCTGAAATATGTGCACTAATCAACAATAAATGAGTGATTTGACCTCATTTATCTATCTTTTTGGCTCTTCTCCCCATAAGCTCCAACTGGCTCTTGAGTTTGGAGTTCTACTTTAGAATTTACTAATTTTATTACTTATAGCGGTTCAATTTCAGCTGGTATTCTTACATTACATACTTCACTCTGCTCAGCATGCTCGAATACATCTTTTTTAGACTCTTCTTCGACTTCGATTTTGAACATTTGATTGCCTTTCGCTTCTCGTTCGAATCTACTGGACTTCTGTATGTTGTGCTTTTAGTAAACGACTTGCTAGGCTGCGAAGGTTGTTATTTTCTTCGAGCCAATTACAGATTTCTGTCCCTGGCTGTCTTGACTGCCCCGAAATGCGGAGGTTTTAAGTGTTGTTGAGTTTTGAATCTCTTGAGCTTGGTTTAGTGCTCGTCTTTGCTGCGCAGCTAGATTTTTGAAATGCTAGATCTTCTCACAGAGTCCAACTAAAATGCTGGAAGGGATTTGATGTGCTGAACTCTTTTTAGTCTTTTTATGGGCAAGCCCTCGAAAATTCTTTGGGAAGGAGTCTTTCTAAAGCTGTTCCCCTCCATCTTAAAATAATAATACTCAGTTTTTAGCTTATATACAAACCTCATTTACGATAGACCCTTTTGCGCATGTCCTTATGTCTAATTTCCAATGAAAAACCAATATAGTTTTGAAAAATAATACATTAGTTGAAGTCAATCATAACTTGACTGATAATTGCTTTAAGAATTCATAAATCATTTTTATTCAAAATTAACTGATCCGCCAAGAACTAGAAAAATATTTCTTGCCATAGGTCAACTAATCATTGCAACTTTCAACCAAAGATTTGTTCAAAAATAGTAATTTGTAGGTAAAATACTTTGAAAAAGTCTGAGAATTGAGAATTATTAAGATTTCGATAAGTGGTTGCTGCTTAATTCTAAAAGAATAAGAGAATAGAACCCAAGTTTCAAATGTGATAGTCAGGTGAAAACATTCAAAAAGCGAGCAAATGCGAATTCTTTACCTTATTAACCTCAAATTCACTATTTTAATAGATATGGAGAAGGCTGGTTTAGATGTAAAAATTCCATAATTATAAAGTTCTTTTTTCTAGACAGAGTAATTTGTCATTAATCGACTCAAACAGTTTCTCATAAGTCGATTTTTAACACAATCGTAATATCTTGCTGAAGATTTTTATCAATTTTCTCTGTACAATCTTTTGCAGCTCCTTGTACTTATTTCTTTTTTACCTTTTTGCATTTATTGAGATGCTTAAACTTGCTATCAAAGTAGCATAAAGTCATCTAATAATTTATTTATCTTCTTTGATTTCTTGAGCTCAGTTTTGATTGTATTTTAAACTGTTTCTATCTCTTACGTCGAGATTAGAATGATTTGGACAAACATATGAGTTGAAGTGATTGTTTCAGCCGGTTTCTTTTTGGGTATTGACTGCATTTAACTTCGTGGGATTGCATCTAATTTTTCCTGAAAACTGGGCTAATGTGCCTCTTTGATTCAAAGGTACTAGTCAATCCTATCTTTTAATCAGTCATAATAGCATTTAATTTAAATGCCATTCTAAAGATTTTGTAGAACAGCAATAAGCCTGGATTGATGGTCATAACACTTGAAACACCCTCAAGGTTATTTTACAGTCAAATTTTAGATATTGAATTTGGTTTATAGGTATTTTACAAAGCTGTATGAGTCTAAGCAAGCCTAAATAGTTTCAAATAGAAGCACTTGTTAATTTGCCAATAAGCAATTGCAAGTTCATGGAAGACCAAAAAAGTACTTATTTCAATAAAAGATTCTGCATTGCTGCCTTTTAACTCTAGAACTTTGAGATATTATATATAATTCTTCCATTTCCATAATTCAATGACCGATGATAATCATCTATCAATATAGATACACAAAATCTATCTAGCACTCACTGAAAACTAACCTATACCGTAACCTAATGATCTGAAGCAAAAAACAAACAGTAAAAAACTTGACGCAAGTTTATACTAAAAAATGAAAGAACACTGGCTCATGGCGAAAAATAGGATAAAAAGTATCATCAAAAGCCTATAAAATGCTGGCAGGACATTCAAAATTAATTTGGGTGAAAAATAGGTACTGCGATAGCTGTTAAGCACCCTAGGCAGTTTTAATGGTCAAATGGCCCAACTTCTCAACTAAGGAATTTTAAATTTATATATCCAGTTGCTTAATCTCAGGGAAAAGGCTCTTACAAATCAAGTAAACGACATAATCCACAATCTCTTGCAGGACATTATCTAAGCCATGTCGAAATTGTTATTTAGCTACTTTTGCTACCAAGAATACAAAAATAGAACTGAAATTTAGCCCAGAAAAAGGACTACAAGTATCTTCTCGCTTCGCAATATAGGCACAGCATCCTAATAACCGAAATAAGAGTAAGATTTTGATTTCAAGCTGATGAAGGATATTGAACAAAACATGAAGAAAAAGTCGATCCATTAGATTATCAACCAGCATATGCAGTAACTTTTGTTTTATCTAGAAAAGAGATGGCCAAAATAACAAAAGAAGCATCTCTTTGCAAAATTTGCTCCCAAAAAATAAAACTCAGGAACATCTAAAGGCATGTGAAGCTATGCCAGAAACAGTTCGACTTGAAGCAAGATTGCCAGGCTAAAAAGCGGAAAATTAGTGAGTTAACAAACAAGATGAGAAAGAAACTTTGCTAGATAAACCTAAAAAGCTAAAAATCAAAGGAAGATTAAAGTTTGAAAACGATAATAACCTCATTACTTTACAAATAAAACTCGAAGAAATAAAAAGGATACTCCAGAAGGTCCTAATCCTTCATCGTCTCCAACAACCCCAATGAGCACGAGTATTTTGTATTCCTTGTTGAGGAGCACGAGTAACAATATGGCAAACATGAAACTTTGAGCTAGATTTGCCGAATTGAAGAGGAACTCATCTTAATTGAGAGGAACATCAATGGATGCTAAGCTGCTATAATCAACCTTTCCAAAAATAATTTTACCACTTAGGAGCTAGATCGTGAGCAGAATAGTCAGAGTCACAACTCAAAAAGCATAAACTCTTTGTAAATTAACTGTGAAAGTTCTGGAAGCTAATTGAATCAAAAACCAGTGAAAAAGAATGTCGGCTTCAATATATCAGAAACATCTTCAAAATAAGATGAAAAGGAAAATAAATATCGTAACAAATCAATGAAAGAATGGCTGTTCTAAGAAAGCAAGTTGCTAAAGAAGGCTGAATCGAGGAAAAATTTAAAGGAAAAATCACTCCATGATTTGGGGAAAGAAAAAAACTATGTGTCTTTGCAGGAAATTACTTTATGCGAATAAATAGACAAAAAAATATCACTTAATGGTACATTTTCATCTATAAAGATTTCTAAGTATTAAAGCTAATTGGGAAAGGAGCCTATGGCAAGGTGTACATGGTGAGGCGCAAGTAAACTCAAGACGTCTATGCCCTAAAGATTATTCATTTGTCTGATAACGTTACTGAAAGATAGCTTTAACTTATCGGCAAAGAGCACTAGATCTACAAAAAGATTGCTGGAGACTACTTGGTAAAAGCGCCTTTCTCTTTCACCTAAAAAAGCAGTCACATGTTCGTCCTAGAATACATGTGTGGAGGAGATCTTCGAAAGTTGTTGAATGAATAAGTCTACTTCTAATAGAGCGCAGCCAAGTTTTACCTAGCTTAAATCATTCTTGCAATTTAGCATCTCCACAAGTTCAACATCATTCACAGAGACTTAAAGCCTTAAAATATAGTTCTGGATAAAGATGGGCATTTGAAGCTCACCGATTTTGGACTATCTGAGCTCAGAATTGAGACGATGCTCAAATAGACAAAAAAACTCAATTAAAATCCTTCCAACATACGAAGAACCTCCAAAAGAAGAGCAGTTTTTCGCTATGGCTAAAATAAAACAAACCTAATCGGCACTCCAGATTACATCGCTCCTGAAATAATAAACTACGTATCAACTAGCAACTTAACTATTGACTGGTGGAGCCTAGGAGTAATAGCCTATGAGCTGATTATTGGGACTAGACCTTTTTGTGCTGACACCATCGAGGCTGTCATCAAAAATATTAAGGAGTTCAACATCGAGTGGCCCGAGATAGGAGACTAAGAAGGTATGATTAGCTACTAAGCAAAAGATTTAATTTAAAGCCTTTTGAACAAAGATTTCATGAATAGGCTGGGAGCTAATGGCGCCAATGAAATCAAGGCTCATCCCTTTTTCCAGGGCATCAACTGGGAACAGATTAAACGCTCTAATCCTCCATTCAAACCCGACAGTTAGAAGACCAGAAAATAGTTTTAAGCAGCTTAAGATAAAGTTTTAAGGGAGGAAATAGAAAAAAACATTTTATTCGGTGCAAGCAAAAGCCATTCTCGACTTAAACTGGAGAAATTTGTAAGGTTCGATCTTTTGGGTACTGAAACCATGGAAAACGTGGAAAAAATATTTAATTAGAAGGTGAATCATATCTCTAAATTGAAAACCTTACAAAAATTATAGAAATGCAACTCTTTTGATGACTGCTAATACTGAGAACTGAGTGAAATGATTGTTTACTAATATTCTAATTTCTAGAAAAGATAACTATTTAATAAATAAATTTACTCCTATTAGATAATTCTAACCAGCGCTGCTATTTAAGTCATCCATGTTGCCAAACCTTGTTTCTAATAACATTCAATCAACTGCTGCCAGCTTAAGAAGGGTTGGGCATTGTTAGTTTACAAATATTGCTAATTATATTAAATCTCTACTCTTCCAAGTTTCTGCTAACAATACGAATGAAAGCGATAAATAGTACCGTGGCTTATGAAATGCCTTTCGTTACAAATTTTGCGTATTATTTCAGAAATAAATCTCTCAAATTTACATATCAATAAAATAAAATGGAATTGGAGATAAGACCTTCCTTGAGCAGTATGAACAATATACTCCCACACGTAAATCTTTGCACAGTTAGCAACACACCTAGGCCCAATAAGAACTACAAAACCATGATACACTCAGACCTACCCAGACCCAACCTGAGCATGAGGAAAAACACAATGAGGCAGGCTAATTGCTCAAGTCCATCATATACGGAGGACTTGATGGCTCCACAGCTATCATTATTATCATTTTGAGTGGCATTTCTTCCTCAACATCTGCTTCGAAAATATTATCTATCTCTATTTCAGCTTTGGTTGGGGATGCGATTGGCATGGGTTTAGGGGACTACCTTTCCGCCAAAGCCTAAATCGAATTCATTGCTAACGAAAAATCACGTGAACTATACGAAGTAGAAAATATGCTTGATGATGAAAAAAAAGAGGTGATTGACCTTTATTCAAAAATTGACCCCAAAACCAACGAACCGAGGTACAGTATAGATGATGCCAACAGAATTGCTGATTTGTATGCTACGAACAAAGAAGCATTCGTGAAAATCATGCTACTCTAAGAGCTTCAACTAGTCTAAATAGACCCAATTATGGCAAAAAAATGTGGAGTCGCCACCTTTCTTGCTTTCTTACTCTTTGGCCTTATTCCTGCTCTTCCCTACATAGTTTCATACGGAATCATGAAAAAGTAAGACGCTCAGTGGACTCCAGTCATCATTCTGGGCTTTTTTGAGCTGTTAAGCTTAGGTATGGCTAAAGCTCTTTTAATTGGCTTGAACCCATGGAAATCGGGCCTTTAAACCCTCTTTTTCGGAGCTGCTATCTCGGCCATCGGCTATGGAATAGGATTCGCATTCCCTGCATGATGAATTAACAATCAAAATTTGAATAATTTTTGCTCTTACTTTAGCTTTGAATCAAAAATCTTGCATTCAAATTATAACTTTTGTAGCAATCAGCCTTATATGATGAGAGTTGATAAAAAATGAGAAGTACTATACCTCAACAATAGTCTTCTTTTTGACTCTTTCTCATTCAAAATTAAATTGTCAGCTAAAAAGCGATGGCCTCTTTAGTTGTTTTCAAACAATGGTTCAATTAGAAATATAAGTTCCAGTAAATCCTAGCTAGATGTCCAATATTTTAAAAGTTGATTGTTCTCAAAAAGTCTAGCCAGAAAAACGGCTGATCGGTTTCCTTAAGTTTCCCATTTCGCTTATTCTCACTTGAACCATTTGATTTGGCTATGGATCTAAAAAACTGAATATGTAATGTTAGATGTTGACTGTTGGAATATTAACGAGTTGCATATAAACTATTTATACAATGAGCAAGCAAAGAAGGAGAAGAGTCAACGCCGAGGGAGAACCATAACAGCCTATAAAAGAGATACATACCTAATAAAACGCCAAAGAAAAATAATCGAAAGTCATGTTTATGGAGGAAGTCGATTACAAGATGGAAGTCTGCTAGGAAGAAGACAACTCCAAGAGAGTCATGCTAAAGAAATAAGAGTTTTCGGAGGAGGAGAAGCACGCTGCCTTCAAAAAGAAGCTGAGGAAGTATTCGGGGAAGTCCAAACCTGGAGACTACGAAGAGCTGCCTTGAATCTGACGCTAAAAGTGATATTATCATCCTTTATCCTTTAAAATAAGCTAGTTTTAAGCCCCAATCAAGGCTCTAATCTCTCAAATTGAGCCAGAAACGCCATTTTCTTGGCCATTATAATCTAAGTTGATAAAAGGATTAAGCAATTTCAACAAATTGTCCACAGCACCAAAAATTAAAATTAACAATCAACTTTTCATGCGCCCGAAATCTCATACATTTTCTCATAACCTGTTCGCATTTTAGGAGGTAGTATCATCGATAATTATGAATGCTTTAAATCTGCCGGAACCCAGATAAAACCAACATACTTGCAGATGCTTTGCTACTGGTTTGTATACTTCAGTCAAAGCATCGATTTTACAAAAATAACTAATCAATATCTGTAAAGAATTTGTTTGGTTTAAAGTCGATTTTGCGAACACATTTCTCAACTAAATATTCCTATATAAGATGTCTTAAGTTATCTAGATCGTTGCCGAAAGTTTCATTTTTTCCAGCACGTTTTTTGCATCTTTCTTGAACAATGGTCTCTGCCTCTCAAGCCACCATTCTTGCTAGTAGTTAGCAAAAAAGACTTTTAAATCTCCAAAAGGATTGTCGTTTTGATCAAGGTGCTAAAATAAAAGAGTAACAAAATCAGATTTCTCCCTTCAATATCTATTGAACCAAGAGAGGGACTCGCTTGGCATGTTTGTTTTAAAGATTCACCTTAAACTTCTGAAGCATGTCGATGTTAACCTTTTCTCCAATCGGATTTTTCTAAGGCCGAAGTTTGTAAACATCCAAAGGATGTACCCAGTTCCAAAAATTATTGTTATGCATATTCTTGTAAACAAAAGTTTCATCTTGATAGCCCTCAGGATCATTTTTAGGATTCTTATTCTTAGACCTATATCTCAGGTTTGGAACGATGTAATATTTGTCAAAGTGATCTTCTTTCTTACCATTTGCAGTCGAGTATTTTTTCAAGGTAGGGAACCTATCTTCCTTTTAGCTCATATCTAAAGACACGTATCTAGAGGTTCGCATCTTGCCTGCTCCCTTGTCTTTTATCATCTGCTATTTTATTAATACATTTAATAGCTTCAAGCTCGCTTATTATCGAAAAGTCAATCGAAAATCTAGTAATAGATCCTAGAAAGAAACTATCTGAGATGACTAAAAGTACAATCTTACTGAGAATCATGTGTACATAGATCAAGTAAACTCAGTTCTTAATCCAAACTGCAAAGCACCTTATTTCAACCCAGGATGCCGAAATCCCAACCAATGGCTTACCGCATTTCCTAAAATTGGTGTCTTGAATTTTAATAGCCAGGTCGTCACTAAATTTTTATCCGCTTTGACTTTTATCATTTCAACAATCTTTTCAAATTTGCGTTGAAGCAGTAACTAACCGTTTGTGTCTTTCTTGTTTATGTCGTAGTTGACCTAAATACCTTAAGCTTTACTTATAGCCCAGCTTTTGTAGAAGGATTTATGTTATAGACGCTATCTAGACTAGCTGTAACTATTTTTTATCTTCTCTAAAGCCTACCATAAATTGAGATCTTTTCATTTATGTCAGCTCCTAGAAGGCATCCGTCTATATGCAATGATTTCGGTTACAGACCTCCTACAAATCCAAATCTCCAAATACCGTAGTTAAACACACTTCTGTTATAAAAGCTAAGTCGAGGTTTGTCAAAATGACTGATTTTTAGTTTGAAATCGGACTGAAAATGCTTTCCAATCAGATGTATTCCTCCTTTAAGATTAGACACTGAGAGATGCTTACAGTTCAAAGAAAGATATAGATTATAGCGTAATTAGTTCCAAATCTTAATCCCGTTGTCATAGTGTAGTTTGATATAGTTATTGGGCCTGAGTCTAACTAACACAGCTTGGCTCTATCTGACCCTCCAAAGTAAATTCATCTAATGCGATAGCTCATTTTTATTCGTATCTTTAGCTTTGGTTGTACCAAGCCTGAAATACATGCTACGGTCTTCAGATTCATTTGAGAAATGCAAACTAAAAGGAGTGTAGTGTGCGAAATCTTCTTTAAATATCGAGTATGAGTATTTCGGGAAGTCAAGCTATTGGTTGAATTTGTGGCTATCTTCTGGATCAGCCATTGATATAATTATTAATTGCTAGAGGAAAATCCTATTGCAATGAGGTCAACATTTATAAGGTCTTATGGAAGTCAAAAATTACTAAAATAATTTAAGATTCAGAGATCACATTTCTAGTTTAGTTTAGGCAGGTTTATGCTTTGATTCGAAGCTATCGAACTCAACCCATTCTTTGGTGACGACCTGACTTTCATATACTCCTTCCTGGAAGTATGAAAAGACCAAATAATTGCTGCTATCGATGAAAAGCCTACTCCCACTTGATTTCCCCAGCAAAAGTTAATACACATGGCCTGCATTTTAAGGTTGGATTTTGTAATAGTAGTTTCCTTCGTTTTTGGGAGAGCTGAAATTAAAGTAATTGATCTCTCCTTCAGAATAATGGTGAAGTTTTTCCAGGCGGACTATGTATTTCTCCTTCAAAAACATAAAACTCAAGGTTATCATCTTTTCCTCGCTTTGGCACTACTTATCCCGATAGATAACTCGCAGGACATTCATTATATGCTCAGTGTCCATGTCGAACTAGACCTTTTTCTGTTACAAAGAGGCACAGCCGTTCAACCATGTGTGGTTTACGATCTGTGGCGGATCATAAAGTGGCTTGAAGATTTAAGAACGGTATTTGTCAGTTTTTGTATATACATTTAGCGATCTGAAAGGTTACTCTCCTTAAAGGGCTTTGTCTTTACTCATATTGAGCGTAATTTCTCCAAAACCTTATTTGTCAGCTAAGTCGCAGAATGCCTGAAGTATTTAGCTTCCCTGCTTAAACTAAATAACCAGAAGCTAAGTATTTTCCTTCAGACTGGAGTTATCAGTGATAGTTATTCTTGGATCAATCGCCAAAATGGCATTACAATATTCAGAATCGACAAGGAAGCGTATCTGCTTGGATTAGCAAAAGTAGATGAGATAGAGCGCAGTTTTTTCTTTGTTGTTGAATAGTATTTTGAGGAAAGTTGAGAAAAGTCCCTTGAGGCACCTCAAGCTTTTGACCTCGAGAGTCAAATCTATCTTCATTATTATTATAATTACTAGGCAATTTGAACAAGACCGCTAAAATAAACTTAACGATAATTGTATATCACTTTTAAACCAAAGTCAACTTGGTCTGCATATAGAATGAATGAAGTTACATCTACAACCGTAGAGTGAATCAACATTTAGGGCAAGTTTGAAAGCAGGCAAAGTAACATAAAAGTATATTGTTTAAGCTCAGTAATATCACCCATTTAATTCTGTCTATTTATAAAACTATCAAAACTGATGGAAAAGCAGACATAAGCTGAGACTGTCCAGCTTCCAAACAAAGATGACCTAGTCCTTAACTAAAAGTTTACCTACTAGTTCTTCTAAAAGAACAGGTACAGCATATCGGAGCTGGGAAACTACTAAGCATTATGCAACAATGGCTTCATCAAATTGTACACTAAACAATGTAGAGTGTACTGGCATGCTCAGAATTAGTTTGGACATGAAGTTTTTGACTGGAAATTTCATATCTCGGTCGCTCATAAGCATCTGAAGGCAGCTTGGAACTTGATAGCTGCTTTGTTTTTCAAGTTAAAGTGTCGAGCTGGCATGAAAGTTATATACTTAAATGAAGTCAGTGATCCACAAAATGGTAGATAGATTACTTTGTACATCATCAAGTATGATCCAAAGTTCAAGCACAGCCAGTTCGCCTCAGATTTTGGATTAGATATTGACATTTAGCATTCTGAAGATTACTGGCTGCAGATGTTTACAAATATTGAGGATTTACTCAGCAGTCATGGCATCTAAACTAATGGACTGGCCCCCGGAGATCTTGCGCTAGGCAAATACATTAGTTTGAGAAACTAGGCCTTTGTTCGAAACTCAAAAGGATAGAGCATCTATCCTCCAAACAGTGAAGGCTGGAATCCTCTTTCCTATGAACTACCCTTAAATTTGAGCAAATTCAGGAAATTGCATGCTAAATAGATCGGTCAAGGTGCTTCTATTCCAGCAAAACTACTAATAGCTTTAGGGATAATTATATCTGCTTTTTGGCTAAAGAAATACTTGAAAGGAGACGTAGCTGCTATCGTTAAATGATACTATCAATTTCATCCAATCATTTCTCTTTACAGTCAATAATTAAAATTATAGCTTCATGCGATAGAAATCAAGCATGAGGCAGCCTTCACCTCAATCCCAAAACTTCTTGATTTGCTTAGCCTTAGCCAATTATACTGGCTTCGTTATTGCTGCTGGCAGTCGCTAGTCGAAAAAGATCATCATGCCAGTAACAAAGTCATAACAATTCCTCACATATCTATCGTATTCGCTCATATGCCAGTCTCTCTTAACATACTCAAAAAGATTCTTGAAGAATGTTCTGGGTATTTTCCTTTAGGTAGTTATTGGAGATTTCTGACCATAAAAATCATAAAATAAGACATTTACCTTTCCTTCAGGATTTCTGTCACAATCTACATAGATTGTATAGATATCATTAGACTCTTACTCGTTAGGCACTTACTGGATTACCACTCTCAGCTACAGCAGACAATGATTCAAAATGCTATTTTGTTTGAACGGCTTTGGCAATAAACTGTTTGCTATTTTCGATTAGTATGGTCTCATGCTTAATATCGCCCCACGATCATAAAGCTTATTCATAGTCAGTCTCGAACTCCATATTTATCTTAATGTTGGACTTGTTGTTCTTGATGCAGGCTGAACATCCAGTAATAGGGAAAACAAGAATACACCAGCTGCAATGATCAATGTATGCATGATTACATTCTCGGCATTTGGTTTCTGATGAGCCCATAGTATCAATAAAATATAAACTAAGTCATTCATAATAGGTTTCTAAATTTTCAGAATCATGAAAAATATAGTCATAAATGAGTATTAATTAATAATATCAGTTTTCTTTTGATTTACCAGATTCGTTGTACAACTTTGCAAATATTGACTCTGGTTTTTGGAGCAGATTTTGAGGCCTATCTAGCTCAGCAACCACACCTCTCTCCAGCACCAAAATACGGTCAGAATCAATAACTGTGTTGATTCTATGGGCGATGGTCAGAACTGTTCGGTCTGCGAACTGCTTTTTCATTACTCTTTGGATCAGTTCATCAGTTTTTATATCGATGCTGGCTGTTGCCTAATCGATCAGCACTATCTTTTTGGGGTTTATCAAAGAACGGGCAATATTAATGAGCTGCTTTTCTCCTGAACTCAAATTGTCACCCCCTTCAGAAATCAATGTTTCTAAGCCTTCCTTTTGCTCAAAATTCTACCATATCCCACACATTTTTAGGGCCTATTCAATTTTGGCATCACTGTGGCAACCTGAAGGATCGATATTTTCTCTAATTGTTCCATTATACAGAAAATGGTCTTGGAGAATAATGTTAATGTTTGACCTCAGTTCTTCTAAGCTTAACTGGCTTGTATCTTTACCGTCAATAAGTATTTTACCTGAAGATCCCTCAATGATTCTAAGCAGGCCTAACATCAAAGTGCTCTTTCCGCTTCCAGTCCTCCCCACGATTCCAATTTTTTCTCCTGATTTGATGGTCAAATTGATATTTTTCAAAACGTTCTACTGTTAAGGTCTATACTTGAAAGAGTAGTTTTGGAAGATGACTTCTCCGTTGTTGAAGATCTATTTACTGTGACTAATTTCTTTGAATTCACTATCTTCGACCCAGTTGTTTTTCAGGTACTTAGTGTAGCCTGCTTACGGCTACATTCCAGTTAGGTCCTCACACTTTCCCAAAGATTACAAAACAGGTGCAAAATCGATGATGTTTTGATTTGTTTTGATTGCAGCGTCTTCCAGAGAAAATATGTTGAAAATCAAGAATATGGAAAACTGTTGAAAAGGTTCCTCTATAAAGAGTAAGCTCATAACCTTGAGAACACCTAAAACATTGGTCAAGATCAAAATGCTAAGCAGTATTTTACCATCAATAATGGTCCTTATTATAGAAGCTGAGGATAGTGTACTCATCTTACTTTGAAAATGACTGAAAACAGACTCCACCTTTCTGAATGCTCTTATCGTCGGCAAACCTTCAAGCATTTCTGAGTACATTCCATTGAGAGTTATCACTAAGTCTTTTTACAAGTTCTGTATTTTATTACGGAAACCATAAAATCGGCTCAAATAGTATACACTTATTCCGAGGTATCCTGTAAAAATGGCGATGTAGGAGTAACTTTTGCTTTGCACAAACACATAAAAGATGCTAAATAAACTCAGCATGAGAAGTCTGATGTGAATAAGGGAGTAGTTGAACTCTGAAGTAATCACTTGATCATTTACACTGAGATCATTCGATAGCCGCGTAATAATTTTGTCGGATGAGACCTTTTCGAAGAAGCCAATAGGAGAAAATAGGATGCTTTTGATCATATCATCGTGAAGATTTTGATACATTCTAGACAAATAGAGATTCAAGCCAAGAAGAATAGCCAGCCCAATTAGTCCCATGTTTATCGCTATTTGTATGTAGAAGTAGATATTTTACTGTGCAACTGGGCTCAAAGCCCAGTAGTTTAAGTTGATTTGCGAAAATGATGAAACTCCAGAGATGACCAGTACGTAAAACAAGACTAATAAAATGAACGGCCATCCTGAATTCCTCTTTAAGTAGACTTTAAATGACTACCAAGCGCCGATTTCTCTGTCTAAGTGGTCCTAGATTAGCTATAGTTATGTTATTTCCTTGAGATCTATTCTTCTATTAAGAATGTGCTCATATTACTCCGTTTGTTTTAAACTTGAAGCTTCAATTTTGCTAAACATTTTAGATTATTTGAACTCAGAGTATTTACCCTCATATGAAATCTCTCCATTCTAAAAAATCAAAATTCTATCTGTGTGAGAAACGTGATAAAGAGAATGAGTGATCAGCAGAACAGTCTTTTTCTTTAAAAACTCTTTGATGCTGATGGAAAAGAGGAAGGCTCCAACGTGCGCATCCACTGCACTCAACAAATCATCCAAAATAAAGATATCAGCATCGCTGTAAAGAGCCCTAGCAAAGGAAACTCGTGCTCTTTGCCCTCCAGAGAGAGTTGATCCTTTCTTACCAATCACAGTAAGATCTCCATGAGCAAACATCAGCAAATCTGACTCTAAGCAAGCGTATTTTATAGCTTGAATGTACCTCTTTTAGTTGTACTCGCTGCCGAAAAGGATGTTGTTTCTAATAGTCTCATTCATGATCCAGGGGTTCTGGCTTGCATATGCAACCTTCCCGTTGACTGTCACCAATGGAACTCCTTTTTTATTCATCTATCCTATCATAGAATTCACAAAAGATGATTTACCACTGCCATAGGTTCCCACGATGCCAATCAGCTCTCCTTTGTTAATTTTTATGTTAATGTTTTTGAGATGGTTACAACTACTTGCTTAGGTCACCTAGGAATCTTAAATACATTTCCATGAAAATGTTCCATCTTGCATCTATACTGAAAAAGGAGAGCTTGAGTCATTAATAATGTTCAAATGTGACCAGTCTATGTCCTAGAGTTTCATGAACTTTTCAATGTTGCCCACAGATGTTGAAATCATTTCAAGGTAGGCGATTGCATTGATTATCGCCTGGGTGTTACTGAAGCCAATGCAGAGGCAAACTGTAAATACGATTTCGATGCCAAATTTTGAATTTGTTGCGATTAAAAACTTGGTGATGATTACGACGGATAAGAATTTTAAGAAATTAGCAGCATTTTGTATCATTTCGATGAAAAGCTTCTTTTTCAATTACTTAACCTACTCCACTCGCAAATTTCTGAGCTTATTAAAGTAGCAGCTCTACAAAGCATTAGTTTTTATATATTTTATAATCCCAATAGTCTAAATAGTAGCTTTAATCCTCGCACTTGATAGTTTTTCCAGCCTGTCCCCAATATCTTCCACTTTTTGCTTGACAAGAAACCTAATCATCAAAGTGGCAAACAAAAACAGCAGACCGAGCAACCCTGCAATCCCAGACACGTAAATGATGATGGCAGTTGAAATGGTCAGGTTGAGAGAATAGTCGAAGACGAGAGCCAACTTAGTGGGGTTGTTCATGACCATAAAGCAGTCGTTGTGCATCATCTTGATCATCTAGGTAACGGAGATATTCTGGTTGGAGAGCGGGGAACACTTGAAGGTTTTCTTGATGACGGCATAGACAGTAAGCCGGTACATCTTGAGTCCCAGCTACTTCAGCTTGATCTCGCCGTAAAAAGAAAACAAAATTCTAAAAACCCTGCTTACAACGATAATTAAAATTAACATTTTATTTTAATTACTATGTAATAACGAGGCCGTTAAGTTCTCATACAACCTCAGAAGGAGATACGGAGTCGCTGAGTATATCGCATATGCCGACAGCTCAACCGCCATGATCAGCCACAGCTCATCTGCATTATCGCATAAGTTACACCTAAACATTTACTGGAGTGAGTTTTTGAAAGGATTAGGCTAACCGCTTTAGACTTTGCTAGTGTAGAGCTATTCCCAACAGGCATATTACTAGTTCTCGCAATCAACATCCAACTCCGGCATTTCTACTTTTCGATAAATGGAATGTAGTTTTTGCTTCTTGGCAGTTGAGATCATAGCCTAACTATAAAATCAAATACTTCAAGTTGCTGCAGCGATAGAGAGGCAATCTCAAATATTTTTTTGTCTTTTAGACTCAGACCGTCCCCATCTTCAAATCCACCATTATCATTGCAACACATTTTTATTATAATTAAACTACAACTCGCCCTCAAATAAATAATGGCGATTGGCAATCCTTCAATCGCCAATTTATGGGGAAGATCAGTATGCAAAGCATTACTAGCTTTCAGGTAGCAAGATTATAAAAATTTAGTCTATGCTACTTTATAAAACTCTATTATAATCCACTGAAGATGATATTCGGTTTGTTGGCAACTGATTCAAACTTAGGCAAAAAATTGAAAAGTTGTGAGCTACTCAAAGAAACAATGATTAGTCATCTGGATTTTGGGATTATCTATAATTTTATAAGATTGTAGCTGCAGCCAAAATATAAAAGGCTGATTTATACTCTATAACAGTTTATATAAATATAAAAGCTATTCCAGTGAAGTTGGAATAACTTTTGCTAATAACTTCAGTCGGTGGCTGTTCACTCAAAAAATTTGAATTTGGTTAAGATAGTAGTTTTACTTTTTTTATTATCAGCCCTCAAATTATTAGTAATTGGGGCTTAAAAATAGTCAAAAAGCTTCTTACATTGTTAGTGTTTTGTTGATAATGCTTTTTCTTATTATTTCTTTAGTTTATAATAAATTCCATACTTAGCTTATTTTTTATGCTTAAACTCCCTTTTTATACACTTCTTCTTCATCAAGCAGTTCCTGGCTACTTAAATAACCTATAAATCATGTTTTAGTTGATATTTTGAGAAAACAGCATTTTTTTAGGTATAAAATTAATTGTTGGACAGGAATAGTCCATTTCTAATCCTAATGAATTAAAGGTGTTATTATTTGTCCTTCAAAGCTAAGGAACA